>OJAW01000623.1_pt1 | contig 24031 bp, 19 predicted proteins | sample 1589151 | NCBI WGS metagenome assembly OJAW01 (sample SAMN03283290) | human gut metagenome | biome: human-associated habitat; material: feces | host: Homo sapiens | place: Peru | collected 2012
GCCATATATTTTAAAATATGTGCCTTATGTTTTAAAATAAGTGCCTTGTATTTTTTGTGAAAAATGGCATCTGATTTCCAATAACTTACAAAGACATAAAATTCCCCTTGTTTTCAAGGCTTTTTTGCCGTTGTATGGCGAAAGTTTTATATTTGTATCCGTTTTGCGTGTGTTTTACTAACGCACACGTTGCAACTGTTCATTTTTATTGGGGCAGGGAAGTGAAAAGTTCGCCTTGCCGCTAAAATCGTAAACGTCATCATCATGAAAAAAAACGTCAGGAACGCATTGGCAATCATCTTTTGGGGCATGGCAACGGCTGTGCAGGGACAAACATACGACATTTACAGCGACACATGGGTTTGTGTGGACGGATTGGGGCGCGAAGTTCCCACTGCAGGCAATGGGGTGGAGCGCACATTGGTCGACACTACGGTGAACGTGGGTATGTACTATTATATATGGCACGGACAGCACGGACCGGCGGTTAAGGACAACACGAAACTGCTTGAGAAAAACGCCGAAAACCCGGAGTGGGGCGGCGTGTCGCAATTTCATTGGGGCGGAAAGCCGCTGCTGGGCTATTACAACGGGGGCGATGCGTTCGTCATAGCCCGACACATGCAAATGCTTGTGAATGCGGGAGTGGATTTCTATTTCATTGACGTTACCAACGGATATACTTACGACAACAATGTGAGGGCGGTGATGAACGAGGCGGATCGCCGCCGCAAACTCGGACTGAAAGTCCCCGGATTGGCATTCATTGTGCCGCATCAGGGCAGTGCGAAAACCGTGAAGCATCTTTACGACGCATTTTACAAAAATCCCGCAAACGATGTATATTGGTACAAATGGGAAGGCAAACCTCTGATACTCGGCAACGAAGAAGAGTTTTCCAAGATGGACAAAGAGGTACGCGATGTATTTACAATACGCCACAGCTGGGCATGGGAAACCGGTGAGAAAAGGTGGTCATGGCTCGAACATACGCCCCAGCAGCCCGCATGTCTCGAAACCGGAGACGGAGAAAGGTTTCCCGAACAAATATCTGTGGCTACGGCGCAGCACGTTCACTTTAAGATTGGAAAAAGTTACCACAACGGGCATGAACCAAGCTATGACGCACGTGGACTGTGCCGCGAAACTCCTTACGGTCTCTATTTTGACGAGCAGTGGAAGCAGGCTCTGAAAGTTCATCCCAAGGTTGTGATGCTTACACAATGGAATGAGTGGATGGCTCAACGCTTCGAAATTAAACAGGACTTCGAAATGGATTTCGTGCGTCCCGGAGCCAAGGCTCGGAAAGGGGAAACGTATTTCATAGATGTGTACAATCAGGAATTTTGCCGCGACATTGAGCCGAGCAGCGAGCCATTAATTCGCGACAACTACTATTTGCAGATGGTTTCCAACATACGTCGCTATCGCGGTGTGCGCCAGCTTCCGCTCCCGGGTGCGCCCAAGACCATAAGGATGCGGGGTTCTTTTGAACAATGGAACGATGTGGTGCCGGAATATCGGGACGAACCGGGCGACTGTTCCCTTGTGTCGGCCGACATACAGCAGCCGGTGACCCTTGAACGCCGTACCAACGACATTGTCAAGGCGAAAGTGGCAGAGGATAGGAAGAACCTTTATTTCTATGTGGCTGTTGACGGGGATATTGTGCCTGCCAAAAACGGCACGGATGCTTATTGGATGACGCTTTTGGTAAATTCCGACGGTGATTACTCGAACGGTTGGAACGGTTACGATTATATTGTTGCCAACAACGGGCGCGACATGGTGCTTTCCCGTTACGACGGAGAGAAAACAGGATGGACGGCTGTGGGCAAGGTAAAATTGCGGTGTGGCAACAGGGAAATGATGCTCGTCGTGCCTCGCAAAATGCTCGGCAGCCGTAGTGGCACAATAGATTTCAAGTGGATTGACAACATTTCCAAATCCACGCGCGACATACTCGATTTCTATGTCAACGGGGATGCTGCACCCGACGGACGTTTCAATTATCGTTTTTGCGGCAATGGCAGATAAGTAAAATCGTGCGGCACTAACCTACCGCCAAACCTCTTTCGGGACGATTTGCGCGGTATATTTTTTTGCGGTTTTCCGCCGCGAAAAAACACACATGGCTTGTTGTAAAAAATACAAGCCATATATTTTAAAATATGTGCCTTATGTTTTAAAATAAGTGCCTTGTATTTTTCGTGAAAAATGACTTCTGATTTTCAGTAACTTACAAAAGCGGAAAATTTACGCTTTCCGCACGGGGCAAACGGCACGAAAAAAGGCTGCGGAGGGAACGGATTTCCGGAACATTGCAAAAGCCGTAAACCTTAAGCGCGATGAAAATCCGAATTGCGGCTCGAAGCTTTCCCTGCGAACCGCGTAAGTCATTGCTTTTCCGTTATCTCGCGGATTTTTTGTATTTTTGCCTTTTGAAGCTGCCTTGCGCTTGCGGCAGCAATCCGTTAATATTTATGGCAGAAGAACTTTTGAATTTAGAAAATCCCGACGAAAACAAACCGTCAGAAGTGAAGTATGACGAGAGCAGTATAAGGCATCTCGACGATACCACCCATATCCGCACACGTCCCGGTATGTACATAGGACGTCTTGGCGACGGTTCTCACGCAGACGATGGAATTTACGTTTTGCTTAAAGAAACAATCGACAACTCGATTGACGAATTCAAAATGAACGCCGGCAAGCGCATAGAAATAGAAATGAACGATGACAAGTCGGTTTCCGTGCGCGACTACGGGCGAGGCATTCCTCTCGGGTCGCTTGTGGATGCTGTGAGCATGCTCAACACCGGTGGCAAATACGATACCTCGGTGTTCAAGAAGAGTGTGGGCATGAACGGTGTGGGTTCAAAGGCTGTTAATGCCCTGAGTTCGCGCTACGAGGTGTGCAGCCGCCGCGACGGAGAAATGAGAACGGCGGTGTTTGAAAAGGGAAAACTCGTAAGCGATACCACCGAAAAAACAACGGAAGAGAACGGAACTTATGTTTACTTCCGTCCCGATGACACGTTGTTCAAGAACTATCGTTTCCACTCGGAGTTCATAGAGGCAATGTTGCGAAACTACACATATTTGAACACCGGTCTCGTGATTATGTTCAACGGGCGGAAAATACAAAGCCGCAACGGACTCGAGGATCTTCTTACCGACAACATGACAACGCCCGCGCTCTATCCCATAATCCATCTTTCGGGTCAGGATATAGAGATTGCGTTCACCCATACGGCACAATATGGCGAAGAATATTATTCTTTTGTCAACGGACAGCACACCACGATGGGCGGAACTCACCAAAGTGCGTTCAAAGAACACGTGGCGAAAACGCTGAAAGAGTTCTACGGAAAAAACTTCGACTATCAGGACATAAGAAACGGCATTGTGGCGGCAATAGCAATAAACATCAACGAGCCGCAGTTTGAAAGCCAGACAAAGATAAAGCTCGGCAGTCTGACCATAAGCGAAAACGGAATAAGCGTGAACAAGTTTGTGGGCGATTTCCTGAAGGAAAATCTCGACAACTACCTTCATAAGAATCCCGAAATAGCCGATGCCATTCTTGAAAAGATACAGGCTTCGGAACGCGACAGGAAAGCCATTGCGGGAATCACAAAACTTGCACGCGAGAAGGCTAAGAAGGTGAATCTTCACAATCGTAAGTTGCGCGATTGCCGTTTCCATTTCAACGATTCCAAAGGTGAGTTTCGCGAGGATAGTTGCATTTTCATCACCGAGGGAGATTCCGCTTCGGGAAGCATTACAAAAAGTCGCGATGCCAATACTCAGGCGGTGTTTTCTCTGCGAGGCAAACCGCTGAATGCGTATGGACTTACAAAGAAGGTGGTTTACGAAAACGACGAATTCAATCTGCTTCAGGCGGCACTTAACATAGAGGACGGGCTTGAGGGTTTGCGATACAACAAAGTTATTGTGGCAACCGATGCAGACGTTGACGGAATGCACATTCGCCTGTTGCTGATTACGTTTTTCCTCTGGTTTTTCCCCGACCTCATTAAGAAAGGTCATGTTTACATACTTCAGACGCCGCTTTTCCGTGTCAGGAACAAGAAAAAGAAATCTGCGTCGTCCAAGAACAAGGTAAAAATTTCCGACAATGCAGCCGGCGCGGCGGTATTGAAGAAAAATCGCAGCGAAGGGCGTTCGGAATACGAAACTATCTATTGCTACAGCGACGAAGAGCGGCGCGAAGCAATAAGAAAGCTTCAACCGAATCCCGAAATCACGCGATTCAAAGGTTTGGGTGAGATTGATTCTTCGGAATTCAAGAACTTTATCGGTCCTGATATGCGTCTTGACCAGGTAACATTAAGCAAGAGCGACAATGTGAGCGAAATGCTTTCGTATTACATGGGCAAGAACACTCCCGAACGCCAGAAGTTCATCATTGACAACCTTGTTGTGGAGGAAGACAAGGCTGAAGATCTTGAAAGCGAATAAAGAAATTACGAAAAATGGAGAGACTTGCAATATTTCCGGGCAGTTTCGACCCCTTTACAATAGGTCATGAAGCCATTGTGAAGCGCGGACTGCAACTGTTCGACCATATATTCATAGGCATAGGCGTTAACAAGGAAAAGTCGGTGCTTTCGGAAACTGCCAAACGAGTTGAGACCATCAAGCGATACTATAAGGACGAGCCGAGAGTGAGTGTGCAGAGTTACGACGACCTTACCATTGACTTTGCAAGGCGTGTGAATGCAAAATTCATACTTCGCGGCTTGCGCTCGGTAAAGGATTTTGAGTACGAACGCGACATGGCGGACATGAACCGCAAGTTGACGGGCATTGAAACCGTTATCCTGTTTACCGAACCGCCTTTGGCGGCAATCAGTTCCAGCGTTGTGAGAGATTTGATTTCCCACGGTCTCGACGTTTCCGAATTTCTTCCCAAAAACAAGTAACGGTGAATTGCGTCCGTGGTTTTCGGGAAATTTTTCCCGGAGATTTTCGGAGTGCTGAGCGGACACAAAAAAAACATAAGGCATGTTGTAAAAAATACAAGGCACATATTTTAAAATAAGTGCCTTATATTTCAAAATAAATGCCTTGTATTTTTCGCTTTTTCAGATGCCTGAAAAACAGTGTCTTACAAAAGGACAAAAATAAGCCTTTTAGGGCATGCGAAAATGGCACGTTGCGAGACGATTTTGCCGCATAAGGGAAAACATTGACCGCAAAAACGCGGTGTCGTGGCATGTGTCGAAAAGAAGAACGCGGACGACTGTTACGGTAATGCTGCGCCCGATTGCAAAGCGGGGACACGAAAGCGACGGAATTTGGCATGAGAAAACAATAAATATTTGTGTGATAGGCAAAAAAACAGCAGATACTTTTGCATATTACATGAAAAAAATATAATTTTGCACACGTTCAGGAGTGAGGGGCTTGTAAAAGTTCCTCACTCGTTGTTATAAACCAAGAGGTCTGAAGCAATGATAGACAAAAAGAAAGTTGAGAGCATAGTTAACGAATGGCTGGAAGGAAAGGAGTATTTTCTTACCGACCTTACGGTTAGCGATGACGACAGCATTGTGGTGGAAATTGACCACAAGGACGGTGTTTGGATTGACGACTGTGTGGATTTGAGCCGCTTCATAGAAGGGAAACTCGATCGCAATGACGAGGATTACGAACTCGAAGTGGGTAGCGCGGGAATAGGTCAGCCGTTCAAGGTTTACCGACAGTATGAAAACCACGTGGGCGACGGTGTGGAAGTTCACACCAATAATCGCGAAAAACTCAAAGGTGTTTTGAAAGCTGTCGATGAAAACGGCATTACCATCACGATGAAGGTGAAATACAAGCCGGAAGGTGCAAAACGCGCCAAGATGGTGGACGAGGATAAAACTCTCGCTTTCTCGGAAATAGAAAGCTGTCAGGCTCAAATAGACTTCAAATAAACGCCTTTTTGCAAAGAGCAAAAGGGTGTGCGCTTTATAAACGGACACAACCCGTTAAAGTATAGATAATAAAAAACAAAATATAAAATGCCACGCAAAAAAGACGTAACAGAAAGCATGATTGACATCTTTTCCGATTTTCAAGACAATAAGAAAATCGGTCGCACCACTCTCGTTGGAGTTCTTGAAGAGAGCTTCCGCAGTGTGTTGGCCAAGATGTTCGGAAGCGATGAAAACTTTGACGTTATCGTAAACCCCGACAAGGGAGACCTCGAAATTTATCGCAATCGTATTGTTGTGGGCAACGACGATGTTAATGATCCCAACAAAGAGATTTCGCTGAGCGATGCTCATAAAATAGATTCCGACTATGAAATTGGCGAGGAAGTGAGTGAACCCATAAACTTTGCCAAATTCGGTCGCCGCGCAATCCTTACGCTTCGCCAAACTCTGGCAAGCAAGGTGCTCGAACTCGAACACGACTCTCTATACAACAAATATAAAGACCGCGTGGGCGAAATTGTGAGCGGCGAAGTATATCAGGTTTGGAAAAACGAAATGCTCATTGTGGACGATGAGGGCAACGAAATGTTTCTTCCCAAAGGTGAGCAGATTCCCCGCGATTTCTTCCGCAAAGGAGAGACCGTCAGAGCTATTGTTAACCGTGTGGAGAATCCCAACAACAATCCCAAGATTTATTTGAGCCGAACCGCTCCCGAATTTCTGATTCGTCTGCTCGAAGGTGAGGTGCCCGAAATAGCCGACGGACTTATCACCATAAAGAAAGCCGCACGTATTCCGGGCGAAAGGGCAAAAATCGCCGTGGAAAGCTATGACGAGAGAATTGATCCCGTAGGAGCGTGCGTGGGAGTAAGGGGAAGCCGCATACATGGTGTGGTGAGAGAACTTCGCGGAGAGAACATCGACGTGATAAACTACACACCCAACGAACAACTTTTCGTGCAACGTGCGCTGGCTCCCGCAAAAATATCAAACATAAAGCTGAACGAAGAAGAGCATAAGGCAGAAGTTTTCCTCAAGCCCGAGGAAGTTTCGCTCGCCATAGGACGCAGCGGTATGAACATCAAACTTGCCTCCATGCTAACGGGATACACCATAGATGTTTACCGAGAAGTGAACAACGCCCCTGAAGAAGATGTATATCTTGACGAGTTCTCAGACGTTATCGACCAGTGGGTTATCGATGCTATCAAATCCATAGGGCTTGACACGGCAAAAGCCGTGCTTAATGCCCCGCGTGAAATGCTCATTGAAAAGGCCGATTTGGAAGAATCCACGGTTGACGATGTGTTGCGTATATTAAAAGCAGAATTTGAGGACGAATAAGCAGTATATGAACATAAGACTAAATAAGGTTATAAGAGAACTTAATGTGGGTATCGATACAATAGTCGACTACCTGCGTGAGAATGGTTTCGAAGTCAATGCCACTCCGAACGAAAAAATCAATGACGAACAATATGACTTGCTGAAAAAGAAATTCGGCGCAGACAAGGATTTGCGTAAGGAAGCCGATAAACTTTTCTCTGGTCATCAAGCCGGAAAGGCTAAAAACGCCAAAGAAAAAAAAGCTCCCGCACAAAAAGCTCAGGTGATAAAGACGGAAATTCCCGAAAATATGCGCCCGGGTTTCAAAACTGTGGGACAGATAGACCTTGATAACAAAACTGTTGTCAAACCTCAGGCGCAAGAAACTCCCAAGAAGGAAGCCGAAGCTCCGAAGAAAGAAGCTGCTCCCGCTCCCGCACCGAAAGTAGAGACAAAGCCGCAGCCTGTGAAAGCGGAAGAGAAAAAGCCCGAACCGGTCAAGGAACACAAACCGGAAGCCAAGAAAGAAGAGAAGCCTGTGCAGCCGAAACCTGTTGAGAAACCGGCAGCAAAGGCGGAACCTGAGAAAAAGGTTAAGGAGTCTGTGTCTGCTCCGAAAGCATCTGCGCCTCAGGAAAACAAAAAAGATGGCGCGGAACAAAAGCCCAAAAACAGCCAGAAGAAAGCTGAAGCCGTGGGCAAGGTGGAAGATGACGGCGTGTTCCGTTTGCATCCCGCAGAAGAGCTTGCCAAACCTAAAGTTCTCGGAACTATTGACCTTTCTACCATTAATCCCAACACTCGTCCCAAGAAGAAAACTAAAGAGGAGAAAAAACGCGAACGCGAAGAAAAGAATGCTCAAGGCAATCAGCGTCATAAACGCAACCGCATAGGACAAGAACGTGTTGACGTTAATGCCGTGGGACAGCAGATAGGCGGCGGTAATGGCGGAAACCGTAACAATAACAACAACGACAATAATCGCAACCGCAATAACAATAATAACAAGAATAACGACCAACGTCGCCAAAAGGGCAAGGTTCATAAAGTACAACCTTTGAAGCCTGAGGTTTCCGATGAAGATGTTGCAAAGCAGGTTCGCGAAACTCTTGCGCGTCTTACCAATAAAAGTCGCGGAAGCAAGGGCGCAAAATATCGCCGTGAGAAGCGTGAGAACGCTCGTGAGATAGCAGAAATGGCAGCTTCGCAGGAAGCTAAGGAAAGCAAGATATTAAAACTTACCGAATTCGTAACTGCTAATGAACTTGCGGCAATGATGAATGTTCCTGTTACGCAAGTAATCGCCACATGTATGAGTATCGGAATTATGGTAAGCATTAACCAGCGTCTCGATGCCGAAACAATTGATCTTGTGGCGGAGGAATTCGGATTTAAGACCGAGTTTGTCAGTGCCGATGTTACAGAAGCTGTGGCTGAGGAAGCAGATAACGAAGAAGATCTCGAACCTCGTGCTCCTATTGTTACTGTTATGGGACACGTTGACCATGGCAAAACGTCGCTTCTCGATTATATTCGCAAATCAAACGTAATTGCGGGCGAAGCCGGCGGAATTACCCAGCACATCGGCGCATATAATGTAACTTTGGAGAACGGCAGACACATTACTTTCCTTGATACTCCGGGACACGAGGCATTTACAGCAATGCGTGCCCGTGGTGCGCAGGTAACAGACGTGGCTATTATCATAATTGCTGCCGATGACGGCATAATGCCTCAGACAAAGGAGGCAATAAGTCATGCCATGGCGGCAAATGTTCCCATGGTGTTTGCAATTAATAAGATTGATAAGCCCGGAGCAAACCCCGATAAAATAAAAGAAGGGCTTGCAGGTATGAATTACCTTGTTGAAGAATGGGGAGGAAAGTATCAGAGTCAGGATATTTCGGCAAAGAAGGGTCTCGGAGTCAAAGAACTTCTTGACAAAGTGCTTCTCGAAGCCGACATGCTCGATTTGAAAGCAAATCCTAACCGTAAGGCAACGGGTACAATCATTGAATCGTCTCTCGATCGCGGACGCGGATATGTTGCCACGGTGCTTGTGAGCAACGGTACGCTTAAGATTGGCGATGTTATGCTTGCCGGAACAAATTACGGGCGTGTCAAGGCTCTTTTCAACGAACGTGATCAACGCATTGACAAAGTTGGACCTTCGGGTGCGGCTACTGTTTTGGGACTTAACGGAGCTCCGCAGGCAGGCGATGCTTTCCACGTCATGGATACGGAACAAGAGGTGCGCGAGATTGCCACAAAACGCGAGCAATTGCAGCGTGAGCAAGCTTTGAGGGCACATTCCGTTCTTTCTCTTGATGAAATCGGACGTCGCATAGCCCGTGGCGGAACCAAGGAGCTTAATATTGTTGTCAAGGGTGATGTTGACGGTTCGGTTGAGGCTTTGAGCGATTCACTCGAGAAACTTTCCACAGACAAGATCAAGGTTAGTGTAATCTTGAAGAGTGTCGGTCAGATTTCTGAGAATGATGTTGCACTCGCAGCTGCTTCTCAGGCAATTATTATCGGTTTCCAGGTTCGCCCGAGTGTTCTTGCCAAGAAACAAGCCGATCAGCAGGGTGTCGAGATACGTCTTTATTCCATTATTTACGATGCTATTGGCGAGGTTAAGCTTGCCATGGAAGGCATGCTCGAACCTGTTGTCAAGGAAGAGGTTACTGCCACCATTGAAGTGCGTCAGGTGTTCCACATAAGCAAAGTCGGTTTTGTTGCCGGTGCTTTTGTCAGCGAGGGCAAGGTTTCGCGCAGCGACAAGGCGAGACTCATTCGCGACGGTATAGTCATTCAGACCGCCAACATCGCAGCTTTGAAGCGTTTCAAGGATGATGTCAAGGAAGTTGGTGCTAACTTCGAGTGCGGTATCAGTCTTGCCAACTGCAACGATCTTAAAGAAGGCGACGTTATAGAAACATTCAAACAGGTGGAGGTAAAAGCCACTCTTTGATTCGGGAAAAAATATGCCGTTCATTGATTTTGTAATATTGCTGCTCGTTATATGGGCGCTTTATAAAGGTTGGCGTCAAGGCTTTCTCAAGGAAATAATCTCGATGGTGGGATTTGTGGTAGGACTTTTTGTTGCTGCCGGTCTTTATTCGAGTTTCGGAGAATACCTTTCCCCTCACATAGGGGCTTCACCCACTGTTGCCAACATTTTGGCGTTTCTCGTGTTGTGGATAGTTGTTCCCATTGTCCTCGGACTTGTGGCAAATTTGCTCACTAAGGCTTTGAAGGGCATGAAGATTGGTTTGCCGAACAGCATTCTCGGTGCCGCAGTGAGTTTGATTAAATATCTCATTCTCATGAGCTGTGTGTTCAATGTCATGAGCTTTCTCGGCATTGTCAGTCAGGCAAAGGCAGAAGAATCGTTCCTTTACGAACCTGTAAAGAACAGTCTCGGCTATGCGTTCAAGGCATACGGCGAGAGCCATTCGCAAGACGGCGAAGCTGCCGAGGATTCTGTTTATACGGAAAACGACAGCATACAATAAAATAACACGCAGGAAGCGAAATTAGTTTCCTGCGTGTTGTCTTTGTAATATTTTTACGATGAAAAAAAACGATAACCCATCTCTCAATTCCGCTGCAGGCGAGGGCAAAAATGCTTTCGTGCGCAGTGTGGCGGACAAGAAATACGAATACGGCTTTACCACCGAGATTTCAACGGAGGTAATACCCACAGGACTTAATGAAGATGTGGTGCGTAGCATATCCGTGCGCAAGGGAGAGCCTGAATGGCTTCTCGATTTCCGTTTGAAGGCTCTGCGCTATTGGCAGACTTTGAAACAACCTGCGTGGGGACATGTCAATTTGCCGCAGATTGACTATCAGGCTATATCTTATTATGCGCAACCCAAGACTCACGACCAAAAAAAGGAACTTGATCCGGAGCTTGTCAAGACTTTCGATAAATTGGGAATACCCCTCGAAGAACGCCTTGCGCTCGGAGGAGTGGCGGTAGATGCCATAATGGATTCCGTGTCGGTAAAGACCACTTTCCAGGACAAACTTCGTGAGCTGGGAGTCATATTCTGCTCTATTGGCGAGGCTGTTAAGAATTATCCCGACCTTGTAAGGCAGTACATAGGCAGTGTTGTGCCTTACCGCGACAATTTTTTTGCCGCGCTCAACAGTGCAGTTTTTTCCGACGGCTCGTTTGTCTACATTCCCAAAGGCGTGCGTTGCCCAATGGAACTGTCTTCGTACTTCCGGATAAACGCTCGAAACACCGGGCAATTTGAGCGTACGCTCATTGTGTGCGACGACGGCGGATATGTTTCCTATCTTGAGGGCTGCACAGCCCCCATGCGCGACGAAAACCAGCTTCACGCCGCAATTGTGGAGATTATTGTGAACAATGATGCGGAAGTAAAATATTCCACGGTGCAGAATTGGTATCCCGGAAATGCAGAAGGAAAAGGCGGAGTGTATAATCTCGTAACAAAGAGAGGCGCACTGCGCGGAAAGAACAGCAAACTTTCGTGGACACAGGTGGAAACCGGGTCGGCAATTACTTGGAAATATCCCTCGTGTGTGCTTAAAGGCGACAATTCGCAGGCAGAGTTTTACAGCGTTGCGGTAACTAACAATTATCAGGAAGCCGACACGGGAACCAAGATGGTGCATCTCGGTAAGAACACGCGCAGCACCATTATCAGCAAGGGCATTTCGGCAGGAAAGAGCCAGAATTCCTATCGCGGTCTTGTGAAAGTGGGCAAGAATGCCGATAAAGCCCGCAATTACAGCTCTTGCGATTCGTTGCTTCTCTCGTCTACGAGCGGCGCGCACACGTTTCCTTACATCGATGTCCATAACAACACTGCCGTAGTGGAACATGAGGCAACCACTTCCAAAATTTCGGAGGAGCAGATGTTCTATTGTGCTTCGCGCGGCATAGATCCCGAAACGGCGGCGGGACTTATTGTGAACGGTTACGCTAAAAATGTGCTCGACAAACTGCCCATGGAGTTTGCGGTTGAGGCACGAAAGCTGCTGTCCGTGTCGTTGGAAGGAACGGTAGGGTAGTGTTGGCATACGTGCCCCACGGCGTGTTTTCGCGCCCTCTTGTGTGCATATTTATAAGGTTTTTTCACCGCAAACAAACCGTAATTTTTTGCCGGTGTAAGTGTTTGAGAATCAGATATGCTTTTACGCTAAAAAATACAAGGCACTTATTTTAAAATAAGTGCCTTGTATTTTAAAATATATGGCTTGTATTTTTTACAATAAGCCTTATGTTTTTTTTCGTGTCCCGAAACGCATAATTCTTTTGCCTGTTTTTATGCAAAAAATGTCTTGCATGACGATTTTTAACCGGAGCTTGTGAATGGGTAAGGGAAGCTATTCTTCCATCGATGGGAGTGCGGCGTGGCGAGAGTCTTTCTTAGCACCGAATTTCAGGAGTTTGTTGGCGGAAGAAGTGATGCTGCGCCCCGCAGGCTGCGCCATGGTGCGCACATCTTCGAAAGCTTCCTGCGTTTTCTTGAGACATGCTTCCGCTTTGTTGAGCCTTTCGCAGAGAATTTGCACTCTGCTAACCATTTCATTTGCTACGGCAATTATTTTGTCCTGGTTCTCTGCCTGGCGTGTCTGTTTCCAACTTATTTCCAATATTCTAAGCAGTGCATACATGTTTTGCGACCCGGTAATAAGCACACCGTCGTCGTAAGCATCGCGCCATAGTGCGGCATCATTCGAGAGTGCGAGCTGCAATGCGCCTTCGCTGAACACATACATTATTACGAAATCCAACCGTGCCGAACCTTTTGTGAGATATTTGCTGTAGTCCTTCGATTTTAGTTCCTTTACATGGCTGCGAACCGAGGCTATATGGCGTTTCAAAGCCTCTGCGCGTTCTTTTTCGCCGTCGGCGTTCTGATAATCCTCGAAAGCCTTGAACGAAATCTTGGAATCAATCACCATGTCGCGCTTGTCGGGAAAATGAAGAATAACATCGGGAATCATTCTGCGCCCCGTTTCGTTGTCTTTTATTATGTTGCCGTCGTTGTCTCTTAGAGTTTGTTGCGTTTCATACTCCAAGCCTTCGGTAAGTCCCATTCCGTCGAGCAGTTCCTTGAGTTTCAGTTCGCCGAAATTACCCTGCGTCTTGTTTTCGCCCGTAAGTGCCGAAGCAAGTCGGTCAGCACTTTCTCCCACAGCCTTTGCCTGCTCGAAACTGTGGTTTATGGCGGTTTGAAGGCTTGCCATTGTCTTTGACTGTTCGAGTTTGCTGTGCTCCACAGCCTCTTTCATCTGAGCAATGTTGGCATTGAGCGGATTCAGAATCGATGCGAGCTGCTCCTTGTTCGATGCCGAAAGTTGCTCCTGCCTTTTAATCAGAATTTCCTCCGATGAAGTACGCAACTGTTCGGTTATCAGCCTTATCTGTTGCTCTGATTGTTCTTTTTGGCGCGTTTGCATAAGCTCGAGGTTGCGTTTGTATTGCTCCTCGAGCGTTTGGGCATTGCGTGCCTCCATATCCCGCGCCACGGTGAGCGCGGAAATTTTTGCGGAACTGCGGCTGTGGCTTATCAAGAAGCCAATCAGCACCCCTGCTATCAGAGCCGCTATTACTATAATCATTAGTCTATCTTATGAGAACCTTTTTGCGCAGTGTGGCATTACCTGTTTTCACGTTCACGACATATACGCCGTTTTCAAGTTGCCTGCTTCGGTATGGCGTCTGGGCATCGGCAGATTCAATCAAGGCTCCGTCGGGCGAATAAATGGCTATTTTCGCGCTGCCCGACTGGGAATTCACGATAATACATCCGTCCTCGGTTGTGGCATACAGGTTGCCGTCAGGAAGAGTTCTGACATCGTTAATGTCGCTCGGGAAATCGGCGAGAACACTGTCGGTAAAGTTCACCGAGCGGGCATACCAGTCCATCATATATGAGGTCTCGGTGTCGATACCTTCCATTGAACCCGGCCAGCGAGTCATTTCGCGTCCCCAGGCTCCCGATTTGTAAAGAAGTTCTTTGTAAGCAAGAATGCGGGCGTTGATGCTGTCGGGCGAAAGGACGCTGTTTTTAAGCCTTATCCACGTGTCGCGGAAATTTTCGCGGTAATAATATGGTCCGCCGTCAAACAAGCGTCTGAAAAGACCGCATGCCGTGATTTGATTGGTAAATCCGAAACTGTTTAGAATGCCTCCGTCCCAGTTTCTTCCCAATGAAGCATCGAGATCCCACGGTGTGATGAGCGCAACGGAGGTTGCGGAATTCACGTCGCGGAAGCTGACGTACGTGTTCTTGCAGTGATTGTCGTTTATGTGGAACAAGTTAATCATCAACATGAAGTTCGTGAGATTCTGCTGGTAATATTTTCTGCGCAAAAGCGATGCAAAATTCGTTTTGTTGGGATTAGTGGCGGGCGTGGTAAACTTCAGAAGTATTTTTAGCGGGTTCCAGTTTGCCATTTGTACACTGTCGTCGGGATATTTCTGCTCCCAGCCTCTCCAACCAAGAGTGTTAGTTGTATTTGCATTGTTGTCCACGTTGTTGAAAGTGGTCTCGTTCGTCCAATCCGTGGCTTTGTACAGCACACCATGGAATTTGAGTTTGCCGTTTGCGTCGCTTTCTTTTTTAACAAGGTCGAGTTTTTTACGGTTAATCTTGTCGGTTATGCAATAAACCCCGTTGTACGCGCCGTCTACGAAAACTTCCACATAGCGACCCTGTGTGCCGTTAACTTTCGAGTGTCCCTCCGAAACTTCATAGGGAAGACTGTCAATTTGATTCCAAATGTCATAGCAAAGTCTGTTACGCATCCTCGCTTTGTCGTTGTACATCGCATCAAGTATGAGATTTTCGTCTTTCATTAAGCCCAAAACGCTAATATTCTTGCCTTCGCGATTACTATCCCAGAGTTTTATGGCGTAAGGTTTCTTGGGAAGTCCCGCAGTATAGGCTCCGCGAATCCTTGCTCCTATGAATTGGCGGAAGAGTACCGAATTTTTCGTACGTTTCCAAGGATCTATGACGTTAAGATAGCCATGGTGATAAACTTCATGCTCGTATCTCGTGGCTTCTATCATTACAATCGGCAGGGAAGTGAGATAGAGTGTCCACATCTGGACTTTTCCGCCGATATAAAGCTTGTATGTGCGGCGAAAACTGTTCACAACTTTCACGGTATCGCCCATATTGTAGCGTTTATAGTTTATGCGCAGATATGTAATGCTGTTGGAGGAGAACACGAGCTTCATGGAGTCGCCCTCAACGGGCTTCACGCTGCAGTAAAGTCCTCTGTTCACGCTGTCAATGGCACACGGTACTCCGTTGCACAGAATTGGAAATTCACGTTTGCCTCCTTCCACGAAACTTGCCTGTATTGTGTGGGGCAGGAGCAGCAATAAAATTGTAATATATAAAATACGTGTCATGGCATATAGGTTTTGCTTGTTGTTATTTCCTTATCACCTGCAGAGCTTTCTCTATTGTGGCATCGTCGTCATTGATTATTTGGAAATACTGTGAGGTGTCCCAAAGGTCGCGAGCCACAAGAGCTTTAATAGTTTTGGCAATGAGCGTGGCGGTTTTGACTTTTTCCTCGTCGTCTTGGGGAGTTATCTTATCTTTTGCCCCGGCGGCGAAAATACTGTCCACAAGTTCGTCAGGAACTTTGTAATCGCTCTTAAACTTGTTGAAATTAGGATAACTTCCCGTGAGATTGTTGCGGTTTTTGTCTATGTATTTCGTTCCGGTCGGGAGAATGAGATTCTTGCGTGAGAGATTGCGATAATATTTTGTGTATGTCATGGTGTCGAGAGGCACGAAATAATCGGGTATAATGCCTCCGCCGCCATACACAACGCGATGTTTTTTGAGCGTGTAGCACTTCAGAGAGTCGTTGTGGTGAATGCTGTCTGCGTGAAAGAGTTCTCCGCTGCGCAGGCGGTTCAACTCGTCCCGGCTGTAGGCTTCTTTCTCGCCCGGCTTGTATGGTTTTTGTATGCAACGCCCTGCCGGAGTGTAATAGCGTGACACCGTGAGGCGAATCATTGATCCGTCGGGAAGCTGAACGGGTTGCTGCACCAAACCCTTGCCAAAACTTCTAACGCCAACTATTGCCGCGCGGTCGTTGTCCTGCAATGCGCCTGCCAAAATCTCTGCCGCCGACGCGCTGAACTCGTCTATGAGCACGGCAATCTTTCCTTTTGTGAACATTCCGCCTCCACGTGCTTTATATTCCGCCGAGGGAACTGCGCGCCCCTTTGTGTAAACCACCATGTCGCCCTCCTGCAAAAATTCGCTGGCTATCTGCACCGCCGCTTCCATGAATCCGCCGCCGTTGCTGCGGAGATCTATGATAATGCGGTCCATGCCTTTTTCCTTGAGTGCCTTCATGGCTGTACGTATTTCCTCCGGTGTTTTCTGACCAAAGGAACCGAAGCGTATGTAGCCCGTTTTGCTGTCAATCATATAGGATGCATCGAGTGTGTGAAGGGGAATCTTGTCGCGCACTACGTCAAACTTTATTTCTTCCTTTACTCCCGGACGAATTATGCCAAGGTGTACGGTTGTGCCTTTCTTTCCGCGAAGCATTTTCATGATCACATCGGTGGACTTCTTAACTCCTGCAATCACCGTGTCGTTCACGCGCACAATTCTGTCGCCTGCCATAATTCCCACTTTCTGAGACGGTCCTTTGTCGGTGGGTTGTATCACCACCAAGGTGTCTTCTATCATGTTAAACTGCACGCCTATTCCTTCAAAGTCGCCTCGCAGGGGTTCATTGAATGCTTTTGTCTGCGCCGCATCGGTGTATGTGGAGTGCGGATCGAGTTGTGAGAGCATGCCGGTTATGGCTCCTTCGGTAAGTTTCATGGCATTTACCGAATCGACATAAAGATGTGAAATGGCATATTGGGCTATTCCCAATTTGCGAATGGCGTTGTTTTCCTGTTCTTTGTTTTGCGCCGAAAGTGTCAGGGCAAAAGCCGCCAGCACAAGCAGATATATACGTTTTACCATGTTACTCTTTTTATAGTATGCAAATATAAGAAAATTATGGCTATGATGTTGTTACAAAAAAACATAGAATGCGGCGCGGTGTTCTGTGTTTGTGATTTTCGTGTGGCTTGTTTTTATGTTTGTGCGGCGTTTGGGTTCGCCTCCGTACCGTATGCTCCGATGCCGGTTTATGTCCGAACACGCCGAAAAAACGTATTCCTCTTCAAGTGTCTGTATATCAACAAAATAAGCATGTTTTGAACAGCCTTTGTAAGTTGCTGTTTATCAGATGTTTGACATGCTCAAAAATACAAGCCATATATTTTAAAATACAAGGCACTTATTTTAAAATATGTGCCTTGTGTTTTTTGCGAGATGCCTTATGTTTTTTTACAGTGTGGGGAAAAGTCCGGAAAAAGTCCCGGATTTCGGTTGGAAAACGGGGGAGTGCGGAGGGAAAATGCGATTGCCTTTACCGTTGCTCCGCTTCGTTTTCCGGAAATCGGCAAGCGGACTTTACTTTCCGGCTGCGTTTTTTGCCTTGAAGGCAAGGGCGTACATGCGCATTTGCTTCTGCATGGACAGCAAGCCGTTGCTGCGTGTGGGCGAGAGGTGGTCGCGCAGTCCTATCTTGTCAATGAAATAAAGATCCGCGTTGAGAATTTCGTCGGGAGTATGTCCCGACAAAACACGTATGAGTAGCGAAACAATACCTTTGACAATGAGCGCATCGCTTTCGGCACGGAAACAAAGAGTGCCGTCCTCGTTCTGACTGCAAGCCAGCCACAGGCGGCTTTGGCAACCGTCAATGAGATTTTGGTCGTTCTTGTCTTCGGCAGGCAGGGGTTGCTGTTCGTTTCCCATGTCTATGAGCAACTGGTAACGATCCATCCAATCGTCAAGTTCGCAGAATTCTTCAATTATCTCGTCCTGTATTTCGTTAATGCTTGGCATTGTTATTTTATTTTTCGTTGTAAATGAGTTGAAGCATGGTTTGTCCCACCGCTTTGAGCGTTACGCGGTCAATGTTTTCGGGCGTGTCGTTCACGGTGTGCCATGTGGGTCCGAAACTATTCTCATAGTCGGTGTAACAAGGTATTATATCCACTGTGGGAATGCCGGCTATTTGAATCAGTGGCAGGTGATCGTCGGTGGCATAACCGCCGTCTTGAACGGGGAATACTGTTGAATATCCGGCAAGAGCCGCTGCCGCCCAAATTTTGTCCACAACGTTGGGAGCGTATCGCTTCGAGAATCCCTCCTGTAGGAATTTCGCGCCTTTTCCGCCCACCATGTCAAGATTCACAGCGTACATAGGGCGATATTCGGGCGTTGGCAGATTGGCGGCAAAGTATTGTGAACCCAAACACCATGTTGCTTCGTCTTTTTGGTCGTTACCTGTTTTGTCCCATTCGGGAGTTCCGCAGTCTTCGGTGTCGAAACAAACGAAATCAACTGCTATCCCCGGCTGCTGCTGTCTGATTATTCGCGCCAGTTCCAGCATCACCGCCACACCGCTTGCCCCGTCGTTGGCGGCAAGCACCGGTTTCTTGTGATTTTCTTCGTTGTCATCCTGATCAGCCCAGGGACGCGAATCCCAATGGGCGGAAATCAAAATGCGACGTTCGGAAACCGTGTCGCACGAAGCAAATATGTTCACGCTTTTCATGCTTACCCCGTCATATCTTGGCAATGTGGCGGTTTGCAGAGTTACTTTGTAACCCAGCTTCTCGAATGCGGCGGCTATGTAGTCGGCACATTTTTCGTGGGCATCGGTATTGGGAACTCTCGGACCGAAGTTGCATTGCTCCACAATAGACTTGTAAGCGTTTTCGACGTTGAATTGCGGCACGTTAACGGTGTCGTTTCCTGCAGCATCGGCTTCGTTTTCGCTTTTGTCGGAATGCAAAGCGAAAGCAATGGCTGAAGCTGCCGCTACAACCGCTATTGCTGCTATGAAGATGATTTTCTTTTTGTTTTTCGTCATGATGTTTTATATTTCTGCGGCATCCTGTACCTGCTGCATCACTCTCAGGAAATTTCCTCCCCATATCAGCGCAATGTCTTTCTCGCTGTAGCGTTTGCGCAGAAGGCGTTTGGTGATGTTTATCATCTCTGCGGCAGAGGCAATGCCCGGTACGCCGCCGTCGCCGTCAAAGTCGGAGCCTATTCCGGCGTGTTCTATTCCGGCAATCTCAATTATGTGTTCCAAATGGTCCATTGCATCGAGCACCGTAGCTTTTCCGTCCCTGCGCAGAAAGCCTTCGTAGAAAGTTACCTGCGCCACACCGCCTGTTTTTCGCAATGCGCGGAGCTGGTCGTCGGTAAGGTTTCGCGGGTGATCGCACAACGCTCTCGACGAAGCGTGGCTGCAAACAATGGGAAGGCTACTTATTTCCATGGCATCGTAGAAACTTTTTTCGCCTCCGTGAGATAAGTCAACCATTATGCCGCAGCGGTTCATTTCTTTAATGACCTTTTCGCCGAAATCACTGACACCGCCGTGTTCGTTACGGGTTTTAGCCGCCGAATCACAGATGTCGTTGTCGCCGTTATGGCAGAGAGTTATATATACAACGCCTTCGCAGGCGTAGCGTTCCACATTTGTTATGTCTTTTGCGAGAGCATATCCGTTTTCAATGGCTTTCATTATGGCGTGTTTGCCTTCGCTTTTCAGACGCATGAGGTCTGCAGGCGTTCGTGCGAGTTCCACACCGTCTGCTTTGCCTGTCATTTCGTCTATTTTGCCGAATATGTCGTCAGCCATGCGGGTTGCGGCGGCAAGCGATGCATCGTCGCGCGGACCTTGCGGTATGTAGGCAGCCATGATTGAGGCATCGAGACCGCCTTCGTCCATTTTGTGGAGGTCTACAAGTATTTTCGGGTCGCGCTTTCTTATGTCTATTCCCTGAGGAAAGAACATGGGAGTGTCGCAATGCGTATCGAGTGTGAGATGTGAGGCGTGGAATTTGCGGGCTTTGCGATATGTTTCGCCCTCTGCCACTATCCAGTCGAAAAGATTCCCCGCAGCTTCGTTGTTGTCTCCCGTGAGGCATTCGGGATGCCATTGAACGCCGAGAACAGGTTTGAATTCCGAGCTTTCAACTGCCTCAATCACGCCGTCGGTGGCGTAAGCGGAAATTTTAAGATGCTCTCCCGGGCTGCTTATTGCCTGATGGTGGAACGAGTTTACCGCTATTTTTTCGGCTTTACAGATTTGCGCAAGAAGCGAACTCTTTTCAATGTTCACAAAATGGGTAAGCGTGTTGCGCGGTGCGTCTTGCGAATGTTTCAGAAGCCTTTTGCCGTCGGGTGTGGAGTAGATGTCTTGAAACATGCTGCCTCCGAGGGCGAGCGTGAGTGTTTGTATTCCCCGGCAGATGCCGAGTATCGGAATTTGTCTGTCGAAAGCGAGCCGCGTCAACAGCAGTTCGTAGTCGTCGCGTTCGGGATTTATTCCGTGAAGTCCCTGAACGGGGGCTTCGTCCATGAAAAGCGGATTGATGTCTGCGCCTCCCGAGAGCACAAGTGCGTCAATGCGTCCGAGAACATTGAGAATGGTTTGTTTGCTGCGGCTTGGCGGAATAATCACAGGTACTCCTCCTGCAAGTTCAACGCTTTTGTAGTAGGCAAAAGCCAGTTTGCATGTTTCCGCATCAAGGTTGCCGGTTATGCCGACTATTGGTCGGGGTGTGGTGTTGGGAAACGTGGAGTTTATGTCGGAGTATATCTCGTCGATGTCGAATGTTTGTTTGATATTTCCGCTTTCGTTCATTTTTTGTCGTCGAATTTATAGTGGCGTTTGGGGTTTCGCGGAAACCATCCGCGCTCCACCCGCTGTTCCTGTTCGAAGAGTTCTTTGATAGCCCAGAATGCGGTGAAGGAAAGTACCCCGAGAAGCGAACTTATTATCATGTCCTCGACAAAAAGAGCCGCGCCCAAAGCGGCAAGTCCCGTGAGGAGATAAATCCACCACGGACGTGTGCCGAAATAATACTCGGTTTTTATGACGATAGGGTGGCTAACACCGATTATGAGGAATGTGAACACTCCTACGAGCAGTCCTTCGAAGTTCATTTGCGTGGGTTTTTGATTTTGGTGGTTAATCCGATTCTATGGTCAGCGGTTTGTCAATGCTTTGTTCAAGCGAAATGAGGGTTTCGGTTGATGTTACGCCTACGATTTTCTGTATCTGGTGATTGAGAAGCTCCATGAGATGTGCGTTGTCGCGTGCGTAGAGTTTCACAAGCATTGTGTACGGTCCGGTGGTGAAGTGGCATTCCACTATTTCGGGTATTTTGGAAATCTGGTCCACTACACTTTGGTATCTCGAGCCTTTGTCGAGGCTTATACCTACGAATGTGCAGGTGAGATAGCCCACAGCCTGCGGATTGACATCGTAGCGCGAGCCGGTGATTACCCCGTTTTCAATCATTTTGAGCACACGCTGGTGAACAGCTGCGCGAGACATCTGGCAAACTTTGGCTACGTCTTTCAAGGGTACGCGGGCATCGCGACCTATTATGCTTAATATCTTACGATCACTGTTGTCGATTTTCTTCTGTTTTGTTTTCATAGATTTTGGGGTTTAGTTGTTATTATGTTTGTTGTTTAACTTCATTGTCCTGTATTCGTTTGTGAATATCGCAAAGATATGAATTTTCTTTTTAATCGGTGGGTTTTGTGATAATAATATGTGTTTTTGCCGAAAAAAAGTCCTTTTTTCGTAAAAGAAAAGAGACATCTGACTAAAAAAGCTAATTCACGCGGAAGCCGTGCGGCATGTTTTTGCATTTTTGCCTGCAGGCGGACGGATGAGTGCATAATGACGCTATAAGAAAGGTTCGAAAAAACTTTTTTCGGGACGCGGAAAATAACACAAGGCATGTTGTAAAAAACATAAGGCATATATTTTAAAATAAGTGCCTTGTATTTCAAAATATATGCCTTGTATTTTTGACGATTATAAGTTGCTGGAAAATAAATACTTGTAAAAGGGGCTTTTTTGAACCTTTTTGATGCGTAATTTTTGCCGTTTTGCAAACAAAAATGTCCCGCAAACCGTGTGGCTTGCGGGACATCCGTTTATTAGTAATAAAGGTTTACTTTACGAGAACCTTTTCTTTACCGATGATGTAAACGCCCTTCTTCAGACCGTCCTTAGCATTTGCAGCCTTAACGTTCTTCTTAACGAGCACACCGTCAACGGTGTAAACGTTAACCTTACCGGGCTTGGTTGCAACGCCTGCGTTGTTGATGTTGTTAACAAATTCACCCTTCAAGTTGAGAGTGAGAGCGGTTTCAACGCCTTCCATGTTCTTAATCTGGGTTACGTCAACATATCCACGCTGTCCGAAGAGAGCTGTAGCAGTTGTTCCAATGGAAAGAACTGAGTCGCCCTTGATTACGCCTACTCCGTCGGGTATGAATCCGTAGTTGAATGTACCTACGAGACCGTTGGCATCAACAGGATCGTAGCTGTAATCGTTAGCGAGAGGCAAGAACATCTTGACAGTTTCTTTCTGTGCGTCAGCATCGTTTGTTAGTTCGCCTGCAACAACTATCATAGGCTCACCGGCTGCGAAGCTTTCTTTCTGATAGAGAAGGAGCTTGCTGCGGTCCTCTGAAACGCCCTTGATGCCGTATGTCATGATGCCGTTCTCCTTGTTGGTAGCGGGAGAAACGTCGCCGTCAGCACCGTAAGCGTAGGGAAGAGTGATGATGGTAGCTTCGTTGTTGTTAACATCGATTTCGAGATTTTCGATATCCTCGCCAACCGGTTCGAATGTCCATGTGGAAGGACCGTTTACAGAACTTGACCAGGTTACGAGAATCTTACGTCCGTCAGCATGCAAAGGTACTTTATTGCTGTTAGCCACCTTGTCTGCACAAGTAAGGAAGAGTGCTCCGCTCTTAGCAAGTGTAATGTGATAAGGAACGGGTTCTACCGACATGCCGCTTGTTCCGCTCTGGTTGCCATATACACCAATGTAATGACCTGTAGCACGGCTTTGGATAGCATAGCAGGGTTCGTCTTCGCCTTCTACGTTGTCCATCTTGACAAGACGCCACATAGCGTAAGGATCAGTAGCTATGTAATCCTCGCGAGAATTGTCTGCGTGGTTATAGCCACCCCATTTGATAGCATTTTCCCATTCTGACCAATAAGCATCTTTGGTAGCGTTGGTAGTAGGCGCAAGAATTACATTGCCATAGCAGAATCTGCTGTAAATACTGTTGCTTGTACCGCCGTCGCCGTCCTGATCGTAACCCGGACGCTCCTGGTCCATATTGGAAATGAGATACCACTGATTAACCTCAGGCATCTTCTGCTGGCTCTTGAATTGAGCGAATGCTTTGTTGAGAGCTTCAAGACGAGAATTGATGTCTGACTGAATAGGTTTCTCATGATCGTAAGAATCTGCTTCGTCAATTGCATCCTGCATGGTGGTGAGTTCTTCTGAACTTACGTCGCCCCATTCATCATTGTCTGCGAAATTTTCAACATAGTCTCTTACTGCTGCAATTCTCTCGTCGAGAGGATCTGTCTTCGGAGTGAGTTCGTCAACCTGCTTGGTGAGTTCGTTAAGCTTGTCAACTTCTTCCTGAGTAATCTCGGTGCCGTCGTTAAGTTTGGTCTTTGCGGCATCGATGAGAGTCTTGAGCTCTTCTACGAGAGGTTTCAAGCCTTCAACATAGTTGTAAGGTGAATTTTCCTCGTCGAGTTCGCTCTTGTAAACCTGGAACTCGCCGATGGTGTACATCATGCAAG
>OJAW01000628.1_pt1 | contig 23839 bp, 17 predicted proteins | sample 1589151 | NCBI WGS metagenome assembly OJAW01 (sample SAMN03283290) | human gut metagenome | biome: human-associated habitat; material: feces | host: Homo sapiens | place: Peru | collected 2012
TTATCCTCTTTGCTGCTTACACTGCCTCCTTCTTCCAATATTTTGAATGTTGGAGCCGTATCACTTATATCATTGGCATCATTGGCAAATGCTTCTGTAAGCATAGCTAAATTCTCTTTTGCTTTCGCCAACTTATCCAAAATAATCTCTTTGAACTCTTGCAATTCCTCATCGGAATATCGCACACGTTTACCCTCTTCCATAGAAAATATGTTTCTAAAATTCTTTATATAGACATTATCTCTTTTTCTTTCGCAGACACAACCTCATCGGCTTTCTTGATAAACTTATCTGTTACATCTTGCACTTCTTTTTCCAAAGTCTTAACCTCATCTTCCGGAGTGCCGCTATCTTTCAGTTTTTTTACTTTTTCCAAGATGTTTCTACGAATATTTCTGATACTTACTTTGGCATTTTCAGCCTCCGCCTTGGCTTTTTTGCATAGCTCTTTACGCCTTTCCTCGGTAACAGGGGGTAAAATAATTCTTACCACATCAGCTTCGATTTTTGGAACAAAACCCAAGTTGGCTGCTTGTATCGCTTTACTTATGGCTCCTAAAAGGCTCTTTTCCCATGGTTGTACAACTATCTGTTTTGCATCGGGGGTATTTATATTGCCTACTTGATCCAATGGGGTCATTGTTCCGTAGTAATCAACCTTTACTCCTCCCAACATTGCAGGAGACGCTTTGCCGGCTCGCAATTTTCCCAACTCTTTATCCAAATGGGCTATTGCCTCCATCATTGATGCGTCTGCTTCGGACAACATCTTCTTAGCTTCGTCATTCATATTCAATCGTATTCTTTATTGTATTTTTACTGCTATTCTTGTGTATGTTTTTGTCTCGTTATCTTTTGTAATCGAGAAGTCAAACCGAACTTCGTTTGTATTTTTCAATTCTCCTTTTCCGACTACCTGATAATCATCTGTCTGCTTATCAAAAGATGCAATTCTTTCATTAACCTCTGCTTCCACAAAATCCGAGGAAAGCAAGCCAAACAAGCTCCCACTCATGACAATAACATCTTTATTCGATGCTTTTACCTTTATTGTTCCTGTGTAAGGTTTGTTGTGTTCCTCGTCCTCTTGAACATCTCCGCTGTTAATCACCGTCCAATTCCCTTCCCAATCAAAGGATGTAATAAACTCCTCTTCATTCTTGCAAGAAAACAAAAACAATAACGAACATATCATTATCAAGAGTAGAAAGCCTCTTTCTATATTTCTCATTTTGAGTTCCAATACTCCAAAACTTACAATTTTCACTTTGCAAAGATACATATTATAACGATAGAAGCTGACAAAAAGTACTTTTTTTGTTCTCTGTTTTTCAGGAAATGAGTAATTTTGGGCTTTGAAAAGAAACCAAATATGCTACGAAAACAAATTCCGAATATTCTGACTTTGTCCAATCTGCTTTGCGGGATATTGGCGATATATTTCTTGTACGATTTAGAAGAGGAAACCATACCTATACTGCCCTCATTGCTTATCATAGCAGGAGCGATATTTGATTTTTTCGATGGGTTTACCGCAAGAGCTTTAAAAGTTTCCTGCCCAATCGGAAAGGAACTCGATTCCCTCGCAGATGTGATCACTTTCGGGCTGGCACCTTCATTGATTACGGTAGAACTCTTGAAAATACAGATATCTTTTCCCGATTATGCAGGTCTCATCTGTTTTATCCCCTTGCTCATGGCATTGATGTCTGCATACCGTTTGGCAAAGTTCAATATAGACGAACGTCAATCCACAAGTTTTATCGGGCTGCCAACACCTGCCAACGCTTTATTGTGGCTTTCATTGCCGCTTATTGTATATCTTTCAGAAAATAAAATACATCTATGGGGATTATATAGCGAACGAATTTATGCTGCAATAACAGCATTTCTTGTAAACCCTTATTTCATCTGTATAACATCTCTCATAATGGCAGTTTTGCTTGTAAGCGAATTGAAGATGTTTGCTTTGAAATTCAAAAACTTCACTTGGCAAGACAATAAGATAAAGTTCATCTTTCTGCTCTCCTGCCTTGTCCTTTTGTTCGTTCTTAACTGTTTTGCAATCCCATTCATAGTTCTGTTGTATATCATAATATCTATCATAACAAACACTTTTAAGAGATGAAATTCAATGTAGAAATTGACGTAATGCCATTAAAGGCATTGTTGGATCCGCAAGGAAAAGCAGTAACATCAAGTATGCAAAACATAGGACTTGGCGTTATTACCAATGTAAGAATAGGCAAACATATAACGCTCGAAATCGAAGCTGCCAACGAAAAAGAAGCAGAAGAGAAAGTAAACAAAGCCTGCAAGGAACTATTGCACAATCCTATTATGGAAAGTTATACTTTCTCAATCAAACAGGCATAAATCATGCCCGCACCTTTATCTATCGCCATAGAAGACTTCGACTATTTTCTGCCCGAAGAAAACATAGCGAAGTTTTCTTTGGCAGACAGAGATAAGGCAAAACTTCTTTGCTTGTCAGAAAGAGGAGAAATAAGCGATAACGTATTCTCCGATTTGCCGAATCTTTTGAACAAAAACACTTTGTTGATACTCAACGATACGAAAGTAGTCTATGCTCGTCTTTTTTTCCAAAAGGAAAGCGGTTCCACAATAGAGGTTTTCTGTCTTGAACCGATAGAGCCTTGCGATATGCAGTTGGCGTTTGCTGAAACAGAATGTTGTCAATGGAAATGCCTTATCGGCAACAACAAAAAATGGAAAGAAGAATATATCTCCAAAACCTCAACAATAGGAGATGACTCCATAAATCTTACAGCTCGGAGAATAAAACCGGAAGGCAATGCATGGATAGTCGAGTTTCGGTGGAATAAAGGCAGAAGTTTCGCAGAAGTTCTTCAAAACATGGGCGTTGTTCCCTTGCCTCCATATCTGAAAAGAGAAGCAAAGGAACAAGATAAAACGGATTATCAAACGATATATGCCAATCCGGAAGGTTCGGTGGCTGCCCCGACGGCAGGTCTGCACTTTTCCGACAAAACCTTTGAAGATTTAAGAAATAGAGGAATAAAACATGATTTTGTTACGCTCCATGTCGGAGCAGGTACATTCAAGCCCGTGACCAGCAAAACAATAGGAGAACACATAATGCACACGGAAAAAGTGTGTATCGGCAAAAAAGTAATCAAAGATTTGCTTTCGGATTGTGAGCAGCAAACAATCTGTGTCGGCACAACTTCAGTAAGAACGATGGAAAGTCTCTATTGGCATGGTGTAAAGCTGCTTTCCCAAGACTTGCAATACCAAGATATGGATATAAAGCAGTGGGAACCATACGAACATTCGAGAGACGTTCCTGCAAAAGAAGCCTTACAAGCCGTATTGCATAGTTTGGAAGAAGAAAAACTTGATACGCTTTACGGTCAGACACAAATAATCATTGCCCCTACTTACAAATACAGACTTACAGATGGCATGATAACTAATTTTCACCAACCTAAAAGCACCTTGCTTTTATTGGTTTCTGCCATGATAGGCGATAAGTGGAAAAAAGTTTATAAATTTGCACTTACACATAATTACAGATTTCTCTCTTTCGGAGATGCCTGTTTGTTTCTAAGGCCTTAGGAAACAGTTTGATGTTTGAAGAGAAATAAAACGCCGTTTGGTTGTAACGAAACGCCGTTTGACGAAAATAAAACGGCGAATAAAAAAACTAAAACGAAGAAACAATGAAATACAAAAGAATATTGCTCAAACTCAGTGGCGAATCGCTTATGGGAGAGCAGGAATACGGCATCAGTCCCGACATGCTTTCGCAATATGCGGGCGAGATCAAATCCGCAAAAGAAAAAGGAGCGGAAATAGCCATTGTAATAGGTGGCGGAAATATCTTCCGCGGTCTGCAAGGAGCCGCAAAAGGAATGGACAGGGTGCAAGGGGATTATATGGGCATGCTTGCCACCTTGATAAACTCCATGGCTCTACAAGCCGAATTGGAAAAGCAAGGAGTGAAAACGGAATTGCTTGGCGGTTTAGCCATAGAACCTATATGTCGAGAAAGTTCTCGCTCTCGTATTCGCCAAGCCCTTGAAGAAGGAAAAGTGGTAATCATTGGAGGAGGTACAGGCAACCCTTACTTTACGACAGATACAGCCTCAAGTCTGAGAGCAATAGAAATGGAAGCTGATGTTATATTGAAAGGGACAAGAGTGGACGGTATCTACACGGCAGACCCCGAGAAAGACAAGACAGCTGCCAAATATGAGAAGCTCTCATATCAAGAGGCATTGAATAAACAATTAAAGATAATGGATCTTACGGCTTTTGCTCTATGCCAAGAAAACAATATGCCTATCTACGTTTTTGATATGAATACCAAAGGTAACCTTTTAAAGGTTGTAGAGGGGGAGCATATCGGTACAATAGTATTCGAATTTTCAAGCAAATAAATCTAATACATAATAAACAAATTAGCAGAAATGAGTACAAGAAGAAAATTATTGGCATTGTTGGTTGCACTCCTAAGCATGGGTACAACATCTTTTGCATGCACAAACTTCCTTATCACCAAAGGAGCATCGAAAGACGGTTCCACCATGATTACTTACGCAGCCGATTCACACACACTTTACGGAGAACTCTATTATAACCGAGCAGCCCAATACCCTGCCGGAACTATGTTGCAAGTAATCGATTGGGACTCCGGAAAACAACTTATCAAAATCCCGCAAGTGGAAAACACTTATACAACCGTGGGTAATATGAATCAGTGGGGTCTCTCAATAGCCGAAACAACCTATGGAGGAAGAAATGAATTGGTCGATACAACAGGAGGAATAGACTATGGCAGTCTTATTTACCTCACACTTCAAAGAGCGAAGACGGCAAGAGAAGCCATAAAGCAAATAGCCGAATTTGTTGAAACTTACGGATACTACTCCTCCGGAGAGAGTTTCTCCATAGCTGATGAAAATGAAGTATGGATAATGGAACTTATTGGCAAAGGTGCGCCCGTATATGATAAGAAAGGCAAAGTAGATAAGCGTTGGACAAAAGGAGCCGTATGGGTAGCAATGCGAGTTCCGGACGGATACATATCCGGACATGCAAACCATGCAAGAATAACCACCTTTGCCCAAGAAACAAAAGGCAGTTTCAAATCCATATCATCTAAAAAGATGAAAGAAATCTTCCGTCCCGAAGTCGAAGTGGTTTATGCACATGATGTGATAACATTTGCAAGACTTAAAGGATACTATACAGGCGAAAATAAAGATTTTTCTTTCAGCGATATTTACGCTCCATTGGATTTCTCCGGAGCAAGAGGTTGCGAAGCCAGAGTATATGCAGCATTCTTGAGATGTAACAAATCAATGAAAGAATACGAAGACTATGCAATGGGACACAACTTCAAACATCGCATGCCTTTGTGGATAAAACCTGAAAATAAGCTTGACGTCAAGGACGTAATGGAACTGATGAGAGACCATTACGAAGGTACGCCAATGGATATGACGAAAGATTTGGGAGCAGGTCCTTTTGCCTGCCCTTACCGTTGGAGACCTATGGGTTTCAAAGTAAACGGACAAGAATACATACACGAAAGAGCAACCTCCACACAGCAAACAGGCTTTTCATTTGTGGCTCAATCACGTTCATGGATGCCGAATCCTGCAAAAGGAATCCTATGGTTCGGTGTCGATGACACCTATTCCACAGTATATGTTCCTATGTATTGTTCAATAGAAAAAGTTCCGGAATGCTTTGCCGAAGGCAATGGAAATATGGTAACTTATTCCGAAACCTCAGCTTTCTGGTTATTCAACCTTGTAACCAATATGGCATATTCCCGTTACTCCGATATGATTGTAGATATAAGAAAAGAACAAAGCAAATTGGAAGCCGCTTACATCAATGAAGTGGCACAAGTTGATAAACGCTTGCAGGCAGAGAACGGAAATGAAGTCAAGATGAGAGAAATAATGACACAATTCTCCAATGCCAAAGCAGACCAAATGATGAAGTCTTGGAAAAAGCTAAGTCAGTTCCTTTTGGTAAAATACATTGATGGAAACATCAAAAAAGAAACCAATGGCAAATTTGAAGAAAGCCCTTACCGCAAAGGACAATGCGTCTTCCCTGAACAACCCGAATATCCGCAAAAATGGTACGAAATGATAATCAAAGACCATGGCGATATAATCAAAGTTCCGGCAAACAACTAATAACACAACCGGCAAACAAAGCGAGGAACAACCTTGGTTGTTCCTCGCTTTGTTTTTTACGGAGAACTCATATAATATACCATTCACCACCTTTCATAAAGAAGAAATATTATAAGAAAATAGATTGCTTCTAATCGAGATGAAATCAACAGAGCATTACCTTCTCTTTTTTGTGATGTAACGCAAAACCATTGATAATTTTATTATTCATCAATCTCCCTAAATAACTGCAATCCGCTACCAATAAGGTATTTATTCCAATCGGCATTATGTCAAAAACGAAACGCCGTTTTAGAAAATTAAAACGGCGAAAGAATTTCTTGGAAGGGTGTTTTGGTAAATTCTTTTGATGTTTCTCCATTTATCCGTTTCAAATGATTGCTTTGCCGATGATGGTTTTGACTGTGAGACTATGGCAATGCGTAAGATATATCCCTGCTTTCTTATTCCCTTTTCCTATTTCTGTAAATCCTCACGGCTGTGTACAGGCAAGCCAATGAGAATAAAAGAGCCGTAGCCGTTGAGACAGGCGTTGTATTCCCATATGGCACAAATCTCTCTGTCTTAATATCATAACGATAGAGCTGCCTGTAAGGCGTTTCCACAGTTACTTTTTCATTCCAAGCCCCATGAGCATTCGGCATAGGCGGTTGAGCAACAGCAAGCGAGAGACAAAAAACACAACAAAGAATAAAACTACAAACTTTCATAACTACACAACAATAACCTTAGAAGAAAACACCTTAGAACCACTTGATACTCTCAACACAAAGCAACCCTCCGTCGGCAGAGATATAAAATTGCTATGAGATACAGCCACGACCCTGCCTTGCAAATCGAACAGCAATAGTTCGTCAACCCTCAAAGGCACATCAACCCTGAGCATGCGACCTGACTGAGAGAACTTCAAACCGTCATCAGTCGTATTATTATCGAAGGAATGCCACTTCAATCGCAAATCGAACTTTTTGCCAATACTGCCTGCATCACAAACAAAGGAGTAAGCACTATCCGACATAAAATTACAAAGTACACTGTCTGTTCCATGCTCTAAGAGTGTAATTTGTTCAAAGAACTCATCTCTCTTAGGTAGCAAGATTTTGAGTTTCCCGCCCAACTTATCCGACACCTTCAAATTCAGATTCACGCTATCCGATAAATCTCCTATGGCAGCCACAGATAAATCATCTCCGGCTATTGAAAACCACATATCAGGAGCCGAACCGACGCTGAACAGTTTATAAGTGTCGTATTCATCATACCCCATAGATGCATCATTGCGAACATATAATCTGACTTCGTCTTTTCCACCCTCGGATATAAGATTGAAATACAAGCTGCCAAGAATAGAAGCAGATGATTTGCTCTTACTTTGAGATGGCAGTTTTTTGTGCAAAGACAAACCATTGGAAGTTGATGATACTTTTGTCATAAATCCGCCGAAAGGAGGAACTCTAAAATCGGAGACTTGATTGTTATCACTTGGGAAATAAGCCCCTGTCGATGGGTCAAGCAACCAGAACCCATCAATACTCTCCCTGCGGAAGTTATTCAATCCGACAGAGAACGGATAGGGATTACAAACCAAATGATAACCATTGCCCGTATTTGCCGTAAAACTTGCATTCTTCAAAAGACGTATGCTGTCTCGTAAAAACAAATTGCCTTCAAATGAAAGAGTTTTGTTATCCTTGTAAGCGACAAGGTAGCCTGTCGAATTAGTAAAGAAATTCTCATTATCGTGATATTCCGAATACGGAATCCAAGAGTATAAAGCCTCATCTAAGTAATAGAGGTCATCATCATAAGTTCGTTGGAAGAAACGACCGACTTCATTTGCCGATAGGTTCTTGACATCAATCGGCACGCCGAAGAAGTTCCAACCATTGGTATTGGCGGTATAAGCAGAGAAGGAGGTCTCAACGGTAATCTTATCGGCTTTCAATATGCCGTCTATTATTAGTTCTGCTTTATTGCTGTCTGCATAAGCTGTGGAATAATCGGATTGTAGCAGGAGTTCATTGCATTTTAAGTTTGTTCCAATGGGGACATTCACCTTATGTCCTTTTCTAATGATGACTTTATCGGTAGGTTCCGGCAAACAGGCGGTCTCCCATGTTGAAGGGTCATTCCAAGCTCCACTCTTCTCGCTGTTGAGAATTTTGCCGGTATCGAAACAAAGGCTTGCAACAGTGTCGTTGCCTACCGTCATGATACAGAGATAACGGCTCTGAGCTTCCAAGTTTTCCAATAAGATTTCATCTTGACCTGGTGTGATAGAAATATCTCTTACATGAGAATAGGAAATAGGGTTATTTAGTTTATGTCTCAAACTACTGTCATTCAATGAAGCTGCTTTGAAATACACAGTATCCCATTCAACTGTAAGGTCGGGATTTATTTGCGGATTATGTTTCACTCCTGTTATAATGCTACCTTTGCGAGTAAGTATTCTATCCTGATATGAAAGACCTGCCGTACCCGAACCCGGTATTGTACGTCCGAACAGGTCAATGGTGTCTCTATATTCTCCGGTAATATCTTTTTTCAGCAAAAGATAAGCATCATTTCCTCCTAAAAAAGAAGTGCGAAGCTCTATCGGAAATGATACAAAATCATACGAATTGAGTTCTTCAAGTTTATAACATACCATTATATAAGAGTTTCTATGAACAGTGTCCAGGGTTGAAAAATGATATTCAATATTAGAAGTGTTAACAGTATCAGAACCACTATCGACAAACCTGACTTTATAATCTCCGAGACATATATCTTTCCCTGTTCCATTGAATATTTCTAAGCCGTAATTGGACGACTTTGTCGCTATTCTTGAAAAGAAGAGGTCTTGTGTAGCGTTGTTTACTTTGTATAGGTGTATTGTCGGGGCAGTTTGAGTGCCATTGTTTGTCAGGCTGAGTTTAACAGTATTTGAACCCTGAACCCGTGATGTCAGATGTTCGACTTGTCTCTTCGTTTCAAAGCTGTATTGTCTTGTCTCGGCTGTTATGGTATCGCATATTTCTACGTAGTATTTCGTCGCAGGGGAAAGGTTATGTATTCTCAGAGTGTCGTTGCTTAATACGTAGTTTTCTGATGATAGTACATCGCGTGGAGTGGTAATGGTGATGGAATCTATATATATACTTGTTGAATATGTTGATTTGTTGGTTATGGTAATATTGTCACAGTTATTACGAATAGTATCGGTTATGTTCTTGATTGAACTTGTAATTTTTATGGTTGTGTCATTTATCTCTAAAAGTACGTCTTTTTTATTAGAGGTTTTCTTCACAAACATTTTCACGACAGAACCTGCCGGAATATTTAACTTCGGTGTTGCAAATGCACCGCATTGCTCCATTAGACAATAAGCATCATTGGTAATGTCTCCACGTTTCACTGTTATTCCCTTCGCTCTGCAATATGGCTTTTGTGTAAGGCTTCTTGGTAAGGTGTATAAACAACTTGTGCCTCCTATCGGGGTAGAGTTGTTTATCTGTTCGCTTAGAAAATGTTCAAAGTTCTCTTCAAAAATAAGGGTGTCCTTGAATATGCAAAGGCTTTCGTGTTCTCTTATTTGCAAGGGTATTATTGCTTCATGGCAGGTGGTACCGGCTGTCTGGCAATGCGATATTTTAGGTATCAAACTTGCAAAGAGGAATAAGAAAAGGGTGATGTTAGGTCTCATAAAAATATTGGTTTATAGGGATTTCCTACCTGCCCCAACTTTCTCTGTCAAGGCTTCTGTATGTTATGGCTTCTGCCAAATGGGCGTCTTGTATGTCTGCACTGCCTTCCAAATCTGCTATGGTTCTTGATACTTTCAGTATTCTGTCGTAGGCACGGGCGGAGAGTTGAAGTTTTTCCATTATTGTTCTCAGTAGTTCCATACCGGAGGGTTGTATCTTGCAGTATTGCTTCATCTGTTGGGTATTCATTTGTGCATTGCAGTGTATTTCAGGATTGTTTCTATATCTTTCTTCTTGTATTTTCCTCGCTTTTATTACTCTTTGTCTTATCTCGGCACTTGTTTCTCCTTCTTTTATGGTTGATAAGTCTTTGAATGGCACAGGAACTACTTCGAGTTGTATATCGATTCTGTCGAGCAATGGTCCGGATATTTTGTTTAAGTAGCGGTGTACTGCTCCTGTGGCACAGGTGCAGTTTTGCGTGGGGTGATTGTAGTAGCCGCAGGGGCAGGGGTTCATGGCTGCTACCAACATGAAGCCGGCAGGGTAGTCGGTTGTTTGTTTTGTTCTTGATATGGTTATTTTCCTTTCTTCCATCGGTTGTCGCAGTACCTCCAATACACTCCGTTTGAACTCCGGTAGCTCATCTAAGAAGAGTACTCCGTTATGGGCTAAGGATATTTCGCCAGGCTGAGGATAGCTGCCTCCGCCAACCAAGGCTACATCGCTGATGGTGTGATGAGGGTTACGAAACGGACGTACGAATATGATGGGTTGCCGACTTTTCATTTTGCCTGCCACGGAATGTATTTTGGTAGTCTCCAAGGCTTCGTCTATGGTCAGAGGTGGCAGTATAGATGGCAGACGCTTGGCTAACATTGTTTTTCCACTGCCGGGAGAGCCTATCATCAGGATATTATGTGAGCCTGCTGCCGCTATTTCCATTGCTCGCTTGACGCTTTCTTGACCTTTTACGTCTTTGAAATCGTATTCATAATCGTTTAAGTTTTTGGCAAATTCTTCGTTGATGTTTATATTCTCGGCAGGGAGAACTGTTGTACCTTCAAGATGATTGATTACTTCTTGTATGTTCTCTGCTCCGTAAATGGTTATACCGGAGACTATGGCGGCTTCTTTGGCGTTCTCTTTCGGCAATATGATGTTTTTATAGCCTTGGCGTTTGGCTTCTAAGGCTATCGGAAGGACACCGCGGATACTTCTGATACCACCATCCAGGGACAGTTCTCCCATGATGATGTACTCGTCTATCTTATCTGCGGTGATTTGTTCGGAAGCAACTAAAATGCCGACCGCTAATGGCAAGTCGTAAGCAGCCCCTTCTTTCCGAAGGTCGGCAGGTGCCATGTTGATGACGATTTTCTTCCCTGGTATTTTATAGCCGTAATGGTTTAAGGCAGCAGAGATTCTTTGCTGACTTTCTTTTACCGAACTGTCGGGCAATCCTACCAAAAGAAAGTTGATGCCTTTGTCCACTGTTACTTCTATCGTTACTATCGTCGCTTCTATTCCGGTTATCGCACTGCCGTAAACTTTCGTTAGCATGGTGTGTCTTGTTTATGCTTCCCTGAATGCAATTTATCAGTTATCACATTTGTTACGTTTGCAAAGTTAGCAAAAAAAGCATTCAAAAGTAGTAAGAATGTCGTTTTTTTTCTTCATCAACTGTTGCTCCGCGTTTCTGCTTATCGGAAATAATGCAGTTGAAATAATGCATGCAGAAATCTGAGAGTTCTTCTTGAAATTATTATTCAAGAGTTTAGCAAATCGCCAATTCATTGTGATTGAAAACGCTATTTCTCTCGCTTTTAAGCAAGTGCAGGTGAAGGAAGGAAAAAGCCTCGGAGGTTCTCACCTGCGAGGCTTGGTAAATATAGAATTATGAAAAAATCTATCGAATAATCACCCTCGTCGCAGTGGGTAATCTTCATCAATTCTCTTTTTTTTGATGAGCTCTATTTATTCATACCAAAGGTAATGGTCAAATAATATACGTCTCTGTGGTTCTATTTTTTCTGTAATGTCGTGTTCATCTAAGAGGTTGCCAATGTATTCGTTGAATTCTTTGTAGTTGCAGTCATTCTTCCATTTCTCTATCTCGCATTTTTTTAACTGATGCTTATCTGTTTTAATACCAGGTAATTTCTTTGCTACTCTACTGTCAAATATAGAGTAGTCTGCTCTTCCATATTTGTAAGTATTGTGAACATGGCAGTACTTTGTGGTGAATGAAAACAAGTTGATTTTATGTTTGTCTTTACATTCTTTGGCAATATCGGACACCAATGAAGGATCTCCAACAGCCACTCTGTTGTCAAAATTTACTTTTGTGATTATCTCGGCAAATTCAGGTAAAGTGATTTTTCTTTTGTGTAAATGCAGGTTTGTTGAATATGCAACATCAATTACAGCAATCTTTTTTGCGACCTCTATAACATTATCATTCTTCGGACAACAGTGTATTACTGCTTCAATTAGATCCTTTTCCTTGCCATAGTAGCTTTCCAAAACTTTTTCATGACGCTCTTTCATCTCTTGGATTGTTAATTTCTTATCCATATCGTTGATCGTTTATAGGTTTAATTAAATATATTTGATTGCAAACTTGGTGATTAGCGAAGATTGCTGTAGCTTTGAAGTGTTAAACAAAAGACCACAAACAATAATTGCTATATTCACCGAACGCGAAATTACTGATATTTTCTGTATTGCAGATGATTTCTGCATTTTTTTGATACTTTATTTCCCCAAAATACACTTTCCACTTGTCCGAATGCTTGGATATAAGTGCCTTAGGTTTATCGGAGGTCGATAATCTCGGCTTTAGGGTATTTGTTTTTGGGGAAGACGAAATCATTGTCTCTAACTTTGATTCCGGTTTCATATTTGTTAAATATATAAGTGTAGGTGTTGCCCTCCCTTATGTTTATTGTCATCTCTTTCAGGCGATTGGTGTTTTTATCGGAGGCAATCCTTATTTTTGCTATGCTTGATTTGCCTTTAGGGATAAGGTCTATAATGTTTACAATGCTGTTTCCACGTTTCTCTTCCCTTATAAGTTTAGGGCGGTAGTCTTTCGCATAGCGTTCAATCAAGCCTACTATATTCAAGACATTGTTTTCATCATTCACCTGAGTAAGTTCGACTTCATTATTGTTTTTTACGAAATGCCATACGTTTTTCCCATCGGAATAGTCCTCATATTCGGGGGAGATGAGGGTGAATTTATTCCCGTTTGATACCAAGGTGCCGGAAAGGGAGGCCGTTTCTTTGCCTTTGTTCTTTGTTGACATTGTGAAAGTAACTCTGAAAGGGCTGTCGGCTTTTATTTTGGTGATAATCTTTTCAACTATTTTTTGAGCAGTTTTGTCAACCACGACTCCGTTCTCTTTTACTCTTTGCGGGAGAGCAAGTCCTGCAAAGACAAATAAACAAATCGATAAAACGAATGCTTTCTTCATATCGGTAGGATTATTTACCAGTGTATTCTTTGAGTATTTCGTCCAATTCGCTCTCGGTTTTCACCAAGACTTCTCTTGCTTTGCTGCCCTCAAAAGGTCCCACAATGCCGGCTGCTTCCAACTGATCTATTATTCTTCCTGCTCTATTATAACCGAGTGAGAGTTTGCGTTGTATTAAAGAAGTACTGCCGTGTTGATGTAGGACAACCAAGCGGGCAGACTCTGCAAACTTATCGTCAAGCTGCTTCATATCCACTTCCTTGCTCGGTTCGGAATCCTCGTCCAAATATTCCGGCAAAAGGAAGGTCTCATTAAAGCCTCGTTGAACTCCTATATAGTCCGCAAGTCTCTCTATCTCGTCTGTATCTATCAATGCACATTGCAATCTTATCAAATCGCTTCCAAGGGAAATAAGCATATCTCCCCTGCCTATGAGTTGCTCTGCTCCGCCTGTGTCGAGTATTGTACGGGAATCCAATTTACTGCTCACCTTAAAGGCTGCTCTTGCAGGGAAGTTTGCTTTGATTGTTCCCGTTATGATATTTACCGTCGGTCTTTGAGTCGCTATTATAAGGTGTATGCCGACCGCTCTGGCAAGTTGGGCAAGCCTTGCAATCGGAAGTTCGATTTCTTTTCCCGCTGTCATTATCAGATCTGCGAACTCATCTATTACCAGCACTATGTAAGGCAAATAACGATGTCCGTCAGTAGGCAGAAGTCGCCGAGAGCAGAATTTGGCATTGTATTCCGTTATTTTTTTGCAGCCTGCGGCTTTCAGCAAGTCGTACCTCTGATCCATTTCTATACATAACGAATTAAGAGTCCTCACAACCTTTTTCACATCGGTTATAATAGCCTCTTCGCTGTCAGGTAACTTTGCAAGATAATGACGTTCTATTTTTGAGTACAAGGACAACTCTACTTTTTTCGGGTCAACCATCACGAACTTCAATTCGCATGGGTGTTTCTTAAATAATAAGGAAGATATAATGGCATTCAATCCTACGGATTTTCCCTGCCCTGTTGCTCCTGCCATCAGCAAGTGGGGCATTTTGGCAAGATCTGCGACAAATGGTTCGGAGGATATTGTTTTGCCTATTGCGACAGGCAGTTCATATTTACTGTTTACAAATTGCGGCGATGTAAGCATGGTCTTCATCGATACAACCTGCGGATTGGAGTTCGGTACTTCAATACCTATGGTTCCCCTGCCCGGTATTGGTGCAATAATTCTTATTCCCAATGCGGAAAGGCTTAGAGCTATGTCGTCCTCCAAGTTCTTTATTTTATTTATTCTTGTCCCCGGTGCCGGCACTATTTCGTATAGAGTTACCGTAGGACCGGGTGTGGCTTTTATCTTGACAATATCTATACTGTAATTCTTCAATGTGGTAACGATTCTGTCCTTATTTGCCAACAGTTCGCTCTCATTGATAATCTTATTGTTCTTTTCATAATCCTCCAACAAGTCCGGCATATCCGCTGTCGGCTGTCTAAAACTTGCCAATTCCAATTTGGGGTTGTATGGTTCGTCTATTCCGAAATGCAAGGGCTCTTCTTCGCTGTCTTCTTCAAAGTTCTCTTCTTCATTTCCTACGTTCATCGCAGAGGGTTGCTCAACTTCAAAGGTTACTTCTTCGTTTTCGCTTGTGCTTCCTATGACATCTCTGTTTTGAGCGTTCTTTACTTCAAATTTTGTAAGTTCCTGCTCTTCCTCAGGGCTTAATAAATCCCCTGATTCATTCCTTCTTCTTTTTTCATCGGTGTGGAAAGAAAATATTTCATGAGTTTTTTCTTCCTCGATTTGAGTTTCCGTTTCCTCTTTCTCCTTGCGAAGCGTTTCTTCTCTTTCCTTCTCTCTCTCTTCGGCTTTCAAACGCTTTCTTTCTTCTCTCTCTTCTTTGCTTTTTTGCAGATGCTCTTTCCATGTCCTGATTGCACGAAATACAAAACTGTATCTTACGTTGAACAACATCATCGGAAAACTTATGGTGAAAGCCAATAAAAACAGGCTTGCACCCACCTTACCTATTACGCCTTTCAACCAATAATTAACCGCCATGCCGACCGTCCCCGCAAAGACGTCCATGTATTCAAGACCTCCAATCTTCACACAGAAACCGCAAACTACGGAAATCCAAAGCATTATTACAAATACGGATACTATCCATTTGGAAAGGTTCTCCACATGCAGCCCGAAAAGTCGCAGAACGCCGAGTGTGAAAAGTATAAGGAACCCGAATGAAGCTATGCCGAAAGTATGTCGTATGAAGAGATAGGATATGAACGCTCCCAATGAACCGCCCCAATTCTCAATGTTTTGTTCTCCGATTAAAAGTTTGATAGGGGAAAGTCCCTGCATTCTTGTATAATCATACGACCAGCTCCAAAAAAATGAAACAAAGCAGACAAAACAAAACACTGTGAATATGCTCAAACATACTCCCATTACTTTCGGAAATTGCTCCGAATGCACCGCTCTGCTTATCAGGCTTGCGGAACTTCCTTTTTGTTTGCTGCTCTTTCCCTTTGCTTTTTTGCTCTGCTTTGTTTCGCTCATCAAATTATGTTTTTAGAAATCTTCGTCTCCCGAACCTTCTTCGCCACTCACGGATTTCAACTTCTCCAAGAACTCTTCCTCCGTCAATTCCTCATAGCCGGCTTCCATGATAAGCTCTGTATTCTTAACCTTGCCTTCTATAAGTTCGGAAACCTTGAATTGACAAGAGATTTTGTCGTTCAAATCTATACTGAACTCGAAAGGCATGGCTTTAAGACCCGGACAATACATCAAATCCGTCATAGGTCCGATTTCATCGCAAGCCCAGATTGTTTCTGTAACATCTGCACCATCTTTATCCTTGGAAGTGCATATTATTTCTTTCACTTTTTTGCCTGCAATTTCCTTTGTATTACCTGTTTCTTTGTAAGAAATATCAGCAAAGTCCGCATCTGCGATTTTTTTCCTGATAAACCATTTGCCATTCAACTCATCGATAGGTATCATGGAGAGATCAAAAGTGTAGGTAATGGTTTTCTTTACTGCATCGGTCAATTCCGTTGCGGGTAAGCCTAACATCATTGCCCAAGTAAAAGACATGGTTTTGGTTTTGTTCTCAAAAACCTTGGTTTCCCATTCTGTAGGAAGTTGAGCTCCCTCAGGAATATCACCTGTCCAAGAAAGCTGATACTTGACTGTTCCTGCCCATTTACCTTGTTGGGCATTGACTAAATTCATAAAGCTCACAAACAAGAGTGCAAGCAAAAAGACACGTTTTTTCATTGTCATTCGATTTTTGATTATTACTGTTTTGGATCTTTCAAAGGGGCAAAGATACGAATTAAAACGAAAATACGCCGCACCCCAAGCGGAAAAGCCGAAAATGAAAAGCCGAAAGAAAAAATTAAAACGCCGAAAGAATTTCTTAGAACGGCGTTTTAATTTCCTCAAAGGGCGTTCCGTAGAATTCTTTCGTTATTTCGTCAAAATCGCTTGCCGTGAGGCATTGTTTTTTTTGTGGGTTTATCTTAGCGAGTCTTTCAGCATAAGCAAACGATTGGTTATATTGACATCACTGACAGAGCCATCGAAATCAAGGCTCAAAAGATTCAGTTGAGGATATAATTGTTGTATTCTGTTTTCCACTCCTCTGCTTATGATATGATTTGCTATGCAGCCGAAGGGTTGAAGACTTATTACGGCATCTGCTCCCGATTTTGCATACGATACTATTTCTGCCGGAAGCAACCAGCCTTCGCCGAATTGGGTATAAAGGGGCAGTACTTCCTTTACTCCCTTTGCCAATTCATAAATATCTTCCAACTTCACCGGATAACGGAACCGGGAAAGTATCTTATTGAACTTGCTTATTTCTTTATTGACGAGTTGATATAAGAAGTCGTAAACGAATTTCGGCATGAGACTTTTATCGAGTTTATTCTTCACATTGATTTCACGATTGACGAAACTCTGTGTGAAGAATGGTGTAAGCATTGGAGGAATGACTTCTATGCCTTGGTCGATTAACCATCGGATTAGGTTTTTATTGGCGAAGCCGTTGAATTTAAGGAATATTTCTCCCACTATTCCGACCTTTTTGCATTTTACCTCCTTATGTGGCAAGAGCTTTTCGAACTTATTCACTGCCTTTTCCAAGAGTTTGATAATTGCACTTCTGTTGCCGGCAAGCACCAAAGGTTTTGCTATCTCTATGAAGTCGTCTCTAAGCCTTTTTGCCTCCGCCTTATTTTCCGTTCTTACAACAGTGGAATGATAAAGCAGCGAAAGAGCGTCTCCGAACAACATGGCAGAGAATGCAATCGGCACTATCTTCAACCATGATAAAGAAAAGCCGGGTTGATTGTTCATCACAGCCGAATCCATTGTTACACTGATAACGGGAACTTGCTCAAAGCCGGCATCAACCAAAGCCTTACGGATAACGGCATAGTAACTCGAAGCCCTGCATTGTCCTCCCGTCTGGGTAATTCCCACTGCGGTTTGCGATAAATCATACTTTCCGCTTTGCAAAGCCTTTATCAAATCTCCCACAATCAGAGTTGCAGGATAGCAAACCTCATTATTGGAATACCTCAAACCGATTTCCACGGATTGTTCGTCGCTTTCCGGCAATACTTCCAACTTATAGCCGCTCAATTCAAACACCTGCGGCAGGAAAGGGGAAGAATAATCCGTGAAAAAAGGGGCAAGAATCGTCCGCGGTTTATCTTCAAGCTCGAAAGTCTTCGTATCGATAAATGCAGACGGTTCATGATGTTCCGTTGCTTGTTTCAAACGAAGGCTTTCCAGCAGACTTCTTACACGCAAACGCATGGAACCTATGTTGTTTATATCATCTACTTTTATGATGGTGCAAACCTTTCCGTAGCGTCGGAAGATATTTTCCACCTCATCAAGCAGGAATGCATCGGGACCGCAGCCGAAAGATGTGATTTGAATATAGTTTACCCTGTCTCCCTGTTGTGCCGTCCACTTTGCCGCTTTCACAATGCGATTCATGTAAGCCCATTGCGACCGCATGTAGGTATCTTTCATCTCTTCATCGGAAACATTTCGCAAAATGTCGTCACTCACCACCGTTGCACCGAGTTCGGAAATTATTGTGCTGAGTTTATGCTGTATAAGGCTGTCGCAATGGTAGGGTCTTGCTGCGAGTACTATTACCTGCCTGTTTTCTTGCGATGCTTTCTGTAAATACTCCTCTGCTTTATGCTTCATGTCTGTTTCGTAGGCATTGCGAGCAGAGATGGCTGCTTGTAAAGCAAGTCTTATTTGCTTTCTGGTTACTTTAATCAAAGAAGGATAAAGTCTCGCAAGCTCTTTAATGTACGCAACAATGTTCTCGAACAACGAACTATCGTCTTTGAAATTGAAAACAGGATTGTCTATTCTGCAATCGCAGTTCTCTTTCAATTTAAATTGATTTTTGATAATGGTATTATAGGAAGAAACTATCGGACAGTTGTAAGAGTCTGCCGTTGTCTCGTCATCTTTCTTTTCATACACCACATAGGGGAAGAAAATGTCTTTTATGCCTTTATTTACAAGGTTCTTGATATGCGAATGCACCAATTTGGCAGGGAAACAGATGTTTTCGCTCATCACATCGTGCAATTCCTTTTCGTAATCCTCGTATGTGGATAAATCACTCGGCACAAGTTCTATGTTCAATGAGGCAAACAGTGTTTGCCAAAAAGGGAAATCCTCGAACATATTCAAGACACGTGGTACGCCAAGGGTTAAAACAGGATTTTCAGGAGCGTTTCTTTCAAATACTCTGCCGAGTTTGTAAGCATAAATATCGTCTCCTTTTTCGCTTTTGGCTTTTGAACTGAAGACTTTCTCGCATTTATTACCCGAATGATAAGTTTTGCCGTTTGCAAACACATATTTGGTTACAAGGCATTTGTTTTCACAGCCGCGGCAGTGCAATTCCCTGCTCGTATATTCGGATACATGGAGTTGAGTTGTCATTTGCTCTTTCCGGTACTTCGTTTCTTTCATATAATTCTCGCAAGAACTTATGGCACATCCGTAAGCTCCCATAAGTTCAGGGGCAGAACTTCTGAAAACAGACTTTCCTGTCATATTCTCAAAGGCTTTCACCACAGCGTCATTCTTCATCGTGCCGCCTTGAACGACGATTTTGTTTCCTATATCGGCAGAACCTATTTTCAAAACTTTATAAAGACAGTTCTTTACTACGGAATATGACAAGCCTGCGGAGATGTCTGCCACCGTGGCTCCTTCTCGTAAGGATTGTTTGACTTTCGAGTTCATGAATACCGTGCAACGAGTTCCCAAATCACAAGGATTTTCTGCCAAAGCGGCAAGATGTGCAAAGTCTGCGACCTTATAACCGAGTGAAGCGGCAAAGGTTTCTATGAAAGAACCGCAACCGGAAGAACAAGCTTCGTTCAGTTCTATTTTGTTCAGCACTCCGTTCTTTATGTACATGGCTTTCATATCCTGACCGCCTATATCCAAGATGAAATCCACCTCCGGACAGAGGAGTTTTGCCGCTTTGTAGTGTGCTATGGTTTCTACCATGGAATAATCCAAGCCAAAAGCGGCTTTTATCAGTTCTTCACCATATCCTGTGGAGCATGCGGCTACTATGTCAGGTTTGGCATTATGCCGTTCTGCTTCTTTCTGCAATCTGTTCAAAGCCTCCTGAACGGCTTTCAAGGGATTGCCTTCATTTTTGGAATAATCGGAAAAAAGAATATTGTTTTCTCTATCTGTCAAAACCAATTTCGTCGTTGTGGAACCTGAATCTATGCCGAGAAAAGCCTCGGATGAAAAGCCGTCAAGCGTTTTGATACGATTACTGTTCCTCTTTTGTTTTTGCCATTCTGCCAATTCTTCTTCGTTTTTGAAGATTGGCGGCAGGCGTTTGCCCGATATGATTTTCCCGAAACTGCTGTTATCTTTCAATCTTCCTCTAAGCTCACTTAACTTCAAACAGTCGTTTTTGTCTGTCTTGGAGTAAAGACAGCCGATTGCCGGTATGAGATTGGAGTAGTCCAGACGGATTATGTCTTCGTCCTTAAGATTGAGTTGCCTCTTGAATGCGTTCCGTAATGATTGTATGTACGTCAAAGGTCCTCCGCAAAAAAGGATTTGCGGCTTTATCGGCAAGCCCTTGGAGAGGGACGAAATCACTTGCAAGGCTATTGCGTTGAATATGGAAGCGGCAATATCTTCTTTGCTTACCGCTTTGGCTGCAAGGTTCTGCACATCTGTTTTCGAGAAGACCCCGCAGCGTGAGGCTATGGGGTGGATATGCTTGGCATTAAGGGCAAGTACATCAAGTTCTTCTACCTTTACTCCCAGTACCACTGCCATTTGGTCTATGAATGCCCCTGTTCCTCCTGCACAATTACCGTTCATTCTCATTAAAGGCAGCCTGCCTTTGTTGAAAAAGATGATTTTGGCATCTTCTCCGCCTATATCTATAAGGGTATTTACATTCATGTCGTCGCTTTGTACGAAATTCGATACTGCTATAAGCTCTTGAACAAACGGCAAGCCTATTCGCTCCGATACTCCAAGTCCTGCCGAACCGGTGATGACTGCCTCTGCCTCACAATCACCCAAAACCGCCTCGCATTCCTGTAATATACCGTCAAGGCATGCGGTAATATCGGCATTATGTCTTACATACTTTGAAAAAAGCGTCCTTTCATTATTATCTCTCACCACTGCCTTTGCCGTGGTCGAACCTATATCTATGCCTAATCTGTACATTTTGTCCCCTTGATGTCCTTTTGTTGTTCCGATTGCATATCTTCTTTCGGCACTAAAGCCGAAATAAGAACCTGTTTGATATGTTGCTTTCTCCTTACAAGGAAATCCTTCTTTTGTTCTTCTGAAAATTCCCATATATCGGTAAAAGGTCTTGCCATAAAAGCAAAGGCATTGAGCGATATTATGTCCAACATCAAATCAAATGCGTCCATGGCTTTTATTTTGCCCGAAGTCGCTCCCTTGTCTATTTCTTTCTGCAATTCGTTCAGTATGCTGTACGCATTTTCTTTGACAAGCGTCTGAAAATTCTTGAATATCCATGGATTGTTTCTCATTTCTCCGAATAAAAACATAGGTATGGCAGGATTATTCTCCAAGAAAGAGAAATGAATGTCTATCATCTTGGCAATCTTTTCCTCGAGAGGAGAGTTGTCATGCGGTATGGAGGCAAAGAATCTGAATACCGTTTCGGTTTCTTCCTGTAATATTCTTTCCAAAAGCCTTTGCTTTGTACGATAATAGTAATGTACCAAAGCTTGATTGCAACCTGCTTTCTTGGCAATTTGAGTTGTCGAAACGGCATCAAAACCATGTTTCAAAAACAGTTCCTTTGCCGATGACAATATCTTTTTTTCCATTTCGTTTTCTTCCATTTTCTATACCCTGTTTTAATTATAGGCAGGCAATCTGCCTAACCTCTGTTTGAAAAGCCTGTAATAAAGCAATTCGTTTATCCGATTTTCCGACAAAATCGAAAAGAAAATTTCATCCATCTTTCTTTTCATCCGACAAAAGACCGTTTCGCTAAAATGAAAGGCCGAAAGAATTTCTTAGAACGGCCTTTCGCAAAATTGAAACGGCCTTTCGTCAGAGCTTTTGCAAGAGACTGTTTATCCGCTCTTTACAGAAGATGAATTTTCCCTTCTTTTCAATTCGGCAAAACACGGAACAAATACCCGTATTTCGCCGTCTCATTGCATTCTTATCAGGATTTAATAAGTCTATTAAATCAAAGTGCAAAGGTAATAAGTTTTCCGTTTCCCGCAATGCGGAGAAAGAAAAAATCAGTTCAAAAAAAGAAGAAACACCAAGCTGTTCAGATAATGGAATTATATGGAGGGACTTCGTTCAAAAAGGTATATGTATTGTTTTTGTAGGCAATCACGTATGTGGAAAGACTGTTGGTTATCATCAGATAAGGAGCTTGGAGTGCGTAATTATAGGAAGCAATCTGGTCAATGGTTTTCTGGGTGAGCTTTACGTCTTTTCGTTTACACTCCACGAGCATAAACGGCTGTAGATTTTTGTCGTAAACAAGTATATCAAAACGCCGCAACATGGAATTGACCCTCAAACAACCCTCCACAGCCATGGAAGATTTAGGATAGGAGTATTTTTCCATTAAAATGCGGATACAATACTGTCGAACCTCCTCCTCAGGAGTCAGTTCGACATATTGCTTTCTTATAATATCGAATATCTTCATCTATTCATCGTTTTCGCTTGCTCCTGTCTCTCCTCCGCTTCCGTCATCAAGGCGTTTGGTTCTCTTGGCTTTGATTTTGTTTATATCCTGATTGCCGAAACGATAACTGAAATTAAGAGTTATGGCTCTACGATAAGGTCTTCCGAAATTGAATGCCACATAATCATCGGCGATTGTCTTGCCCTGACGCCTCATTGTGCGGAAAACATCGGTGAAACGAAGAGAAAGTGAAGCCTGTTTGTTAAACGATTTCTTTATTGCTATATCGGAAAAGAAGAAATAAGCCTGTTCGCCCTGTATTGTCTTTCTCGGTGCAGAATATTGAGCAGAGAATTGAACGACCCAGGAATACGGCAAATTCATTGTGGAATTTAGTTTGGCGTCCCAGTTGAAGGAGTTTATCTCATTGTTGTTTACGAGAGTGGCATCTGTATAACTTCCGAAGAAATTGGCACTCAAATTGATCTTCCACCATTTTGTTATCTGTTGGTCTATTATCAATTCAACGCCATAGTTGGAACTCTTATCGATATTGAGACTTGTCATTGCAAGTTTACCTTTATCGACCTCATCTCCCGCTATATCAAGCACCCAATCGAAGCCATAGCGTTTTGCATTTTCCTCCGTCCATAAGAAATTGAACCATGAAATACGGTTATTGGTCTGTCTGTAATATGCAGAAGCAAAAACAGTTGTTTTAGGGAATATTTTGGAGTATCCCAATTCTATTGCATTGGTATATTCCGGGTCTATGTCGGGATTTCCGAAGCGTATATATTCCGGATTCGACAAATCGACATTCGGCATCATGGTAAACATATTCGGACGGTTGATTCTACGGGAATAAGAAAACTGTGCAGATTGCGTTTGCGAGATTTGATAGGATAGGTGCAGCGTAGGGAAAGGCGAAGTGTAGTTTTTCTCAAAAGAAACATCCTCTTTACCTATCATTTCCTTCGTTGCTTCATTTGTAACCACCTCTCCTCGCAATCCTATCTGACCACTCCATTTTCCATACGTATAACCCAATGTGGCATACAAGGCATGTATATATTCGGTCGAGTTGAAAATATAACTCGTTGCCGTATCCCTTAGCGAAGAACCATTCCAATAGTAATCGTAATCTGACTGTCGCTTGGTGTAATTGAGGTTATAGCCGGTTTCAAGACGAAGATTTTTCGTGAAAGGCTGGGAATAGTTTATATTGACAACAG
>OJAW01000631.1_pt1 | contig 23810 bp, 30 predicted proteins | sample 1589151 | NCBI WGS metagenome assembly OJAW01 (sample SAMN03283290) | human gut metagenome | biome: human-associated habitat; material: feces | host: Homo sapiens | place: Peru | collected 2012
TAAATAAGGTTATAAAACACACGTAATCATTATATTTATATATTAATAAGGTTATAAATAAATATTATATTTAAATTTAATTTAAAAAATTATTACATAACATATTCATACCAATATGTATTACATATAAACACAAAGTATATGAATATGTTAGTTATTGTTATTCAAAATATAAATTATATAAATTACATAAATTACATAAATTAATCTAATTTTATCAATTTTAAATCAAATTAAATATTAAAAATAATATATATTATGTTAACTTAATTGTGAGAAAATTAATTGCCAACATAAGAAATATATTTCGATATGGTATTGTAATACCGTTTGAAAATCTTTTCAAAACCATTTTCACATACAAATTTAGTAAGAGCTATCTCCAAATCAATAGCAGATGAATCTTTATATGATTCAATAAAATTATAAATATTATCAAGAACTTCCTCATCACTCATTAAATCATCAAATGCTTTAAAATAAACAGACTTAAAAGATTTAGAAACAATAACCTGATCAAGATTATATTGATATTTATCATCATTATCAATATGAATCAAATATCTACACCCTCCCCTTAAAGATTTCATTCTCTTCACAAATCTTGAATCAATACCCAGCCTTTTAGCTAAAGAAATTTCACTCCGAGGATTATCCAAAGAAAGTATAAAATGCATATGTTCCTTTTTTTCATCAGACTCAGGGATATGCCTTATATAAGCATAATTTTTAAAACTACCTTTCAAATCTTGCAAAATCTCCCCAAAATTCCCCCACTCTGGATATAAAAGAATCATAAAATTTCGATATCTTTTTTCTTCAATTTCTTCACTTCCAGAATCAACATTTTTCTTATAAAATTGCGTCATTTTTTTAAATCCTCCTAAAAATAGTCATTTTCCGCATAATTACAGGTACTCCAGACGATGCACAAAAAACACAAATAAACTATAGGTCGTAGTATATAGTTTATTTGACAAATTTTATCGTCAAAAAACCACCATTTTTTTGTTAAGGGGCTAGCCCCTTATACCCTACGACTTTTGAAAAAGTCGATTAAACTTTTTTTATCTATTCGCCATAGGGGCATACAAGCTAAAAAAAATGTGAACATTGTTTTTAGCTTGGGAACAACATTATAAAAGTTAAGTAAATAAGTAAATAGACTTTCGCGACATATTCTCGACTACGTCTGTGATATTTCACGTTCTATTGACTAATTTCCTTAACAGGTCGCCAAGGCGACAGTATTATTTACCACCAAAAATAGAAAACATACCGCTAAAAATAGCATGATAGAATTCAAAAAAGCAAACAAAACAAATTCCAATGACGATTCCGTCATGAATTGGTTCACCATTAAGCATAGAACTAAGAACCTCATCTATATTCATATCAATAACTCCTTTCTTTTAACAAAAATATACCAAAACAAAAAGCTAAAACAAAAATACCAACATTTCTTAAATCAGTATGAAATTTTAAATCATCAAAAGTTGAAGAATACAAAGTATTATTAGCTTTAATATTAGAAATTACCAAAGACGAAAGATATACTGAAGTTGATGATTCAGAATAAACAACATAAGAATAATTGGAATAATAGCTCCCAGATTGATTTCTAACAGCATGAATAATTGTGGAATCATTCAAAATTAAAGAATCATTATTAACAACAACATTTTTTGAAGAAATCAAATAATAATCGTTGTCTACTTGCAAAATAACAAAGTCGCAATTTGTAAAATTGTCAATTTGATTATTAGCCATGTTAATTAAATAATTAGCCTGAGATGAATCATAAAGATTTTGAGTTGGTGTCAAAACAGAAGCACTAACTGATTCAGTAAAAACAACCATAAAACCTAATAAAATAAATAAATAAAATTTTTTCATCAAGAATCACTCCTTTCATTTTTATTATGTTTTGACCTCTCACTGTTACGTTGTCTTTTCTCAGAAATAGAAGTAAATGTATTAACACTTTGTGAAAGTGTCAAGACAACAGGAAGTAAAGCTGAAAGAATAACAATAACCAAAATAAATTTAAGTAAAGAAGTACCAGAAAAAGTAATGGAATCTAAAATATTAAAAATAGAACCAAACATAGAAACAACTTGACCAACAAACCAACTCATAAAATTAGATATATCATTTGTCATTCTGACTTACCTCCACTCCTACCTATTAGAAAATAGGCAATACTTATTGATATCGTAATTAAAGCAAAAGCCTTTAACCAATCTGGAAATGTCAAAATTGAATTAAAAGCTAACTCAACAATAGTAACTAAATACTTCAAAACCATACCTAACGTCTTAAAGATAGACATGATAATTGAAAAAATCATTTTAAATACATCTATTATTGATGTAATACCATTCAAAATTCCTTTCATAACCTATTTATTACCCCCTTAGAGCCAACTTTATAATTCCAATAGATAATATAGCGGTAAACATAGAAAACACCGCAGGATGTGATTTAATGAACTTTGTAAGGGTATCCCAAATAAAATTGGAAGTAGGAACATCAATACCAACATCTAAATCATCTAAAGATGTATCTTTAATCTTTTCAGTGAGATCTCCCTCAACATTCTTATAATTTTGAAAATCATCATCAGAGGGCTTTTCTTTTGCTGATTCCGATATATCGGAATCAAGCAAAGAATCTAACTTATCATTAGTCTGTTTACCTTGATTAATAATTGTATTATTTTGATTAATAATTTGACTATTTTTAATTATTAAATCGTATGAACTATAATTCTGAGCAGCTACAAATTGATTATCATTAATAACAAAATCAATCAATTGAATGGACGCAGAACCATTTTGATAAGTAGTAAAATATCCACTGAATTCGCCCTCACCATTAAATAACATAAAATTGATAATAATAACTTTACCGCCATCATAAGAAGAATTTGCATAAGGGCAAGAATAGTTTGTTTCAACATAAGAAATACCTTTAATAAAATTTTGATATCCTGATGGAATAAATCCGCCTGAAAAACCAGAAGAACTACATAAAACCAATGATACATAATTCCAACGGTTATTAACCTCTGTATCAAAAACTAAATCAAAGAAAATATTTCTATTTCCAGGTGCCCGATAAGTATAATAAGATGTACTTAAAGTAGAACCATCATACTGCAAATCATTTACATATGTTTTAATGCTAGTAGCTTTAACACTACCTAAAAACAAACTAAAAGTTATTACTGCAGTAATAAAATATTTTTTCATCGTCACCTAACCTCCTTATCGTGATATAAAGGTCTATTTTTAAGACTCAATTCATCATGAGTATCAAAATACTTATAATAAAAAGGTCTAAAAATTAATTTAAAATTACTAACAAATAAAGATTCTAAAAAATTACAAAATCTATAACCTAATGTAAGTTCAGAAGTATGCTCATTGATATTAATAGTACGATAGATTCTTTTAGTAGAAGTAAATTGACCAAAAAAAGGTACTACAGACTTAGACATATACCAAAGCTCACATGTAAGCCCACGAACTTTTTTATCAACAGCTTCAAAATTTTGTGTAGCATAAATAATATCACAACCAAGATGACGATGAAGAACAAAGAAATCTCTCAAAGCTGGAGAAAAAGTTTTAAATTCCCTATTGTCGGCATCCATAGTAATCTCATCCCAAAGAATCAAAGAATTAGTAAATTTAAATTTTTCTAAATCATCCTTAGTAATTAAGGGAACACCCTCAATCTGAAGATTAATTGAATATACGTGATCATATTTCTTACGATTCTTCCGATATTCTTTAACTAAAACAGTAGATTTACCACTTCCAGGTACACCAAAATAACACTTAATCATAAAATAATTACCTCCTCATAACCAATAAACGAATCAAACGGCAAAGACCAAAAAAGGTACCAGCCATAAATAAATATTTAGTAAAATAAAAATCTAAAAAAATTGATAAATCAAACATTAAAATAACCTCAACTTTCTAAAAATTAATTTAAATAAAAAATAAATTAATTGATTAAGGGCAAAGCCTAGACAAAAAAATAAAAAATTTTCTAATGTAATTATAAAATCACAACCTTTCTAAAAAAATAAGGAAGATAGAAATTACTATCTTCCAATTAAACGGCCAGCTAAACCAATTACTGCACCTACACAGAAGATACCAACTGGTAGAAGTAAAAGGGGTTGACTGGAAATTGTTGTTACTAAGCTAGAAACCCAACTCATAACTTGTGTAAAAAGTGTACCTAAAGCTTCCAAACCATTACCTGCAGCAGTTTCAGCGGGCGTAACAACATTAGTTAAAAAACCCATTTAAACCACTATCCTTTCTCTCCTAGAATTTATATATAAATTAGAACAAGAGGGGGATTATAACAGATGTTCTAATTTACAAACATTAATTAAATACTTCGTTAACACGAAATTTATTATCTTTGTAAGTCAAAGATACATGAACTTCAGATAAAATATCTAAATCTGGAGTATATGGACCATTTGCCTCAACGGAACCATAAGAACCCAGACTAACTAAAAATTTAGTACCTTTAAATTGTTTACCTTTATCGTTAGTGAAATCATAATGCATTAATACAAGTGCGTCAAAATCTTTCATAATTTAGAATCTCCTTTCTTAATAGTTTTTCGCTTTAGTTTTAAAATGTATGTCAATTTATGTTGAATCTCTTCAATAAAAAATTTAACATCATCATAATCGGAATCATTGTTAATAACTCTCTTCAAATAAAGATTAACCATCCGATATTGTTCTAAAATAATATCTTCTGTTGTCATTTTAACAAATACAACAAATCCGAATTACAACCTAACCAAATTTCATTACCATTGAAAGTGGTGAAATATTTAAGATTCAATTTTTTAGTAAGTTCGTGAAAATCAGCTAAAAGATAAATTGTATTATCATAATGAAAATCTAAATCTCTTAAAACTGAACACTCATTAAATTCAATCTTAACATGTAAACCAACTAATTCAACCTTTTTAATTGTATTAGGGTCAAAATCAAAATCCAACATAAATATCCTCCTAACTAATCCCAATCTAGGAGAATTGGGAATACACAAACGAATACACTTGTGTACATGTATATAATATCATACACAAGTGTACATGTCAATAACAAAATAAACATATTATAATAAACGTGTAAGAAAGGAGGCAAAAGTATGGAACCAACTACAATAACATTTAGAACAACAGAAGATGTAAAAAAAACACTAGACAATATGGCTTTAGAAGAAAATAGAACACTATCAAATATGATAGAAACAATAATATTAAAATACCTAGAAAGCATTAAAAAAAACACTCAAAAATGAGTGTTTTTACAATAAATATATCAAAATTTATAGAATCTACCGCAAAATAAGACCATATTATGTTAACTTAATTGTGGGAAAAATTTTTTCTATTATTAATTTATCATTAATTTGATAATAATAAATTATTACTACATATTATTCAATATTTTATTTAACCAATATTCCATATTACCAATAATATATTGTATAAATATTTATATATTAATTAATATTACATTTATATTTATATCCTTATCAATGTACCCCACTCTATTTAGCTAATTAATACATTTATAATAACTAAAATAGTTCCAATTATTAAACCTAGATATAAATATTTTCTTTCATTATATTTAACTACCTTAGGAAACATTTCCTGAATAGATAAAGTAATCATTAAACCTGCTACCACAATAAGAACAATACTTATCATAACATCTGATACAAATCTTTTTAAAAATAAAAATGCAAGAATTGCTCCGAGTGGCTCAGATAGACCAGATATAATAGTTGCTATAATAGCTTTTTTTCTAGATTTAGTAGCATAATATATTGGCACTGCTATAGAAATACCCTCTGGTATATTATGAAGCATAATAGCTAGTGATAATTTAATTCCTAATGAAGTACTATGATAACTACTTAAAAAAGTTGCAATCCCCTCTGGTAAATTATGTAAAATTAAAACAATCATATTTAAAATTCCAAGTTTGTATAAATCAACACCTTTATTTTCTTTATCAATTAAATTACTAAGATATGTAATAATAATATAGCTTATAAAAAATGATATTATTAAAACAAGAATACTCTTCCCTACTCCATAGACATTAGTTATTTCAAAAAATGAAGTTGGTATTAAATCTAAAATACTTATAGAAATCATTACAGCAATTGAAAAAGATAAACAAAAGCTAATAAATTTATTTAAATTTCTATTACTTATTTTAATGAATATGAATACTGTCCCGATTAAAGTCGATAACCCCGCCATTGTTGATAATGTTAAAGCAAATAAGATATTATTCATAAACTCACCAATAAATTATATGTTTAATACATTAACTAATTGACAATCTTACAAAAATACAATATATTAGTATTACATTAAATAAATGTCAGTCGTTTCTGGATGGCACGATTTATAAATGATCTCGGTTGTAAATGTTTTAATAAATACCTTTTATTACCACCTAATTATATGAGTAATTTATATAATTGGGTGCATACTAGTACTAGGAGGTAAAATTATAATGAATAAGTCTAGAGAAAATGCTAGAAACAAAGCAAGAAAATCAACTTGCAAAAATAGTGCCAGAAATAATGCACGTAATAATGCTAAAAACAGCGACAACAGCAAATAATTAATTATTTGCATGAGGATGATTTTGATAATCATCTTCTATTTTTTTATTAGTTAAATGAGAATATATTTCTGTAGTTTGTAAGTTTTCATGGCCAAGAAGCTCTTGAATAATTCTTAAATCAGCTCCATTATTAAGTAAATTAGTAGCAAAAGAATGTCTTATAGTATGTGGGCTAATATCTTTTTTTATTCCAGCATCAAAAGCTAGACCTTTAAGTATTTTAAAGAAACCTTGTCTGCTTATTTTACTACCATTTTTATTTAGAAAAACATAATTATTATCATTTGTTTTAACTAAAAATATTCTATAATTTAAAATATAATTTTTTAAAGCATCCATCGCAGTATCTCCGATAGGTATTATTCTATCTTTTTTGCCTTTCCCAGTTACTCTGATAATACATTCATCAAAATCAATTTGATTAAGTTCTAGGTTAATTAATTCACTTATTCTTGTACCTGTTGCATATAAAACTTCAAGCATTGTTTTATTTCTATAATCAATTGGTTTAGTTAATCTAATATCAAATAGTTTATTTATTTCTTCACTTGTTAAATATTCAGGAAGCTTTTTACTAAGTTTTGGATGTTTTATTCCATCACAGGGATTAATACTACATTTTCCCATAAATAAAAGATACTTATAAAAAGAATTTAAAACAGTTAAATAATGAGCCTTAGTTTTTACATCGCCATCAAAATTATCAAAAAAATTTTTAATATCATTTCTGGTAGCATTAATCAAATCTTTATTTAAATATTTACTCACAAGTAAAAGATTTTCTCCGTAAGAATCAATTGTATTAACAGATAATCTTCGTTCATATTTTAAGTACTCCAAGAATGATAAAACATCTTTATCTTCAATAGAATTAATAATATTTCTCATAACTTCACCTAATTTCTATTAATATTATATCGCTTTTTTGTAATTTGTGCTATAATTTAATAGTGATTGATTATGGAAATTTTAGCGGATAAATTAAGACCTCAAAAACTAGATGATGTAATTGGCCAAGAACATTTAATTGGACCAGGAAAAGTACTTACAAATCTTGTAAATAACAAGAAACTTTTTTCGATGATTTTATATGGAAAACCTGGTATTGGAAAAACAAGTATTGCTAGTGCATTAGTAAATGAACTAAATTTGCATTACAAGTTTCTAAATGCAACAGTAAATAACAAAAGTGATTTTGATGCAGCAATTATGGAAGCAAAAATGTTTGATGATATGGTTTTAATAATTGACGAAATACATCGTATGAATAAAGATAAGCAAGATTTACTCCTTCCTTATATAGAAAATGGTACCATTATTTTAATCGGATTAACAACATCAAACCCATACCACAAGATTAATCCAGCGATAAGAAGTAGATGTCAAATATTTGAACTTCATGAGCTTGATAGTAACGATATCAAAAAAGGTTTAGAAAAAGCTAAAAGTAAATTTAGTGATATAAAAATAAGTGATGATGCAATTAATTATATAGCTAATCTTGCAAGTGGCGATATGCGTTTTGCCTTGAATTTACTTGAGGTTTCATATTATTCATTAAATGGTAATATAACCTTAGATGATGTAAAAAAGATAAATAATAAACCTGCATTTTTTAGTGATGCCAATGGCGATGGACACTATGATGTTTTAAGTGCATTACAAAAATCAATTCGAGGAAGTGATGTTGATGCAGCAATACACTATTTAGCAAGATTAATTGAATCAGGTGATTTAGATAGCATTTTTAGAAGACTTAGTGTTATAGCATATGAAGATATAGGTCTTGCAAATCCAGGAATTGGTCCACGAGTTATGGCTGCGATACATGCTGCTGATTTAGTTGGATTACCTGAAGCACAAATACCCTTAGCAGAAATTGTAGTTGAAATGGCTTTATCCCCCAAAAGTAATAGCACGATAATGGCGATAGAAAATGCTATAAATGATATCCATAAAGGAAATACAGGTAATGTTCCAGATAATATAAAAACTAATAGTCCAGATTATATATATCCACACAACTACCCTAACTCATGGGTTAAGCAAAATTATATGCCTAAAAATCTGGTTGGTAAAAAATATTATATACCTAAAAATAATAAAGTTGAAATTGGTTTAAATAAATTACATGATGAAATGATAAATGGAGGTAAAAAATGAAAATAAGTGTAATAGGTCTTGGTGTATATAGCTTAGCTATTAGTAAAATGCTTGCTAAAAAGGATAATGAAATATGGATATGGACCGAAGATAATAAAAAGTGTGAAGAATTCAAAGAAACAAAAAAAGTATCATCAATAATTGATACACCAATCCCTAAAAATATAAAAATAAGTACATCATTAGAAAAGGTACTTGAAAATACAGAATTAATCTATTTAATAACAGCTAGTAAATATGTCGATATTATCACTAAAAAAATGAAACCATATTATAAAAAGAATATACCAATTTGCATCGCTAGTAAAGGAATCGAAGAATCTAAAGAAGAGTTATTATCAAATATAGTTAAAAATGCTTTAAAGACAAATCATATTGCGGTAATATCTGGACCAACTTTTGCAATTGATATAATTAATAATGAACCAATCGCTTTAGCTCTTGCAAGTATGAGTGGTAAAGCAAAAAATAAAGTATTAGAAACTTTGCCAAATGAAACTTTAAAACTAAGGGTTTCAAAAGATATTATTGGTATTCAAATATGCGGTGCTATAAAAAATGTTATTGCCATTGCATCAGGTATTTTAATGGGACTTGGATATTCAAACTCAACTCAAGCATTTTTAATAAATGAATCACTACATGATATTAAAGATATGATATATTATTTTGGTGGTAATCCAAAAACAATTTTATCTTTCGCAGGTATCGGAGATTTAATGTTAACTTGCACAAGTTCTAAAAGCCGTAATTTCTCATTCGGGTACTTAATTGGAAGTACAAAGAACAGAAAGAAAATTTTAAAGTATTTAGAAAATAATACTGTTGAAGGATATAATACCCTAGATACCATATATAAGATGTTAAAGAAAAAAAATATTAATATTGAACTAATAAATTGCATATATGATATCGTATATAATGAAGATAATCCAAATACGTTAGCAAAGTTCTTGATAGAAAAAAAGTAATCTTAACCGATTACTTTTTTTAATACAACGTAGGCAATGTTTAAGCCAGCAGTTGATGGAACAAAAATACTTGATGCCACTACTCTATCATTATTTAAAGTTTCTTCCTTACTGCACACAACAGTTACTTTTAAACTTAAACCTAGTTTTCTAGCTTCATTTCGTAATTTTTTAGCTAAAGGATCACCAGAAGTTTTATCTAGTCTAGTAACAATAACTTCACTAGGATTAAGTCTTTTTCCAGTCCCCATTGATGAAATTAAGGTAATATTATTATCTTCAGCATATTTAATAAGTAATAATTTAGCAGGTACATCATCACATGCATCAATTATAAAATCGTAGTTTTCCAACACATTAATATTGTCTTTATTTAAATATATGTCATAACCAATAATATCAATATCATTATTAATAGTTTTAGCTCTCTTTATAGCTTCATCAACCTTTTTAGAACCAAGATTATTGATTGTACAAATAATTTGTCTATTTAAGTTAGATTCGTTAAACACATCACCATCAATTACTGTAATGTGACCAATACCACTTCGAACTAAAGCTTCTAAACAAGTACCACCAACGCCACCAACACCTACAATTAATACTTTTGTATTGTGTAATTTTTCTAAACTTTCTTTACCTATTAATAATTCTAATCTATTAAACATGAATTCCTCCAAAATAAAACCCAAAGGTGTCCTGCTTTGATAAAAACCCGCTCTCGCGAGGTGGGCATCACATGAACTATTTTAGGATCCTTACTCACTTAATGGTTAAGTCTTCTACACCATAATTCAATTAGATTCCCTTATTATCTATCTAGTCGGTTTTATATTGACATAGACATTTACCCTTTAGGTATCTTAATTATATCAAATTAATAATCATTTAACAAGTCTTACTAAACATTTTTTAAACTTAACAGTAAAGTTGTATCAACATCTTCAACTTCTATAAAGTCTTCCATAGCAAGAGTTACATTATAAACCCAGGTTGGTTTAGCAGTTTTTACTCCATACTCATTAATCATCGGATTATATACACGACCTATATCTTCAACTGTTACAAGGCCTTTACCAAAGTATCCTTCACTTAATAATTTTATAAATTTTAAAGTACCATACTCAATATTTTTATAACCAATTAAGTTACCATTATACATACCACCAAATATATTGTTTTTATTTAACATATATTTTGATGTATAACCAGATTCTACTTTAGCAATACCGGCAGCTATACTAAAGTCAACATTATCATAAATATTACTAAAATATTTAACTAATTTTACAATATAATCCTTATCTTTATTACCATTTGTTCTCTTATTATTAAATAGTGTTTTTTCACTTTCTTCAAGTTCAAATAAGTAATCTACAACTATTTTATCAAAATTTTCATTACTTTCAGCAAGATTTAATTCCTTGAAGTTACTTGTTAACTTTTCAGTTAATATTTCTTCATTTATTTGGAATGTTTCTGCTAAGAATGTAATTGAATCTTGATGTTCTTTTAATGTTAAATCAATGGTGTCTTCGTAAGATATCTTATTTAAGCTTTCCAGGGGAACGCCGTTTTCTACTTCGTGCTCTACCTCAAGATGTTTTGTACCACTTGGTTGTAATAATACTACTACTCCCACAAGTACACCAATAATCACAAGTATCCTTTTCATATTGGTTTTTATATAATTTATCATATATTTATATACTCTCCTTTAACGAATACATTGTCTATTATACCATATTTTTATTAAAAATGCAAATTCGCACGGTAAAAAGCCATATAATAAAACAAAGTAGAAGTATTACAAATTAATACTTCTACTATATTATATTAAATAAATTCTTCAATATTTCCAGGGTTATTTTCCATTTTCCAACAGTTGCTTACATCACAATTGCTACTATAAGGCATTGGATTTGGCATTTCTAACTTAACAATCATTGGTATTTTGAAGGCTCCGCCGAAACATACACAAGTACCTGGTTGTAATACTTTTTGCTTGTCTAAGATATCTTGACTGATATTTGGTAACATTTCTCCAATATATTTTATGTCTAGAGGATGGGTCATCTTAAATATTAAGAAATTATTACATTGGGCAATAACTGTATCACTAATTTCTACGGGTCTTTGACTTATAATATCAAGTATAACCCCATATTTACGCCCTTCTTTAGCAATTCTATCAAATATGTTATATCCAAGTAGGAATGTATCATTATCTTTTTGAATATATCTATGAGCTTCTTCTAAGAATAAGTGAAATGGCATTGATGCTCTTTTTTCACTTAATTTTGCATAATCAAATAAAATTCTAGAGAAAATCTTAACAAATACTTTGGCATAAATATCATCAACATCTTCTAAATTTATATTTATTATTTGGGCTTTTTTGCCATTATTATCTATTAATGATTTAATATAATCAGGAATATTTATTAATTCATCTGAGAAATAATCATTAAGTCTACTATTTATGATACCATTAAGTCTAACTCTTAGGATAACAGCATCATCATGTAAGTTTTGATTGTGTAAGAAACCTTCACTAATTAAAGTAAATTCTAGGGATGATGCTAAATCTTTTATACTATAATTAGCATAATCCGGAGCTTTAATACTATCTAAATTATCGTTTAGTTTACTTAAAATGTAATTAGTTATTAAAACAGATTCACCAAAATTACCATTACTATCTATTTCAAAACATTCACTAAATGTTCTAGTATATCCTAAACCTGGAATTACTGTATCAAAATTAAACTCTGGTGTATTACACACTTCAATTATTGTAAAAATTTCATTTTTCTTACTTGATATTGTTTCATTACTAAATAAAACTGCAAGTAATGCTTTAGCTATTAAATGGTTTTTATAATCTCTAGCTTCTTGAGTATCAGTTGAAAATATTTTGGCAAGTTTAATCATATTTTCAATAATTGGTAATTGAGCATGATTATTTGCTTGTAACAATAATGCCATGTCATCTAAAGTAAGTAAACAAACTGGTATTTTTAATAAATTATCATTTTCATCATGAGGATTACTTGTAATAAATTTATATGAATAATTACTATTTATTTCATTTAATTTGCCAAAAGCATTTTTATATTCTCCGAAAGCATCAAAAATAAAGATATTAGCATTATATTGTACTTGATACATGCTTGAAAATAAATTTTGAACTATTCTTGCTACTCCACACGATTTGCCTGAACCACTATTACCAAAGATTGCTAAATGATTGGAAAATAAACTATTAATGCTTGGATATATATTAAATCCTTTATATATTGCACTTTCTCCTAAAACAAAGCTACTAGCACTATATGTTCCAACTAATTCAGTTAACTCATTTTTAGTAATCATCCTAATTTTAGATGACAACAGTGGTTTTCTTAAAACACCATTTACATATTTTCCATTAATATATTCACCTAAAAAACGAATTTTTATTACATCACTATTTATTTCTTGAACTTCTCCTAGAATACATCCTCTGCTATCTTCAAAAATGACATTAACATTCATCAAATCAGCAGCATTGGCATCTTTAATTAAGTTTTCTACATGGGCTTCAGACTCACCAATATACATAATTTTACCAAACATATATCACACATCCCTTTAGTATATTTAAATTATATCACAGAAAGAAAAAAAGCAAAAGACTTTTATCGTCATTTTACTTTAAATATTTCTAATTAATAATAATTGGATTTTCCTTAGTTCCGTTGCCCTCAACATACTTAGTTGTTTCTGTTAAACTAAAAACTGGTCTAATCGCTAAGTCACCGCTAACTGTAAAACCACTCACATAACCAAAACTATAAATTCCTAAAGTAGAAACAGCCATATCTGTATTAGGCGTAATTGTCCATTCATTAAGCCCCATATACATCCAATTTGTATCTTTTACTCGACTATATGAGCTGAGTACAGTAGACCATGAACTTGAACTTGCCGCAAATCCATAATCAGAAACATATATTAACCCTACTTTGGCATCATATGTTGTTGATGATGAACTACTTCCTATTTCATATTTATATGCTGATGATGGAACAACACTTTTTATGTTTCCCTCACTATTTCCACCAACTTTCCATGTTGTTGTCGCTATTTTTTTTTGCCCATGTGGTGCCAATATTATTGATAAAATTAGTATTTAAATTTGTTTTGTTAAGTAAACTTGTGCTCCATGTATTAGTTGCACTACCAGTAGCTTTATAATTCCAATAATATGTATTAACACTTGAAAGACTACCTTTGTAATATGTGGCATCTGGCGTACTTGCAGTACCATAATCACCATCTGTTCCAAGTAAGTTACTATTTGCATAATCATATTTAATTAGTTTTACTTTGTTACCAATAACTCCGATTATTCGATATAAGTTATCATTTGGGCATGGGCTTGCTGTTGAGCCAAAACATACATAATTATTTGGATTTGTTCCGGCATATCTATAGCTGTTGTCTCCGGCTCCATTGGTTAAAGAACTATTATGATAATAAATGCCATTAGCACCTTGAGTTCCTGTATATTGTGATATGACATAATCTACAAGAGCCATTTTTCTGCTTACATCAAAATATACGTAACATTTATCTGAGATATTGCCTTGCATTATTACTGATTTTTTTGTTTCATTCCAAGAAAGCTCTCCACCATTTTCACATCTACTAAGTTCAGCATTAAATTCATAGCCATCTGTGGGCCATCCACTACCATCATATTTTTCGTATGTATCTGTTCCATCATCTGTTTCAACCATTATTGCTAAGTTATTATTTATTTTTATTTTATTATTCGGAGTGATTATTTCGTTATCACTAAAATACTTATAATTTATTAAATCTATTGTTAAATATGTAATTAAAGATATAAATAAAACACTTATCGAGATGAGAATTATTTTATATTTTTTCATAACTACACTCCTTTTATTATCATAACAAATTTCTTTTAAATAATTTGTCATTTTATGTAATATCTACTCTACTATTTAATTTTACTACATATTTTATAATTAGTAAATATCAAAATGATATCATCTTGCATACTAGTAAATTTTATATCAAATTGATATCATTTTAGGTAGAAAGCGAGTGATAAAATGAAAACTATAAATCCATATCCATTAAGAATAGATGAAGAGTTAATGGAAGAATTAAAAAAACTAGCTGAAGAACATTCAAGAAGTGTTAATAAAGAAATAGAATTTTTAATTAAAGAAGCTATAAGAGAAAATAAAGAGGAAAAAGTTCCTCTAGAAATGAAGTAAGACAAGTTAATTATCTAACTTGTCTTTTAATATTTCTTTAGTTAAACTTGGATTTGCTTTTCCTCTAGTTTCTTTCATTACTTGACCAACAAAGTAATCAAATAGATTTGTTTTACCACCCTTATATGCTTCTACTTGTGAAGTATTATTTCTTAATATATTATCTATAATATTAGTAAGTTCATTACTATCAGATATTTGTGCATTATCTTTACTAATAAAGTTTTTAGGTTCTTTTTCTTCTTCTAAAGCTTTATTAAATATATCTTTAGCTTGTTTAGAAGAAATATTACCTTTTTCTAATTCACTAATTATTTGGTTTAATAAATTTGGTTTTAAATAAAATTCATTTAAACTAATAGCTTCTTTATTTAAATAAGCAATAATTTGTACAATTAAGTAGTTGGCAGCTATTTTTTTATCCATACCTAAACTTATACATTCTTCAAAATAATCAGCATATTCTTTATTTTTTATAATAATATTCGCATCATATTCACTTAAACCATATTCATTTATATATTTTATTTTTCTTTCGTTTGGTAAGACAGGAATACATTTTTTTATTTCTTCAACCCAATTACTATCTATTTTAAATTTTGGAATATTTGGTTCCACAAAATACTTATAATCGATAGCATCAGCTTTAGTACGCATTCTTATAGTTGTTCCAGTTTCTTCATCAAATCTTCTTGTTTCTTGAACAACTTCATCATATCTTCCTTCATCTTTTAATTTGCTTTGTCTTTCTATTTCATATTTAATAGTTTCATAAACATTTCCAAAAGAATTAACATTTTTAACTTCAACTTTTGTTCCTAATTCATTACTATCTTCATCCATTATTGAAACATTGACATCGCATCTTATTTGACCTTTTTTGGTATCTGCTTCAGATATATCAGCATATTGATATATTCTTCGCATTTCTTCAAGGAATGCAACAGCTTCTTCTGGTGACTCAATACAAGGTTCAGTAACAAGTTCTAGTAAAGGAACTCCTGCTCTATTGTAATTAATTAATGATACATCACTGAAATGTTCCATTGATGCTGCATCTTCTTCAAGATGAATATCATGTATTTTAATTTCTTTAGTAACACCATTACAATCAATCTTAATTGAACCATTAACACCAACTGGGTCATGTAATTGAGTAATTTGATATCCTTTTGGTAAATCTGGGTAATAATAATTTTTTCTATCAAAGTACATATATTCTGGAACTTTACAATTTAGGATTAAAGCTGCCATGATAGCTTTTCTTACGCATTCTTTATTTAGTACTGGCAAGATACCTGGAAATGCCATATCTACAGGATTAACATTAATATTGGCAATATCACTATAACTATTTTTAGCACTAGAAAATACTTTAGTGTTACTTTTCATTTCACAATGCATTTCTAGTCCAATAACTGCTTTATATTTACTCATTCTTATCACCTACAACCATATTTTTATAATCCAATAAATCTTCTAGGGCATATGCTAAATTTAAAATTGTTTGATCATCATAGCAATTACCAGTAATATTAATTCCAACAGGTAGTCCATTTATAAAACCATTTGGAATTGTAATTGATGGAAAACCTCCGAAATTACCTATTTGTAAATGATTTTCTAAAATAGCTAACTCATCATCATCAACTTTTTCATTTAAACCTTCAATTAATGGAGCAACTCCACTTCCTACAGGTAAAATAAAGCCATCATATTCTTTAAATAAATTTTTAAATTTATCTACAATTAATCTTCTAACACGACAAGCATTTAAGAAATATCTTTCTTGATTTTCTTTTTGTAAAACATAAGAACCTATTACAAATCTTCTTTTAATCAATGGTGAAAATCCTTTAGTACGATAATCTTTAATCATATCCATAACATTTTCGCCATTTCCTCGTGGGCCAAAGGAAATACCTGTTAGATTAGACATATTACTTGTTGCTTCAGCACATGAAATGCAAACATAAACACCAGGTATTACACTAAGGAGAGTTTTATCAATTGATACTTCTTCAACAGTAACACCAATATTTCTTAGCTTTTCTAAGGCTTTTTGATAATTTTCTAAATGCATTTTTAATTCATTTGAAGCATGTGGATAGTTACTTATATCAGTAATTTCTTTTATATAAAACAATTTTTTACCTTTTACATCTTTAGATAAATCATTATATAGATTTATATTGCTAGAGTTCCAACTTGTTTGGTCGTTTTCATCAATGCCTTTCATGCCATCAACAACAATAGCAGCATCTTCAACACTTCTTGTTAAAACACCACAAGTATCTAAGCTTGATGCAAATGGAAATAAGCCAAATCTAGAAATCATACCATAAGTTGGTTTGTATCCAACAATTCCACAATAACCTGCTGGTTTACGAATAGAGTCTCCAGTATCACTTCCTAAAGCATAAGGATAAACCCCATAAGCAACACTACAAGCTGAACCTGCTGATGAGCCTCCACAAATTCTAGTTGTATCCCAAGGGTTTTTGATAATACCAGTGTGAGCAGTTAAGCCTGTGCCACCCATACCAAATTCATCTAACGCAGTCTTTGCAATACCTACAGCTCCATTTTTCTTTAAATTAGCTACAGCAGTTGCATCAAAAAATGGTACATAATCTTTTAATGTATTACTTGAACCAGTTGATAAAATACCTTTTGTAGAATAATTATCTTTAATTCCATAAGGAATACCACTTAGGAGGTTATCATTAACTTCAACTTTGGTATCATCCATAATTGTAACAAAAGCATTACATTTTTCTTGTAATTCATGCGCTTTTTTTAATGAATCATTAACTAATTCTTCTACAGTTGTTTCATTATTTTTTAACATTTCATGAAGTTTTATAATACCATAATTCATTAGCCCACCACCTTTGGAACACTTACTAAATCATCTTCATAAGAATCACAATTTTGTAATAATTCTTCTACTGGAGTACTATCTTTAATTATATCTTCTCTTAAAGTAAATGAAAAATCATCTAGAGCGTGTGTCATTGGTTCAACTTTTTCTATCCCAGGCATATTTGCTATTTTTTCCATGGTATTTTCTATAACATCAAACTCATTTAAAACCATTTCATTTTCTTCTTTTGTAAGGCCAATAAGTAGTTTTTCAGCATACATATCAACCATTTCACTTGTAAATTTACTCAAAATTATCACTTCCTAAATTACTTAATATTTCAGCAAGTCGATTATGAAAATCGTTTATTGTGCTATTATTAAATATATAATAATCAGCATAAGCTATCGGACCAGCCTTAGCTATATTTTCTATTTCTGAAATATCTCTTTTAATTGCATCACTTTTACTAAAAGGTCTAACTACCCTTTTTTCTAGCCTTTCGTAACGTAATTTTTTATCCTCAACTACTGCAATTGTAGTCATTTTAAACTCATTATTTAATATAACAAGTTCATCCCAAGAATAAAGGCCATCTAAAACAACACTATTATTTATAGATAATTCTTTTATTTTAGGTAGCAATACCTTAGCATAAGCCCCCATTCCTAAATCTTGACGTAATTTTTCACGCATCATTTTCTCATTGTCTGGAGTTATTTCAAGACCAATTTCTTTTAACTTGTCCATAGTAACTCCTCCAAAATAAACTTTTTTATAACCTAAATTCTCTAAATAATCACAAGCTACAGATTTTCCACTGCCACACATTCCAACAATTGCAATAATCTTACCCATAAAGCCCCCTTAAAATTCGCATGAACCTGGTGTTCTTGGATATGGAATAACATCGCGAATATTTTCAATACCTGTTAGATACATAATTAGTCTTTCAAATCCCATACCAAATCCAGAATGGATACATCCACCATATCTTCTTAAATTTACATACCATTCAATACTTTCTTCTTCTACACCTAGTTCTTTCATTCTAGCTAGTAAAACATCTAATTTTTCTTCTCTTTGAGAACCACCGATAAGTTCACCAGCTCCAGGAACTTCTAAGTCTACACCAGCAACAGTTTTACCATCTTCATTTAATTTCATGTAGTATGCTTTAATTCCAGCTGGCCAATTTTTAACAAATACCGGAACATTAAAATGATTTGTTAACCATCTTTCATGTTCTTTAGCTATATCTTCTTCATAACTTGGTTCAAATTCCCATTTTTCACCACTATTTTTAAGTAAATCAATTACATCTTTGTGGTCAATTCTAACAAAAGTACTATTTACTACTTTTTCTAATTTTTCTTTTAATCCTTTTTCTACAAATTTATCAAAGAATTCTATTTCATCTGGACATGTATCTAAAACATATTTAACAATGTATTTTAAGAAATCTTCTTCAATATCCATTAAATCATTTATATCTGCAAAAGCAATTTCAGGTTCAATCATCCAAAATTCATTTGCATGTGTTTTAGTGTTTGAGTTTTCAGTTCTAAATGTTGGTCCAAAAGTATAAATTTTACTAAATGATAAAGCAAATGTTTCCCCATGTAATTGTCCTGAACCTGTAATAAATGTCTTTTTATTAAATAAGTCTTTACTAAAATCAACTTTACCATCTTTTTTAGGTAGATTATCAAAATCAAATGTTGTTACTTTAAACATTTGGTCAGAACCTTCACAATCGGCAGTTGTTAAAAGTGGTGTATGTACATAAATGTAGTTTCTATCTTGAAAATATTTATGTATCGCATAAGCAGCTACACTTCTTACTCTAAATACTGCTTGAAATGTATTAGCTCTTGGTCTAAGATAAGCTATACTTCTTAAAAATTCCATACTATGTTTTTTAGGTTGCAAAGGATAATCTTCTGGACAATCACCTAAAAGTTCAATAGATTTTGCTTTTAATTCATAATCTTGTCCACTACCTTCAGATTTAACAAAATCCCCAACTACTTTAATACTTGAACCATTATGTAATTTAGTTAATTCACTAAAATCTTTAAGTTCATTTGTATAAACTACTTGTAAATGTTTAAAACTTGTACCATCCGAAAAATCTATAAACCCAAACTCTTTTTGAGGTCTATGATTTCTAATCCAACCACTGACTTCTACTTCTTTATCTAAATATTTTTCACTATCTTTTTGTAATTCTTTAATTGTCATTTTACTTCCCTCTTTCTTTTTAAATTACTACTTAATATTTCAATAAAATCTTCTTTTTTATAACTATCTTTAAACTGCATTTTTAAATTAATTCCTGATAGTTTATATTGATTAATTAAATCTTCAAAATCATTATTTTCTCCCATTAAGGAGATATTAATACTTCTACTTATATTAATTCCTAATGTATACATAGCCATTAATGCTTCTAAAAAATCATCCATATTACTTAAAATATAATTTTTTACTTTATTAAATTCGTTAGTATTTTCTTTAAAATCACTGATGCTTTTCCACCAATTTAACAAAATATTTTCATTTTTTCCAATACCAAAATTTAACCATTCTTCTATATATGCATGTTCTTCAAAATCATAAAATTCATTTTCTATATCAGCATGAGTGTTACTTAATTCTTCTTCTAAAGATAATATAAATACATTTTTCATTGCATGATATTCACTATTTAATTCTATCTTAGCATTTCTAACTATAGTCATTAATTTATCTAAATCAGCAACAACACTACCTCTTCTAAAAGAACTTCTAATGCTAGCAATAATGTTTATATTTAAAAATTCCATGATAAATAAAGCATCCATTACATCTTCACATCTATCTTTAATTAAATTTAAAAACATTTCATATTCTAAAGTATCTTTCTTAAATAAATTCATTTTATTAACAAATTTAATTAATAAATTTTCTAAATAACTATTATCTATTGCAACATTATCTTTATATTTATTAGCATTTTCTGTTAAAAATAAATATCTCATTAACTCTAAATCTTTATCTGATGAGAAATGATTAAACATTTCTTCTTTTAAATCAAACATATACTCATTTAATTTACCTTTTTTACTTGCCTTTATAATATTTGTGCTGTCTTTTCCTAAACAATATAAAAATGATACTATATCCAAGGCACTTTTACTATTTTTTAAAACATATTCTACAATACTTTCCCTTACTTCATAGTTATATGTTACTTTATTATTGTAAAGTATCCAATTTATAACTATTTTATTTATATAATCCATATTAACCTTCCTAGACATTACCTAATATATATTCTAAAACATCTGCTTCATCTATTTTTATTACTTCTTCAGTGTAATTATCTTTTATACTAATAATTCCTTTATTTAAGTCTTCTTCATCTAATAAAATATTAAACTTACTATTTACTTTTTCATTTATAACACAATTTATATTATTAATTCTTAAATCTTGAGCTATTTTTAATGCGTGATAGCTTTCTTCTTCACTAACAGCAATAACACTAACATCAATACTTACATCTAAGGCATTATCTCTGATAATATTCATTACGGCATTAATTAAAATTTCTATATTTATTTTAACAGTTATTTCATTATTATTTTTGCTACCAACACCTAAAACAGCATCTTCATAAATATATGACCAACTTAAGATATCACTATCATTATTAATGTAATATATTTCTAGCATATCAAGAATATCATTCATTTCATTATCTTTATTTATAAGTATTTCTACATCTTCTAAACCCATTCTTTTAAATAAGTTATATCCAAGACTTATTACTTCAGCATCACTTATTTTATCAAGAGAATTTTTTACATGTATTTCTATATTTTTTAAATCATTAGTATAATATTTATTAGCATTAGTTTCTCCAATAACAAACTCATAATTGTAATTATCCATATGTTGATTTAATATTTCTATTAAATAATTATATAATCTTGCTTTCTTACCATTTAATATCATAAATATCAGTCCTTTCAATTACTCTTTATTTTACCATATTTAAAAAGGAAATAGAATACTATTTCCTAAATTTTCACAAAAATAATGATTAAATTATTGAAATTTTAATATTTAAATAGTTTTCATAAACCAAGAACATCAAAATAAAATAACATATCTTTTTATATTAAAAAGAAAGTATTTCTACTTTCCTTCATTAGTCTTAAGCCAAAGCATAAAATCATCTAATAAATCATACTCTGTATCTTTATAATTATCATACACATATTTTAAAATATCTATAACATTAGCATCTTTATTATCTAATGTTACAACTCTAATATCTTTGGTAGCAACATATCTTCCTCTGAAAGTGGACATATTCCATGAATCCATCATTTTACTATCAAAGTTACTATATTCACCATATATTTCTTTCATAATTAAATAATCTGTTGAATCTTCATCATGATTAAATTTTGTTTTTATTTCATCATATTCTAATCTATTATAATCACAACCATTTGATACATTTAAAACCATATAACAATATTCTAACATATCATGGTAATATTTTGTAAAAACAATATTTTTTCTATAATCATCTTTTTTATATTCTTTAGTTATAAAAGTTCTATTCCATTCATAAATTTTAGTTTTCTTTAAATTATCATCATATTTATTTTCAATAGCTTTCTTACCAAAGATTTCATTCATTCTCCATTTTAAATAGACATCATGGAACTTTAATATACCACTTACACCGGTCGAAAAATATATTCTTCTTGTTTCTTTAAGTAAAGCACTACAATCTGCTTGCTTACTTGTTAAATTGTCTTTTTCAATTCTTCCTAAATTACTTATTTGATCAAAATGAAAATATGCTCTTGATAATTCTAAATCTTGTAAATCAACCCTTCTTAACATATTTTTACCTCTTATATATCTAGTTTAATATGGGCTTCTTTTAATTGTTCTGGAAAAGTTTCACTAGGACAACCCATCATTGCATCTGCTCCGTTTGCACCGATTGGGAATGGTACTATTTCTCTGATATTTTCTTCATCTTTTAATAACATAATAATTCTATCAATACCAGGAGCCATACCAGCATGTGGAGGTGCTCCATATTTAAATGCTTCATATAAACTTGGGAATTTACTTCTTACAATATCTTCACCATAACCAACTAGTTCAAAGGCTTTTTTAAGTATTTCTGGAGAATGGTTACGAACTCCACCAGAAGCCATTTCATAACCATTACAAACAAAGTCATATTGATATGCCTTAATAGATAATGGATCTTGATTATTTAGAGCATCTAATCCACCTTGAGGCATAGAGAATGGATTATGTGAAAAAGCAATGCTATTATCTTCTTCATCCAATTCATAAAACGGAAAATCATTAACAATACAGAAAATATATTTAGACTTATCTATTAAATCTAATTCTTGACCTAACTTAATTCTTAATTGGCCCATCATTTTAGCACATTTAGCTACATTCTCATTGGCAATTATAAATACAACGTTACCTGGTTCTAGACTTAGATTACTTTTCAAATTTTCACGTATTTTATCAGTAAAGAACTTATCTAGGGAAGACTTGAAGGTTAAATCTTCATTTACTTTAATATACCCAAGAACTCCTCCTAGTGTTTTTACATATTCTTCCATTTGTTTGTACCAAGAATTAGATTTATCGACACTTGATACTTTGATAGCTCTTATTGTAGTATTTTTAAATGGAGCAAAATCTGATTCTGATAAAATATTGGTTACATCTGTTATTTCTAATGGATTTCTTAAATCTGGCTTATCTGATCCATATTTTA
>OJAW01000632.1_pt1 | contig 23781 bp, 21 predicted proteins | sample 1589151 | NCBI WGS metagenome assembly OJAW01 (sample SAMN03283290) | human gut metagenome | biome: human-associated habitat; material: feces | host: Homo sapiens | place: Peru | collected 2012
CGTACAGTGCGTCCCAGTCGATGACCGAGCTTCCCGCGCCGGCAGGGTTGCCGCCTGTCGCCTCATCGAGGCGCTCCATGGTGTTGCGCAGCTGTTCGGAGCTGTTTCTTATCGCGTCGGCAGAGTAGATGACGTCCTCCTTGCTGGTCGCAAGGCGATCCTGCATGTTGGAGATGCTCTTGCGGCTGTTGTTGAGCATGTTGACAACGTCCGGGAGCAGAGCGCTGGTCATAGTGGTGACGTTCAGCGCCGACTGTGTGACCGAGGACATCGACTCCATTATGGAGACATATGTGCGCAGATCGGTCTTTATGTTTTCAAGCTGATCATCGAGGCTATCCAAGGACAGAGAGGAATCACTTCCCATGCCGGAGAACAGTGATGTGAAGGTCGAAAGCTCGTCGACGATGGAGGCGAGGAATATGCTGTTGACCTGGTTTTTGACTATGCCCTGAGCACGGTCGGTAACACGGGAGGCGACGGCATTCATCTTCTGGTTGTCGTAGTATATTATCTCGGGAGTTTCGAATTCACCGTCGGTAAAGCCGAGCATTGCCGAGCTGAAGTCTGCCGGGATAACGAGTCCGGCGTAGTAGTCGCCGCTGTACAGCCCGTCCTGAACGGCCTGCTCGGAGTCGACAAACTGCCAGTCTATCTGGTTGTTGCTCTTGAGCTTTTCGATAATAATATTGCCGATGTTGAGATCGATACCCATGAATGTCGTGCCCTCGTCCTCGCTGGAAACAGCAATTTTGAGGTTCTGTGTTGAGTCGGGGGTGTAGGGGTCCCAGTTTGAAATGATGTTGAACCAGGCGTATAAACAGGGGATCAGAGCCAAACCGAAGACGCAGACAATCGCAACAACGCTCCTGCTCAGACGCTTTATGTCCGAACGGATGACGGAGCGAACATTTGAAGTTTTATCTTTTAATTTGTTCATCGCATTGCTCATCCTTCACAGAGTGTTGTTTATTCTTCCTTGCCTGTAGAGGCCTCTTCGTAATTATCGTACTTAAAGCCCGAGGCTGAGTTTTCATCGTTTTCCGGCGCACGGCTGCGAATTGCTTCACGTATCGCCTCTGCGCGCTTGTCGGCAGAGGTTTCGCTGCTTTCGGCTATGGCGGGTGCTTCGCCGCTGCCTTCCTCGATCCGGCTTATCATTTTCCTGAGCGTATAGTCCTGATACTCAATGACGATGAGTACTGCGGCGATAATGAACATCGAAACTATCCATAAAACGAGGAATATCGTTTTTGAGCTGTTTGTGAAAAACAGCATCACGAGGAAGATAGTCGGCACTATCAGCAGACTCCGCAGAGCCATCCGTGTACGCCTGACATTGTGCTCATGCATCTGCCTGAGGCACTCCATCAGGTCGTTATACTTTTTTTCGTACTGAGTATCCATAGTGATTGCTCCTGTAGTTTTTACATCATTTCCGTCTTATCGAGCTGCTCGTTCATATACTTGTTGATACCGCCGAGCGAACGCTTTGCGAATATGCCTATCAGCAGTCCGATGACAAAGAACAGCATGAGCTGCAATAGATATATCAGGTACTGATTCTGATACAGCCCCGCGATAGCCTCGCGCATCGCATTGATCGCATAGGGGAATGGGAAGAACAGGTAGACCTGCCGGAAGAAGTTCGGCAGCAGCTCAATGGGGTAGGAGCCGCCGGAACCGGCGATCTGAATAATAAGTATGACAACTATGAGCGCTCTGCCGATGTTGCCGAAGGCGACGGCAAAGGCGTATGCCAGCATCGAGCAGGCCATTGAGGTGACAAAGCCCGACAGCAGGAGCAGACCGGGATGCACGCAGTCAACACCTAATATAAGGAGGTTTCCGAGCATAGTTATAAGCGCCTGTAACTGGCTGAGCACAAAGAACAGCAAATATCTGCCAAAGAAGCGCTGCTTTTCCGTTGCCTCGGGCACAGGGATGGGCGCATCGCACTTTAAGATCGCGTTGAGGATAACACAGCCGACCCAAATTGCGAGCATCGTGTAAAACGGGGTCATTGCCGCGCCGTAGGACTCAACGGGGTAGACCGATTTAGAGACTATAGATACGGGACTTGAGAGGAACGCGCCGATGCTTTCGGGATCTACGTTTAAGAAGTCAAAAACATTTTTCAGCGTGCCGTTTTCGGGATTACCGTCAAGCATTTCAATAAAGTCGTCGATCCTGCTGCTGTAGGAGGTGAGAAGATCCTTGACCTGAATGAGTGCGTTGTTGACTGCGCCGAAGGTATTGCCGAGCTCCTTTACAATAGGCGTGGTCTTGCCGAGTATTCCGTTGAGATCAAGCAGCAGGGCCGATACCTCGCCGAGGCTGTCCTGCAGGTTGTTGAGCATAGTGTCGAGCATGGGGTAGACCGTCTCGGTGAGGGTTACTCTGACGGTGCCCAGCATATCACTGACCAGCTGCAAATCGCGGATAAGGTCGATATCGCGGTTGCCGCTGAGAATATCGTCGAGGATGTCCTGAGCGCTCTTTGCGTCGCTTTCGGCGCTGTTTATGGAGCCGGAGACGCTCGAGGTGTCGCTTCCGCTTGCCGTACCGACGGCCTCCGCCGTTGCACCGAGCGCGCTTATTTCCTGAGAAACGACCTTAGTGTCGCTTTGAGCGGCCTGAAGAGCCTCCTTGCGGACCTCAGGATCGGAGGTGCTCTGAGCTTTTGAGAGATTCGACTGTATGCTCGTTATGCGGTCGGTGGTGTCGTCCTTCATAAAGCCGACGAGCGATTCCATCGACTGCTGTGTCTGCGAGGCATCGTTCAGATCCTCGTAATCATAGCCGGTTATTGCCTTGTATACCACGGGAACGGCTACGGATTCATAATCTGTTTTGACAGCCTCTATAGCGTCCTTGTTGTGCGCTGCCAGAACGCGGGTCTGCTGAGCGTCAACCTGTCCGCTGTTGAGACCGAGCTTATCACGAAGCTGGGTGATCTTATCGGTGAGCTTATTGAGCGCCGTGAGCGCATCCTCAACCTCGGTGTTGGTAAGACCCGAGTGCGTGAGGTAGTCGATGAGCTCCTTATACTGCTTTTCAAGCTCGGCCAGGGCTTTGTTCGCGGCCTCGGCATCGTTTGTTCCGCCGTTATAGAGCCTGTCAAGCTTGTATATTGCCTCATTGACGGAGTCCTGAAGCTCGATAAGCATATTATTAACTTCTTCGTTTATGAGCGCAAGATCCTTTTTTGTGTCCTCAATATACACGATCTGCTTGGAGATGTTTACTCTCTCGTTGCCGATGAGGTAGATCGAGTAGTTGAGGGTGTTGTTCGTGCGCTGGAGGGTGTCGATAAGTGTATTGTTCGCGGAGATGAACTGATCGATAGTCCCGCTGTAGCTGATGAGGTTGTCGTTTATCTTCTTGAGCGTGTTCTTGAGCATCTCGGCCGAGGAATTGCCCTGAACGTCGGAGGAGAAGGAGTTGAGCTTGTCAAACAGCGTTTCCAGAACGGTGGAAATGTACTTTTCGTTGACTATTTTCTTGACCTTATCACCGGCCGCCTCTACGATCTTGACGGCGACGGCATTGGTCTTCTCGTTCTGATAGAATTTTATCGTCGGCTTGTACATATCCGTGTTCAGGAAATTGTACATATTATATGTAAAGTCGGGCTCAATGATAATTGCGGCGTAGTACTTTCCCGCATAGAGATCCTTTACGGCCTTGTCGGCATCATTGAGGAAAACAAAGCCAAAGTTTTCGTCGTCCTTAATCTCGTCAATCAGAGCCTTGCCCATATTGACAATGTTGCCCTCGGAATCCATATAGTCCTTATCGTTGGAAACTACGGCAATGGAAACGTCCCTGGTTTTGCCGTACGGATCCCAAAACGCATAGATGTTGAACCATGCATACAGGGCTGGCAGAACAAGGATCGCCAGTATGATGAGGAAAGCGAAGAAATTCTTATACAGGTTCCTCAGGTCATATTTAAAAATCCTGAAAACATTACGCATATCGGGCAATACTCCTGTCAAACTTAAGAGTAGTATAGCTATAATGATGTATCAAAATCAGCAAGAATATGTCGATTACAAAACGGTAACGATTTAGATACAACGATATTGTACAGGTATTTAAAATAATTGTCAAGTAGACATAACCACATAAATAGATAAAATTTTTGCATGATTGTGGTCGGCAAGAATCAGAACACTATATCTTGTGTATATTGAAGATTTAGCAGTAATTTCATGCCTTCGGCACGAATATAGCGGCCCGTTGAGGTAATGATAAGTAGCGGGTCAAGAAACCGTACCCAATACAGAAAAGGAGATGTAAAAACTATGTCTAACAATTCCAGCAATCATCTTGTTGTTCCCGCTGCACGCGAGGCAATGGAGAAGTTTAAGATGGAAGCTGCCAACGACCTTGGTGTAGTTTTTACATCTTAAAACGAGGCACATCTGAACCCAAATAGGCAAAATGACAAATCCAAAGCGCTAAAAGGAAGTTATATTGTATAAATTATATAATCTGCTTTTAACGTTTTGATGTTATAAAATGTGAACGGAAAGGTGGGGTGCAAACGCATCCCACCTATTTTTATTTAACCCAAACTATCCGGCGGACATTTAAGATATTCCGACAGCTCACATACCCAAGTGGGATGAGCATCGCCCTTTAGGATAAGTTCGCCGTTTACATACTCTGCGACCTCAACAAAGCCATTATCATTGTCAAAAAAACGCGCCTCGTCGCAGTATGGAAGCACCTTTGCGACGGCTGCCCAGCGCCCGGCAAAGCGCCGCTGCACATCTTCATCTTTGATACTGTGCCCACCGCGCCTTACACGGTTTTCTATTCTGGCAAGGCTCTCCTCTATGGTATCGAGTCCAACGTAATACAACCGCACAAAATACCCCTGCGCTTTTGCCTGTGCTGCCGTTAGCTCGGTCTTGCGTCCGCTGAGCGTTGTTTCCTGCGTGAAGCTCACGTTCTTGCTAAGACAATTAGCTATGCGCTCAAGAGCTATCTTGCCACCTCTAAGAGAACTGCCGCCGTTCTGCGCTGTTATTCTATCCACATCTATAATGACTCCGAGATCGGTTGTTTGAGTTTTCAAAACACCCGTGAGGCTACTCTTACCGGTACCATTGACACCACCGATGATAGTATATATTTTCATACCTTCAGCTCCAATCTGCGCATATCAACATTATTATAAGTATACCCGTTTTTTCGGTAGTACGCAATATGTACAAAACAAAAGTAGGCGAAGCGCAAAATGCGCTTCGCCTTTGTTATTTTCTAATCCTGATTTGCTCAATCGTAACTTGAGATAACACCCACACGTATCTCGGATTACATACCAAGTATCTTACCAAGGATTAATGTAGCCACACCAGAACAGATTGCCGTTATAATGGCAACTTTAACTTTATCAATTGTGTCGGATTGCCTTAACGCCGGCTCCTTTTGAACGGCAATAATTTTAGCCTCTAAAGTCTTTTCAGCGTCCATGCGATCTCTGTCCTGTCTATCGATCTTTTTCCCTTGCTCATCAATTTTTGCGCTCAAAGACTTAACATCTTCGCTCACATCTTTAGTCTGCTGAGCAATAACTTGAACCGAGGCAGCAAGCTGATATATAGCGTTTTGATTCTTTCGTATATCATCAACATCTGATTCAAGCTTTTCGATCCTATGTTCGTTAGCTTTAGATCTTTGCTCGGTTTTAATTAATTTGGTTTCGTCCTCGGTCATGGCTGACCTCCTTTGTTATTTCTTGTCGGTCAGATATTCATTGATGATGTTCCATGCCGCGCAGATACCTGCCGCCAATGCGCCCACAAGCAGGGTTGCCAGCGCATGCTTGCCGGTGTTCCAGTCGAGCAGAGCATTGTTGATAACTGCGATGTCGGCGATCAGGAAAGAACCTGCCGCCTGAACAAAAGTTTTAATCGCTCTTACCATCCAATCTTTCATAACTTACACCTCCTGTAAAGTATCGGCGATCGTCTTTATTACATCTTTGGCGAGCGCCTTTTTATCTACACCGGGAGCAGAGATATTCTTAATAACCTTCTCGTTGAGATTATAAAGGAACTGAACCATCTGCTCACGGGTGACATACATAGGCCAGTTGTAGCCACCTTTGCCATCACCGGCGCATACACCTGTTTCAACCGCCCACTTACGAGCGGCTTCGCTCCATGTGCTGCCGTTGTTGGTAGCGAGAGCTGCCATATGAGTATTAAACATCTTGTCAAATTCAGCCTGAGTCACTTCTTCGTCCTCCTTAGAATCTAAAATAGCCTGCACCTCACGGCGGAGAGCGTCCATACTCTTGCCGTGCTTAGGCAGCCACTGCCCCATATCACTATGGTTAGAGCCATAACCGGCTCTGTAACTCTCAGCGTGGTCTGCAATTGTCTTGGAGTTATATCCGAGCTTTACGCAGCAATACACATTCCACGCAACGAGCAGCTTCCACATTCGCTCAAAATATCCGGCATTATTAGCGACGTTGTAATTGATCATAGTGCCACCAGCATATGTATGACCGGCAGGCTCACAGACCTCCCATTGTATACGGGAGTTATTCCAACTGCCGTTCCAGCCTGATGCGCAGCCCCAAGGGCGTCTCTGCAAGGGCATGGCAAGGATAATCTTACCTTCGCCTGTATGGAAGTCGCCGAGAATAGCATTAACGCCCCAGCCTGCGCCGGAGCGATTCATCATATTGTATATGACTTTTGAGTTCGGCTGAGCAACGCCAATAGAGTGGTTGACACAGCCATTAGGAGTGATGTTTCTACCCGAGCGGTAGCAATCACTATTAGTAGCGTACTGCACAACCATATGGGTCTCAGCGTACTTAACCGCCTCTGCGGCGTTTTTAAACAGAGCCATGCTTTATGCCTCCTCTATGTATTCGCGGCCCCAGTAAGGCTCGCCGTCCTCAGGAGTCTTCAGAACTGCATACCAACAACGACCACCATCCTTGCGGAACGCGGGATTAACGGTTTTAGAACAGCCGCCTATACCGCGACTGTCTTCGGCAGACAGGGGACTGCACATACCCTTGTCAGCACACTCACAGTTTTTCTGAGGATCACATTCGTAGAACACAACCTTATCGCCGGTCTCGCTGTCAACGAGATAGTTATCTTCGGCGATAATATTTTCATATTTGGGCAGAGCCATAAATTTCTCCTTTCATCGAACAAGACCGCATCATTACGATGCGGTCTTTTTTTTTTACACGATATGAACAAAAGTACCTATACGGTCTTTTTGAGATAATAGGGTTTTGCAGTAGTCGGTATCGGCCACCCAAGTGCCGTTAGTTTTTTTGAATACAGCGAGTGCATTTTTCCATGTCCCATTGGATTTGAATGAAAAACTCGTGGCTGAAGCATTTTGCGATAAATTATAAGAAATAGAAATATCTATACTATAAATCTGAGGTACGTCTTGTACCTGAAGTCCTGTTGTTGGTGGATCGAACGAAGCAGATAATACTATACCAAATTTACCAGCTTTAAGGGCAGCTAACGTCCAACTGCCTACTTCGATATTAGTTAAAGTATAAGGAATTACTTCTGTTTGTGAAAATTCTGATTTATCAGTATATTTTTTTACACCTACTTGATTATAACTAGCTTTGCTGTTTTCAATATTTCTTTGCGCTGTATATATTTCATGTAATTTTGCGCTTTTACCTACATTGAATGCTAAATTACCACCCATTCTTATTAAAACATTAATATCTGTAATTTGCGCATTATCTGGAATATTAATAAATTTTTCTCCTGCAATATAAAATGCTAAAGAAGCGGGATTTGTTGAAGTGTTGCCAGTCTTACCATTTATATACCATTCTGCATAGCTATTGGCTGAGCTATTATTTTCATACACATATTCTACATTTTCAATTTTTGTATTTGAACTAAAATTAATAGCATCATAACCAGTAGGATGAATGATTAAATTATAAATTTTAATTTCTATTTTGGGCCATAATTTAATGTCTCCCGCAACAGTATGATTATATTTAGTTTTGTTATTCACAAGTTGAGTCAGCCCCTCATCCGAGTACCAACCTTTGAATTTATATCCTTCATCAACCGTGCAATTAAATGTAACTGTATCGCCATAATAGGCTGTAGTAGCACTGACAGAGGGTGTACAATGTTCTGCCGTTCCCACGCTGATGGTATAAATTGCTTTGGTAGCTTTGGCATAGAGAGTGAGAGAAGTTTGCGATTCGTCATCAGTCGTGTATTTCGGCGTTACAACATTGGCTGGATTAGCTGCCGAAACTAATTTCGTGCAAGCTTCATCAGAATACCAGCCAAGAAACGTGTAGCCAGGCGAAAGTTCTGCTTCGAAAATTGCTTCTTTTTCTTGAAAAGTTGGGGTTGTAGCATATGCGTCAACGATACCATCTTTAGCCACAGCGGAGCAATTACAGAATTTTTCGACAGGCATACCAATTACATAAACATTGGCATTGCCTGTTGGTTGGTACCAATAGTAGGGCCAATAAGACAAATAATCTCCTTTTGCGCGGCGGAACATGAAACAATAGATAGTACCTAAAGATGTTATATTGTGGGCATAGAAAGATACATATGCATCATAAGGACAATAAATATCCTCAAGAACGTTACTGATGCCAGCGTTTCCTTGAACGGATGCTCTATTAATAATTTTGTTATTATCAATTTCATTGAAATTGCCTGTTCTCAAGCATGCTTTTTCTTCCCTTGTAAGTTGATCGTAGTAAACAGCAATTGCATCAATATTTATCACGTCGCCATTTACAATATTTCGTTGTTCGCCAAAAGTTATCTTATACCTCTTCTTACCAATCTTCGGATATAGCGTCACATCCTCAGTGGCTGTAAATGTATACGGATTCGCCTCACTCACAAGCTGCGTCAATCCCGAATCAGAATACCATCCATAGAGTTCCCATGTCTCATCTTCGGGCGTGAATGTGAAAGCAACATCGCTGCCATAAGGAACAGTCGTAGCGCTAACACTTGCTGTACCATGTTCGGCAGAACCCACAGACATGTTAAGACTACTTCTATGCGCCTTAGCGTATAGCGTAGTATTAGCAGTTATAGTCGCAGTATAAGGATTCTCTGTGCTCACAACCGTGGTGTATGTATCATCCGAATACCATGCTTCAAAAGAGCATCCCGTATTGACCTGAGCAGTAAACGTAGCCGTACCACCCTCGGGAACGATACTATCACTAACATTTACGCCTGTGATTTCCGATCCTGCTATTGCACTTACATTATACAAAGTAGCGTCTGTAGTAGCCTTAGCATAGAGCGTTACATCGGCGGTCGGTGCTATTGAGTAAGTTGTGTCAGTGCTTACTAACTGAGTACATGCAGAATCGCTATACCAACCATTAAATGTCGCACCCTGAACTAACTTAACACCAAAAGTAATAGTGTCGCCATAGCAGGGTGTAGTATTCGATACACTGACCGACTGAACGCCATTAGCGCCATTACCAATAAAAGCCTGAGCGTTATATTGGTTGAAATACAGCGTTATTTTTACATGCGCAATTCTTTGGGCATCGCCGTTCTTGCCTTTGACGTTCCATCGTATTTCCGTGTCTCTTGTGCTTCCCATAACCGCTGCATCAGATATATCGGTCTTTGTAACCGTCTTTAACGACGTAGACGTGAACGACTCAGAATCAACTACAGTTCCAGCAAACTCCAAGTTAACGGTCATACTACCAGCGGATCTGCTACCTCTAATTTCAGAATCCGCTTTAAAAGGATGTGCCGTTGTTGAAGGATACAACACTTCTTTAGCCGCCGAGTTGAGCGTTGCATAACCCGAGGTACTACCATTTAGCCATTTACGGATAGCATATCCGCCCGCACTTAAACTTAGACCGTCAGCACTACAATACTGTTTTATATTGGCTTCTTCTAATAGTAGGGTTTTTTGGACTACTGTAGCCATTAACTCTCACCACCAAATTGATGGCTTACTATATTACCATCGTCATCAAAATAATATATAATGCCTCCATTCTCAATTGCTTCAAATTGAATCACGAGACGGTATTTAATCTCATCATAGAACCAGAGGGGTTTATCGCTAAATACCCAGTTAACAAGTTCATCAACTGTAGTATCAGCATCGAGAATCGCCATACCATCTCCTGCAGTATAGCCAGCTGAAAAATCTCTATATGTTAAAGCGTCTATTTCACTCATAGCATTCTCCTTTAACTCGAACTAATATCAACATACAAATCACCATCATTACCGACTTCCGCACTTGGAGCGCCGGAACCGACATAAACAACTACCGAGTTCTGCATCTGTGTTTGCAACGACTTTATATCCGTGTCATGATTATCATAAAGCTGAACTAACTGATAGACTGAATCAATTATCGCTGCATCGATAAACGGAAGATTGTTGAAATTTGTTGCTCCGTCTCCAAATTTGAAGAGGACTCCAAGGTCATCTACGTTATTATATTTATAGTTGGTTACAGCGACGAGCTCCCCGTTAAGCAGTACGGGGTTCGCAGCAGTCCAATTGGCATAAGTATCGGTTTTTGTGATGATCCGTGAATTATAGGTATTATTCACATTGCGTCACCTCGTATAAAATTAATTGGGGCATAATACTACCCCATTTCTCTCCAGCCACCATCATAGACGTAGGGTATGTAAAGCACCCATGAACTACCGTTGTGAATATAAGCAGAATACAAACTGCTTGAAGTTGGAGAGGTAAAAATTCTTACTCCTCTTGAAGCTTCTGTCCAGACGGCATAAAACGTCATGTTTCTTGTCCACGACCACACCCATCTTTCACCGGCTCCGTAGATAGTCCCTGATCCGGTGCTGCTGGTTGACCATCCTTGGAATTCATATCCGTCTAAATATAGGCTGCTGCCTGACGGGAACGTAAAAGCCGAGTTGTAAGTTGCGGACCTACTTGATACAGAACCGCTACCACCGTTTGCACTGAAATAAGCAGTATAGGTTTCTTCGCCCCAAACAGCATAGAGAGTGCCGGTATAGCCCATGTCCAATGCTTCTGTAGTGCTATCATAAGTCACATATGTAGCAGATGAACTAGTACTCCAGCCCCGAAAAGAATACCCGCTACGAGTAGGCTCTGGATCTGAGGGATAGTAACGAACATTCCCCCCTGACATGCCACTGGTTCCGTAAAGGTATATAGGAGTTGTTGATTTACTGGCAGACGTATACGAACAACTACCTCCGTTAGCGTTTAATGTGACACTGCTTGACGGGAAACTCTTATAAAATACGGCGTATAGAGTTCCTGTGTATCCGGCGTCTAATGCCTGTTTTGCGGTGTTGTATGTTGTGGAAGTCGATGTAGAACTCGTAGCCCACCCCTGAAAATCATAGTCGCCATAGGTCGGGTCAGTATCATTCGTATACGAAGTATTACCTCCGGACTTAGTTGTTCCTACGCCGCCAATAAAAGCATCAGTCGTTGTTTTTGAAGCGGTTTTAGTTGTGCCTTGTATTTTAAGGGTAGCTGAAGTTGTCGATCCGGGCTTTTTAAATACAGCATACCAGGTGCCACCGTCTAGCCATTTTCCACCGCGTGAATCTGACCAAGTCGTACCTGCAGGACATCCTACAGTGACAACTGAACTACTGCCTGTCCAACCGTAGAAAGTATAACCGCTTGGTGCGGTTCTTGGTGTAGGTGTTGAGTAATCTGAACTGTTTATTTCACTCGGAGTATACGAATTTACATATCCTTGAAAAGCATAGGTTGGGATGCTGACAATTCGATACGGGTTTATGCCGCCGGAGTAAGAACTTCCGATATCATTTGTTACTAAGGCACAGCTATACCCTGTGGCCAAACTCGTTACCGAAGCGTTCTTATCTATTGTAATAGAGCCGGAAGTTGCTTTAGATGTTGTCTTTCTGTACCACTTCTGATCTCTTGAAGAGTATACGTATAAATATCCTGATTGACTGGCACTAAATGTTACGGTCTGGTTAGAACTATATAATCCTTTATATATTTGATTACGAGAAATACTGTTTAATGTGCCTACGTTTGGTGTTGCCATCTACTTCACCTCACACTCTCAAGAAAAATACTTGACCGGTTACGCCGGAAGAGGGGAGAGAGGAGCCGTAAGACACAGAGGATAAGACAATCTTGTCATTTAAATTAATTCTTCCGTTTATAGTGCCTCCAGCAGTGTCAAGCTTATTATCCAATGCAGCTTTTATAGCAGCATTTTGCACAGGATTGGTTGAAGAAGCAGATAACGTGCTATCTATAACTGTCTTGCTTGTTGTTTGTCCACATAAAAATGCTAATCCCATTATTACACCTCCTATTTTTTTTATGCTCCCGTTGCCGGGATGCTTATCTCGCGGTCATAGCCCGCGCCGTAGCAGAAGGAATGTATCTTTCCCTCGGTCGGATTTATGACGTTTACGACAAACGAGGTGTCGTTTGCGGTATCGTGCGTCTTTGCGTAGGTAGTCTCCTCACCGAACTCTATGCCGTTTGAGTCCGCGCCCTCGTTTTGGCCGAACTCGTTATTGTAGAAGTAGCACATGTTCGGCGTTGCGATGCGCAGAACGTCGAATACTGTGTTACCTGAATCTTGAACGTAATTAAGCCTTGCGACCTTGAAATTGTGCGTATGGCCGTGGAAAGCGCCGTATATCTTCGCCTTGTTGCAGTTTTTGAAGGATACCGTCATGCCGGTGATCTTAAACGAGCCGCCCGTGACATACTGGTAAAGCACGGAGCCTGCCACGCTCGCCGCGTCCGAGAGCTCGCTTTCTGTAAAATCCAAAGGATAGTGCGAAAGAATGACGACGCCCCAACCGGTTCTCGCGCCGACCTCACGCAGCTTCCGCGCAAACCAGAGCAGCTGTGCCGAGGTCATATTGTCGAAATTCTGCCCGATAGTGGAAGTGTTCAGGCAGAAAACGCGCAGCTTTTTCTCGTCGAAGTCGCGGTAGCAGTAGCCCTCGGTGGTGCTGCCGTAGGTTGCACCCTCATTGTATTTGCCGACGTAGGAGTATATCTCCTCCGACGACAGGCTTTCGTGATTCTGATCCCATGAATTTTTCAGCCCGTCGCGCTCGCCGGGAGTCCTGAATTGCGGGATATCGGCAAAGGCCTCCTTGAGTCCGGCGTTTATCTCCGCGAAATTCTGCCTGCCCTCGGCAAGGGTAGTCGTGCTGCTGCCGACGGTGTAGTCGCCCAGAAAGCAGCAGAAGTCGATATCCGGCAGGATATAGCCGAGCGCCTTCATTGCCATGCTTGCGTGCTTATTGCCGTTTACGACGTATTCGTCAGCGTCGAGCTGATGCGCGTCGGACGCGGCAATAAAGGAGATGCTGTCAGTCGTCTGAACGGCCTTCACCTTTTTTGCGACCTCAAGCGCCGCCGCCTTTACATAGTCGGGAATGTTTGTTTGGATGAGCTTATCTCTAGATTCAAGTCCATTTATAGCTGTTGCCATTTCAGACAGTTTATAAGTATTAGTTGTCTCGTTTTTTGCACGGATTGCATTTGCAACCGCCCGAACATCGCCTTCCTCATAAAGCTTTTTCGTCATTAGTAGCTCACCTCACTTCCATCTATTGCGGCGCAACTATGACGCACCACCTCTATTTTTAAAGGTATATCAGACGAAGGCTTCTCTTCGAAGCAGGTAAACGTAACTGAATCATCAGAAGATTCTGCCTTGCTTACCAGATTCCAAGCTTTCTGCTGCAAAATTGCGGTAGTTCTCGTGGTGCTGAAAACTGGCATGATATATGGAATATCTGCTTCCAAAATTCCGTTAACGGTAACTGTCTGTGCATATGGGGCAGATGAGCCTGTCCAACCCGAAGCTGATAGTGTAACAGAATACGTTGCAGGGACAGCTCTCGTATCTGCGTAAAGCTTATTCGCAGCATCATTATCGTCCGTCGGAGTCTCTACTCCACCCAACCTTACGGGGTCATCTGCATTTGCAGTGCCTTTAATAGTGATCTTACGTTCAGCACCCGAAGCCCCGTCATTGGTTGCTTCCACATAGATTCCATTAAGTTTGAGACTCGTGGCGTGTAAGGTATCGGCATCGATTTGAGACGCGCCCGTGATATCATGGGCATTCATATCAATATCGCCGGTCATAGTACCGCCGGATTTATCTAATTTCTGATCTATTTTCGAGTTAATAAGTTCATCGTCAAAGGGTAACTGCGTATATTTCTTTTCTCCATCTCCGGTCTTTGTCCGAACACCGTTGTCGGTGTCGACTATGATTATTTCGCCATCTAACAGGACAGGATCGGAACTAGTCCAGTTGGCGCTTGTGTCACGTTTATGTTTAATTCGTGCATTGTAAGTTTTGTCGCCCATGAATAACCTCCTATACTGACAAGACCCCGCCGTAGTAATACGGCGGGGTTTGCCTTTAATTTGTTGTCACGAATTTTATATATTATTCGTTACATAAGAATGTCCCGAATCCTATACAGAACTCGGGACAAAGGGGTTAGATTACGGTTGTGGCCGAACCACAGTTAAAGATGATGTAGCCGGACTCCTGAGTCAGCGCAGAGATATCATGGGCATGACCAGCCGCAGCGAATTCCTCAGCATTGTGACTAATGATATTGCCACAGTCAGCAGAGTTAACCTTACCGTTTAGCTTAGCTGCCAGCTCAGTATCGAGATCGGTCTCCGCAACCTTATCCTTGGCCGCAAGCGCACCAAGACCATCGGAAACGGCCTTAAGAGCCTCCTTGGTTGCAAGAGGCTCAATTGCATTTGCAATCTGAGTCGCAACAGCGGTGTCACCGACTATAGTCTTAAGCTCATTAATGGCGGTAGTATTGCTGGTGATGTTGGAATTCATGGTTGCAGCATCACCGGTATGAGTACCAATCCAGTCTGCGATCTCCTTCAGAGTATCGTAGTTTGCGTCGGCATCAGCAACAATCTGCGCAATCTGATAAGCCACAGAGCCTTCGGTGGTCTTGCTGCCGTTCAGCTTTTCAATAGCGGTCTCGTTGGCAGATACGCGGCCAGCCAGCGTAGTATCGTCATAAACCTTACCGTCTGCGTAAGCCTTTGCATCCTGAAGAGCCTGCGCTGCAGCACCGGCTTCATCAAACGCACCAGCATCTTTATAGGCTGCGGTGCCAAGACCATGTACCTTAACATCATTGCCGTTAAACTTTACAGTGCCGTCTGCAGTACCCTCGGCGAGAGTATAAACGGTCTCGGGAATCTCAATAGTGTCCTGAACAGTCCACTGACCACCGAGCTCCTGATAAGACAAAGTGAACTTGCGACCATTCTCGGTGTCCTTCTCAATCTTGTACTTGGTGTTGGTATCCTGTACCTTACCGGAAATGTAGTCGGCAAGATCGGAAATCTCAGACGCCTTATACTCAGGCTTGGTTGCAGCCTTAGCCCAATCATGAACGTCAGCAGCAAGACCGCCCGCAAAGCTAAGTGCGTTAAACAGGGAAGTGCCGTCGCCAACCTTAAAGAGAATAGCGGGCTCCTGAACAACTGCGCCAGCCTGCGCGGGAACAACGACTACAGCAATCTCTCCCTCAAGCAACTTGGGGTTAGCGGTAGTCCAGTTAGCATAAGTATCATATTTGAGTTTCAGTCTTGTATTGAAAGTAGTTTCGTTAGCCATTATTAATACCTCATATGATAGTTAGAATTATATTGTAAAAGCGCACCCAAACAGGTGCGCTTAGTTACTTATCTGGCAGCGCCACCGCCATCAAGGATTAGCGTCTCTCCATCGCCCTGATAAAGCTTGCTAAGGCTTACTCGATTGACAGACATGGTGCCGTCCTCGGCAATAGCAATACCGTTGTCATCAGCGGTGCCCTTAACAACGCCAAGAGCCTCAGCAGTCGCAAGGGGAATATTGACGGCCTTCTCAGCAATGGGCAGTGCCGTTCCGTTAAGCTTGATGACCTCGAGGATGTTCTGCTGTGCGCCCTCCGCAAGAGCTGCAAGCTTCTCGCCCTCGGCATTAGTCATGAGACGGGAGCCCTCTACCGCATTGACCTTGCCGGCCAGCGCAGCAGGCAGTCCCTCAATGTTATCCATCGGGAGAGTAAGCGAGTCAGCCTTAAGCTTCAGAGTCTTACCGTCAACTATCTCAAACTGCTCGGAAACAGCATCAATAATATTGACCTGAGCACCCTCGGCTATGCCGGCAAGCTTTTCACCCTCGACGTTGGTCATGAGGCGAGAGCCATCAACTGCGTCAACCTTACTACCGAGAGCCTCGGTAAGAGCCGCCTTGGTCACATAGTCGGCAAGGTTGACGCTGGTGTCGTCCAGTCTAACAACGTCGTCATCAACCTTAGCATAGATGTCATAGAAGCCTGTGTCTGCATTCATAACGAGATACAGAACATTGTCCTGGGCATTTTCCTTTGCAGGAACAGCTTCAGCCTTCACGAACTGAGCATGCCCAGTTCCGGCAATAGCTGCCTGGATTGCGGCCTCGGTCTGTGCCTTAGTCAGAGCGTCAGCGATGCCATAACCTTCAAGCGTAGTTGCCTTATCCGCCTTACCGGTCTGCAGGTTTGTAATATCCTGAGTGTGACCGGCGACAGTGTCAGCAAGGCCGGAGACAGTAGAAGTATCCGGGGTATACCATTCGACGCTTGTGCCGTCAGTGCTTACGCGGGGCTGCTGACCAGCTGTTGCATTCGCAAAGCCCTTAAGAGCAACCTTGCCGTCGACGATCTCAATCGACTTGCCGTCGCCAAGAACCTCAGAGCCGACAGCCTTTAGTGTCTTGTCGGGCTGGATGATATAAAGATCAGCAGAAGATTCGGTGACAACACAGACGTTTTCGCCGAAGAAATATGTGCCCTCGGAACTGCCTACTTCAACAGCTGCCGCTGCAGCAGACTGAGCGCCGGCCAGTGTAGAGAAGTAGTACCTAGAATCGAGGGGGAATGCGGTCAGCGGAGAGAACGCGACCGCAAAATTCAGTTTACCGAAATCAGCCATTATGCGTTACCCCCTTTTAAATTGTGACCTTATAGGTGTTTGCGGTGTCGTTGGCATTAGCCATATCCATTACATACACCTTGTAGTCGATTGCGTCATAACCGTTTGCGCCTTCAACAGAAACTACGCTCATAGTAAATGCGGTCTTAACCTCGGCGCTCATACCGTTAACATCCTGTACAGAGCTTACGTCACGCAGAGTCGCAGGGTATGCAAACATTACGCGGATAGCTCCAACAGGAATAGACAGATTAAAAGTATTGCCATTAGCAAGCGCCTTGCCAGACTTACCGGACAGGCCACGGATCATAGCGGAGCTAACCTCGCCGTCCTTAGCTTCAAGAGTACCGTAAAAACTGTTGCGATAACCGGTGATTTTACCGGTCGCTTTGCTTTTGGTACCGGCAGCGATCTTACCGGCAGCATACTCATTGCCAAGGTTGGTCTTGGGGACAGCGCCCTCACCATGAGTTGCGGTAGCGGTAATTACATAGCTGGTAGAATCACCGACAGTCAACTCATCGAACGAGCCGCTTGCGGTATCCTTCGTAGCGACGCCATCAGTTACGCTCCACGCAGTAGCAGTAATACCGGTCGCCGGACCGTAAGTATAGCTGCCGGCGCTAAGAGACGCGTTATACGCAGGAGTTACCTTTGAGCCGACCTCATATGCGCCAACCTGGCTGCAATTTATAGTAACCGCAGGAGGAGTTGCTGTAGGATTCTTTTCTTTTGCAAGGATAGAAGCGAATACTTCTTTTACATTTTTGCCGGTAGCGGCAATAGTACCGGAGCCGGAAGCGGGAACGGTCATGACACCAATGGGCGCAGTATATGTAAGATCATCAGAGAAATAGACATTCTCCGCACTATAGTTGCCATCCATAGCGGCCCAAACAGCACCGTCATAGACGTATGCGGTATAGGAGTACTTGCCCTCGGCGATCAGAGCCTTGACGACAAAGATATCGTCCTTCTGTGCGGTTGCACCTAACTCGGTGAGAACGCGCTCAATAACAGCAGTGTCGGCCTCGCCGTCCTGCTTTACACCTTCATAATGCGATGCCTGAGAGCTGCCGCCAGCATACTTTAGCTCGCTGTACTTGCTCACGCCATCGCCATACTTTATCATCCCAGTATCGAGATCGAGGCAAGGTTCGCCCTCGGCGGGAATGCAATTGGCATTCTCGACCCATTCGGCGGTTGTGCCTCTCCTTAACTGGAGGACAGTTTTTAATACTGTTTCGCTCATGTAGAACCTCCTGTATTAAAATTAAAATATAATAAAACCGGCAACCTAAATAAGGCCACCGGGTCTACCACCATCTATTCTTTTCACATCGGATATCTCTCCGGGCTTACTTTTCAGGGGAGATAACGTATATCCATCTTGAACAACGAACGGTTCCCAGTCTGTACCGTTGTGGATTGTGATTATGTTACCAACACGACCGTTTTTCTTTATCCACGTTAAAGCCTCGGTAGTAGTTTCAAACCGAGTTCTTTCGTGGATGTTTACCAAGTTTCCGAGAGCGTCATAAAATAAAAGCTCGGCTTCGTCGTCCTTGGTGATTATGAGACTGTCTTTAGGCACAACTCCGCTTTCAATCGCCGCCGGGATCTTTTCGCGTCTGCCATATGCAACTCTTACACCCACTTTTAATCACCCCCCTATTTTAAAAATAAATGGCGCTGTCGTCATTGCCGGGAACATCGGCTGTTTGATCGAAATCAATAGCTCCGTCATCGCCTTTGACCTTGGACATATCGACCTTATTTCCGATTGCTGAACCGTTAGAGGACAGCTGAAGATAGTCTCCGCTTTCATCATAAAAAATGTTGTCCGCTTTTTCGGACTCAAGCTTGGAGACCTTCTCACTGAGCTTATCCAGCTGATCCCTGCTCTTGGGGTTAAGGTAGTCCGCAATATCTTTGGACGGCAGGATAGTTAGTTCGACACTCCCGGTCTTAAATACGACGTTGTCGTTCAGGCTGATAGCGCTTAACCAAATTTCTATATCCCCGGCAAGTTCAGTCAATTTTGTATCCAGCTTTAAATCATAACGATAATAATTAGAATTATAAGGCTCAAGCGCCAGCTCAAGAGCCTCAGACCTGCCGTATCCGCTGGGCAATATGTAACGCATTAGCAAATCGCAATCGGCTACATTCTGATTACCGTATAGTTTGGGTATCAAAAACACAAGCATGTCGGCGTTTTTCTCACCCTGATATATGTTTGCGTGTATGGTTGTTTGCAGGGTCTTGTCTGCATTCATCTTAATAACATACATTTCGTTCGCCTCCTTTACTTAGAGTTTGCCGCCTTTACTTGGAGTTTGCCGCCTGTCATTTTAGGCAGGCGGCTATTGTTAAACGCCGGAGGCTATATCCCGATACACATCTGTGCAGTAAGCATCAGGGATAGTATCGCCATACTTAACTTGGCCAACCTCGGAAATGCTCTGTATTGCAGAGACCCATCTTTTCAGACTGTCCATATATGCCGAGTGATACATCTTAAGCTTATTCGCAGCGCTTATTATTTTAAGGATGTCCTCGCCGCTGTAATAGCGGCATTCACCATCCGAATTGTGATAGGGTATCTGTTTAACGTCCGTAGAAGCTAAAGAGTAGAGTGTTATTAAATCGAGCTGCTCGTTAACACCTAAAGCAAAGTGTTCAGCGCCAGCCGAAGTCTCTACATCAACGCCGTCATAAATGGCCTGACGCGAGTCTTCGATAAGCAGAGATATCTTACGCTTTTTGACTTCACTCAGGGTAGCATTATCATCAATAATCTCAGGTTCAGATTCGTCAGCAGGCTCATCCCACTCAACGGCTGCATCTCCGCTGACAGAAGCACCGAGGTTGAGGAGCGTTTTAAGCTCCTCGGCCTCGGCTGAATCTATATAAACAGCCTCTACGTCTTCAAACTTGCGACCGGCCTTAGCAAAATTCTTAGCACCAACAATATGAAGGGTCTGAGATCCATCTGCTGAAACTACGCCCATAGCGTTAGAAAGGCCGCTGCGGATTATTGAGCCATTAGAAAGCTGAGTAACCCATATAGGCGAGTCTATAACAGATATAACTTCGCCGTTCTGAATAATTTTATAACTCACCACAACACCTCCTTATATGAATAAACCAAAGCAGACATCGCGTTTTGTAGTGTTGGAAACGGTGAAGTTTTCAAACCCGCCGCCATTGCTTACACCGCGTATATATCGGTACGACGCAGTGTTTGGAGCAAATGTCCTGGTAAAGTAACCAGCCGCTGAGCCAGTGATCGGAGATGTTTTGATTCTGCTGTTTGAATCGTAGAATATTGTAAAGGGAGATGTGGTTTCTGTATCCACGCTATCACCCATGTCTTTAGCAGACGGCAACCATATAGTATCGACGGTCTCAGTAGTGCTGCCATTAGAGCAGCCTGACTGCAGCTTACCGTCAACAAAAAGAGCCTGCCATTGCGTCGGGAATGCTTTAATTAATCTTGCGGAAACCCAGCTTCGTATATCGCTGTTTTCCCAGCTTCCGATTTCACCTGCCGGATTAAATGTATGTACTGCACCGAGCAATCCTTGCAAAACGAAACAACAGTGGCTTGCAGAGCCGGATGCGACCGTGTCAACATATAGGTTATGTACATCGTCTGAGTCTTTGCCGGTCGCAACCAGCGTTATACGCTGTCGCGGCCATGAGACTATTTCTCTGCACGCGTTAACGCCGATATCTCCGTACCACAACTTTGACCAGTGAATCTTTCCTTTGCATGCAGCGCTCGCACCTGCGGTAGTAACGTTTGCGCCAAAAGCAATAGGAGCATTCTTGTAGCTGGCGGCACCGTCTCCGGAAGCAGACAGGAACGCACCCGTGAGCACAGCCTCGTTTATAGAATTCTCTGACTTGTTGGACGAGTATATGTACAGATTATCGTCGCCTTTTATCTTCCGTATTACTACGATTTCGCGGTCAGAAGCTGTTGAGGTAGTACTGTCAAAACGAACGTTATTTACGGATATCGTCGAAACGGAGGTCTTGCTTTGTCCTCCGTAAACAAATCCGTTCAACACCGATGAGTTGTCAACCTTTGCACACTGCAGCTTGAATCCGTTATTGGAGCTGAAACAGCTCATCAGAACTCTGTTTTCAGCAGCAGCTTTATCGAATTCGAAGTCTACGGCAAGAACAAATGACTCGCCATCTTTAAAGGGCGTTACGTCGTTACCTTGTTCGTCTTGGGGGAGATAGTAGCTTCCGCTTGTACCGGAGAATTCCTTGGGGTCGTCTGCCGAAACAAGCTCAAGGCTATGGATATTGTTATAGTCATAGTCTTTGCCAAGCACAACGTCAATCGTATCAGCGCAAGAAATATAGCTGTTATTATTCTTGAACACACTACCTTCTCGCGTCATTTCAAGCTTACCTCCCTGCACCAACGCATATAGGTCTACAGGGGTCATGTTACTAAGAGATTTTGTACAAGTGTCGTTTAAGTACGCTTCAGAGAAAACAGCGTTAACGGTTATGTCGCCGGTGACACAGGCTGTGGACTTGTCCCAGCGATCGAACAACCAGTAGTGCCCCATATCGTCTGTGCTCTGTGCGGCTCGGACAGGGATATTGTTTTCAAGATCCTCATCAACAAACTCAGCCGATTCGCCGTAGAGTACTTTAATCGATTTCGATACCTGGGTATTAGTGCCCTTGTAGTACTTCCATCGAACGGTATACTCTCTCGGCGTCTCCGTGTATTCTGCATTAAATACAACGTTAGAGGTGATAGCAGCAGTTTCATTAGCGTTTTTCCACGTTCCCGACCAACCGCTAAATGTGTAGTCGACCGCGTCGGTACTTTCTTTTGTAGGAGCGGGGAGCGGGTTGACAGAGCGCGTTATTGGGTTAAGCGCGGACTGGCCGTGCATGATGTATTGGACATCGTACACTTCGTCTCCGTTCATGAATGTAGCAGAGTATTGGTTAACGAGTGTGGTGTACTTTATCGTCAGATACGGATATGTCTTATTCATGTTTTCGAGAACATAAGAACCTATCCTGGAGCAAGTGATAGTACCGCTGATATAGGGATAGGCATCCTTGCCCTCGGATAGAGTACCGTTGTTGTCTATGTACTTGCCCTTTGCGGTGCTGCTAAGCAGCAAGTCAAATATGCTCTGATCATCTCCGATATCAGCATCCACACCGACAAGGCGCAAACCGTTAGTTAGGTAGGGAAGGCGCTCTTTGACAATATCCATAACGGGGATATTAGGAGTGTTTTCAACCCTGAACGAGGTAAGATTATCGTAACTATCACATGTAAAGGTTTGCAGCGCAGTGTGGTTTAGAACTTCGATATCGCTTACCGACCCAAGGTGCAGCTCCTCTAGCACACCGCCGACAGGAAGCGTTATAGAAGAAGCGCCGGATTTAGATGCAAAAACTTTGCGGATAAGCCCGTTTCGGGACAGGTCGACATTTCCGACTATACCGGTACAGCCCATGATATTTAATTCATCAAGAATCTTACATGCGCTTGTATCTATAGCCTTGAGCTGAGCATTGGCGTATCCGTCTTCCGAAGAACCGATGGTTAGCTTTTTAAGGCTGGTCGCGTTCTGCAACTGCAGCTCATATGGCTGGAATTTGGAGATGTCTCCGATGTCAGTAAGCAGTTTACCGCCAGCGATATAAACTGTGTCGGAGAATCCGACCTTATCATGCTCGGTGGTACCCGGTTTGGTTATGGTTACAGAGACACCCGCAGCTGTCTTAGAAGCGGACACTACCGCAGCAGCGCCATCACCATACTTAACGGCGGGGTAAAGAGCCTGAGAAGCAGTTATTGTTATCCCCGTGTTTGTCGCGGGTACACCGCCATTAGCACCGACGCGGAAGTTAATGTTGTTATTTATAAACTTATCGCATCTATACTTGCTGTATAGCATATTGCAACGCTTATAAATAAAGGCATCCTTCTGTTCGGTTCTGTCGCCGCGCTGAAGGTATTTATAATCGGAGATATGCTGCAGCGGAGTGCCCTCAACGGCGTAGTTCACAAAGCCTTTTATCCACGGGTCGGTATACTTCGTCTCCATATCCTGATTAATAACGGCAGGACACATCAGTTTTGCGTTGTTCTTGATATGGTAGTCGTATAACGCCTCATAGTTCAGCCCGCCATTGCCGCTATCTCTGTTCGTAAGCACCTTTGCCTTGGCCTCAATTTCGGAAGAAAATGCCTCCTCAAACATGAGCCAGAGTAAAGACTCTCTACCGTTGAACTTCTGAACGCCATTGAGTTTGTAGTTCCAATCCGCATAATACGGTATCTGCATATAACCGGAGTTTTCCACACCGAAGCAGGAGTCAAGGTCATACAGCACGGGGTACCACACAGCAAAGGTAGAGTTCTCCCAGTCTATCTGATCCGCATGAACTTCGCCGGTTCCAGCTTCGATTATCGTATTAATGTTTAAAGCAGCACCACTTGTATCAAGCAGGCTCTCGATCGTAACGTCCTCACTCTTCATAAACATATTCTTTGCGCGGTTATCACACAGGGCGATGAACTCACTGAAAAGGTAGTACACAAGAGTGTGATTGAGGTCGAAGTGACGGGTAAACTCATTTTTGAATATTGCCTTGCGGTAATCCCTCTCGGTAGTGTAGGTGGCGCTGTTATAACTTAAGGGTGTCTCAAGAGCGTCGGTAGAAGCCTGCCAGAAGTTCGCTCTCT
>OJAW01000634.1_pt1 | contig 23748 bp, 28 predicted proteins | sample 1589151 | NCBI WGS metagenome assembly OJAW01 (sample SAMN03283290) | human gut metagenome | biome: human-associated habitat; material: feces | host: Homo sapiens | place: Peru | collected 2012
CAGTCGGTAGAGCATTTGACTTTTAATCAAAGGGTCTGGAGTTCGAATCTCCAACGAGACACCATTTTTGAAATTACTAGAGTCTAACTCTAGTTTTTTTATAACAAAAAAACAAGAAATTATTTTTCCTTGTTTCTTTTAAGAACAAAATATTTACAATCAACAGCACAATTATTTCTTAAATATTTATCTAAATTCTTATAATTATTAATTTTATTTACTTTTTTATTTTTTTCATCATAAAAACCCTTTAATCTCAATTTAGAATAAGCAATATCTCCAACTATATAATCATAATCATAAAAATAATCAGTACACTTATTAATAAATTCATCATAATTAAAACCATCTTTATAATTAACAATTAATTCATATTCATTATTATTAATAACAATCTTATTCATACTACCCTCCTTGATAATCTTTAGCAAATGCAGACTTAATTTGATTATATTTATTTAAATTAGACGAAGAATTCCAAGTAATAAAGCCACCATTTAAACCAGCATCGTATAAAGCCTGTACTTGATCAGAAATTTTACTAGCATCATAAGTAACAGTTGGTTTCCAATAAGGAGTATCATAAGCAGTTATCCAAGTTCTAGCAATTGCAGGAGTAGGAATCTCTGTTTGTCTTTTTGCAGCACCAACCGCCCAATTATAAACAGTCTTATAAGGATTAGACCAAGTATCAACACTTCTACCGAAATGATCAGTATAAGGCATTGAACTTATCACATCTACTATATTACTTATCGCCGGCCAATATTGACCATAAGCAGTAACATATTCACTAGAACATTCTCCAAAAACATCTACTGACAAATATGCATTAAATTTATGAATTTCATCAACTGCATAAAACAAAAAGTTTTGTACCGCTTCTGCTTTTTCTTCACCATACTTATTTTTAAAATCAGTGTTTCCCTTTACAGACATATTATAAGCATCTTCCGGAAATCTCACATAATCAAATTGTATCTCATTAAACCCCATCGTTAATATTGCTTCCTTAGCAAGTTCAACATTGTATTCCCAAGCACCTCTACTATATGCCGAAGGCCAAAGTCTACTAGAAGCAGAAGAAGAAATACAATCTTCAGGATGATCCTTTCCATAATGAACATCATTAAACACTACAATTCTACCAATTGCATATATACCAGCATCTTTAATCTTTTGAATCGCACTTTTATAAGATTCATTACTATTAATTGCCGTATTATAAGCAGTAATAGAATATTCTTTTGCTACTTCCGAAGAATAAGCAAGTGCACCATCCTTAATATCCACAACAATAGCATTAACTCCCGAAGATTTAGCAATTTCCAAATACCTATCAATACTTCCTATAGTACCAGCATTCAAATACATTGCCTTTGCATTTTTAAGTAATGGATTATCCTCAAATTCCACTCTTTCATAAGCATAATAATCCAAAGTAGAAGCCTTACCTCCATACAATTCCCTACTAGGATATTTTCTATCCTTATGAGTATCATAAACAGAATTTTCATTGTAATTAGCATTTGCACTATCTAAATCATTAACCAAATATTTTGAATAAACCCATCCAGATATATCATCTTTTTTTATATTATACATATTAACATTACCATCATCATTTAATTTATCGTAACCTAATATTTCAATTTCATTACCCTTTTTAATAAATGATTCTATTTTTGAATCCTTTTCATTCTTATATACCGTAACCGAAGTTCTAACATATTTAACTTTTTCTAAAACAACATCACTAACCTTATCAACTAAAGAATCATTAGTAACATAATATTCCTTATCATTAACCTTAACTAAAATATAAGAAATATCTCCAATAACCATTTTTTCATTATTAGTCTTAACTTCAGTACCTCTAACTATTTCATCAGACTTTTCCATTTTTTCTGGACTATTATCAGTCTTAACAACATATTTATATAAAATAACATTATTAGTATTACTTGCTAAATATTTACTAACATCCTTTTTAATAATAGAATTACCACTACTAAAAAATAATTTATTTATTCCAAACCCTACACAACCTAATACTAATACCAGTAAAACAGAAAAAATTACTACATTCTTAACATTAAGTTTTCTTTTAGTTCTTTTCATATCACACCTCACAATAAGTATATCATAAAAATAAAAAATAAAAAATAGACTTAAATCTATTTTTGAATTAAATTTTTAGCATCATTAAGTGCTTGTAATCTTTCTTCCTGTGAAAAATTAGGATTACCACAAATAGAAAGTTTATTTTGTAAAGTCAATTCCTTATTAATATTATTTAACATTACACCAATATTATTAAGTTGATTAACAACAAAATCTTTTTCCTCCTTATTAACTTGATAAATAGCATTTAAAAACTGTAAATTTTGATCCATTTTATTCTTTCCTCCATTTTAAAATAAATTAGTATATTCCCTTAAAATAAAATATAAAGCAACAAACAAAGAAGCAAACCCAATTATTAATAACAATACCTTTAAGAAAATATGTGATTTTTCTTCTGGAATAAACTCTTCATCATCTTCCTCAAAATCATCTTCATTTATATTAATATTTCCAGTATAAAACTCTTTCTTTTCCTCTTCTTCAGATTTATCTATTTCCTCTTCCTTAAAACCACTACTAATAAAAGTATTACCACTAGGTTTTAAATCAGATAAAATATCTAAAGATAAAGAAGCAGTATTAATTTTCTTATCCTCCAAAGAAATCTCTGAAGTAACATATTTTACTTCTTTTAAAATAGGCAAATCATCATCCTGTACCCCATTATATTTAGAAATCAATTCTTTAGTTTTAGTATCACTTTCCAAATTTGCTAAATAATTAGGTACATTTCTATTTATTGGATTTTCTTTTTTTACTTTAGCGTTTTCTTCCTTTGCTTTTTCTAACAACGTATTAATATCGTGTACCTTTTCTGTAGTTTCTATACCTACTTCTTCATCAATCTCTGGAAGCTCTTCCATTTCAATATTATTTTTACTCATTCTAGATGCCCTATTACCAACAATAGTATTAATATTATCTATTTCAACTTCATTAGTATTATCAGGAACAACAATATCTTCAAAATCATCATAACTACCATATACCTCTTTGTATAAAGAAGCATTCTTCTTACTTCTTTGAAAATCCTCTAAATCAGGTTCATAATACTTTTCCATTCTACTTTCCATATATATTACCTCTACTATATATATAATAACATATTTTTTAATTAATTAAAATATTTTTTTATCGTGTTTTACAAAATCATAGCATTCCACTTGCTTTTTATAAATAATCTAGATATAATTAAATAAGAAACAAAATAAGAAAGAAGGTAAACAATGAAACTAAAAGTTAATCAAGAAAAATGTATAGGATGTGGAGCGTGTACTGGTTTAGCACCTGAAGTATTTGATTTTAATGATGATGGATTAGCAGAAACTATAATTGATGAAATCCCTAAAGAATTACAAGAAAGTGCTAACGAAGCAAAAGAAAATTGCCCTGTCGGAGCAATCGAAGAAAACAAATAAAATATGTATCAAGCATATTTTTTTATTTTATACTTTCTTCATAAAGATTATTTATCTTTTCAAAATCAAGTAAATTAAACCAAGCATCTATATATTCATCTTTTCTGTTTTTATATTTCAAATAATAAGCATGTTCCCACATATCTAAAGTAATTATAGGAATAAAACCATAATAATAAGGAGTATCTTGATTTGAAGTATTAATTATACTAAGTTCATTATTATTATCAAGTACCAAAAAAGTATAACCACTTCCCTGTAATTCCATTGCACTTTCCTTAAATTTCTTTTTAAAATTATCATAACTATCAAAATACTCATTAATAGATTTTAAAATACTGCCATAAGGAATATTATTTTTTTTATCACTAATAATATAAAAATACAAACTATGATTAATTACTCCCCCTAAATTAAATAAAACCTCTCCCCTATCATTTAAATTAATCTTATCAATATTCATAACCAAATCATATAAACTACCAAATTCATAATTATTTTCCTTAAGTAACCTATTCAAATTATCTAAATATTTCTGATAATGCTTATTATAATGTAAATCCAATGTCCCATCATCAATATATGGTTCCAAAGATTTATAACCAAGTTTTAATTTTTCATACATAATATTCACCTAATAAATTATATTTTGAATATCTATTTATATGATTTCCTCAATAATCTTTTTATTAGATATTAACCTATCATTATCAGGATCCATCTTAACAGCCTTAGTAACATAATATAAACTATCCTTATAATTACCCATTTCATACTTACAAATACTAAGTAAATCATAAATAGTATAATCATAACAAAAAGTCTCATTAATATAATTCTTATACTTATTATCAATATCTAATGCTTTTTCTAAATATATACTAGCAATATCATAATTCTTCTCATAATATTCTAATCTACCCATTTCAACCAAAGGTTCCCTTAAATAAGGAGTTTCAAATATTGCCTTTTCTAACCATATCCTAGCAAGAGTTACATTACCAAGTTCATAATAACATCTAGCAATAAACCTCATCGAAGCACTTCGTTCATCCTTCCAAGTTGCCGTAGGTAAATCCAAATGTTTAAGTAAAGTTTTAATACTTTCCCTCCATCTACCATAATACATATATTCCCTACCTAAATAATGCATATTTCTATCATCATTAGGATCTTCCTTAACAGAAAGTTCAAGCAAAGGCAAATAAGAAGACCTACTCTTAGTATTATCGGGATAATGATTTAAAATAATACCATCAATAAATTTCTTTTTCTCATACCCGTCCCCAATATATTCTAATACCTCGTGTACCGGATGAGTCCATTTATATCCATTTCTAGAATGAATCTTATCTCTATAAAAACTTACCGCCGGTTTTCCATATTTATCAAAACTCCAATTATAATCATAATATCCTCTAGTAATACCACAGTCCCAACATTCTTCTAACTTACTTCTCCAACCACTTTCAAATACTTCATCTAAATCAGTACAAACACAAATATCTGCATCCTTACAAACCAAATCCAAAGACATATTTCTAGCAACATCAAATCTCCAAGGTTCAATTTTTCTTATACAAACATTAATACCATTTTCCTTTAGCTTATTAACAGTATCATCTGAACTACCAGTATCAAGAACATAAATCTCATCTGCTTCCTTCATTGAATCATACCATCTATCAACAAAATTTTCCTCATTCTTACATATCGCATAAACACAAACCTTATATTTCACACCATAACCCCCATTTTTTATTTTCCATAATATTCAATAACCATAGTAACCAAAGAATTAGTAAAATAAGAATCAGACTTTATATATTTCAAATCGGGACTATTTAAATATAATTCCTTTGGACTTAAATTAACTAATCCATATTCATTATTAGTATCATTAACCGCTATAATACCTTGACAATATAACTCTGTAACATCACCTTCATATACAAACTTACTACCACCAATATAAATATTATCAGTATCAATAAGACCAAATCCAATAGCAAAAAAATTTTCATTAGGATTAACACTAGGTAAAACATAACCATAAATATTAAAAGAAATCTTATAATACCCAATACTATTAAATTTAATAATCTTATTTTCACTAACAGTAACAATATCATCAATATCTAATTCTACCCTATCTATAGGTAACAATTCCTTTGAATTAACCTTAACACCATCTTCACTAACACTAGCATTAAAAGTAACCAAATAAGCAGACTTTATCTTTGCAATTCCATCTTTACCAGGTGGTCCTTGAATACCTTGTGGTCCCATCTCTCCTTGTAGACCCATATCTCCCTTATCTCCCTTTGGCCCCTTTATACGTCCAACATCATTCCATTTTCCTTCATTATCACTCCACACATACAAATCTTCATCAATTAAATAACCATCACCAATATTACCAGTTGGATGTTCCCTTAATAAATCATCATAACTATCATACCTACCCAAAATACTAACACTATTACCATCATTACCCCTAGGAATAGCAAAATCAAGTATTAAATTATCATCAGTACCAACATTAGTAACACTAGCATTATTCCCTGGTTCTATAGTTGTAGTATTACCAATAGAAATACTCACAGGTCCCCTAGGCCCAGTTGGACCAACTAACTTATCACAACATCCTACAATTACCCTATTTTTACTATCTCTTTTAATAATTTCCAATGCCTTATCAAATTCCTTATTACAACTCACTTCTATCACCTCTCGTAATAAAATATGCTTTAAATCAAGTATTGCTAATTATTTCTAACTATTTAAGCATAATATATACTATGAATAATAAAATAAAAGAAATAGAAACAGATGAACTAATATGGATAATATTCATAATTTTAAGTATCATAAATATCTATGGTGACGAACTACATAAAAAATCATTAACAACAAATAACCAAAAAAGCAACATAGCAAAACAAATATTTCTCCTAACAGCAATATCTTCTTTACTAATATATTTTTATTTCTTATCAAATAGTTATAAAGAACTACAAAATACAGATAACCTAGAATTACAAAAAACAAAAATAACAGGAATAATCCTAATAATAATAGGAAACATCCTAATAATATACTTTAACATAAACGAAAAAGAAACTGAACCACCAATATTACCATAAAAAAACCTAACATAAGTTAGATTAAACAATTAAAATATATGCATAATAACATATAAATATCAAAAACATAACAATACCTTCAGTCTTATTTAATTCCTTATCAGTTCTAGCAAATATATATAAAATAACCGAAGAAGAAACTAAAATAATAAAATCAACAATACCAAAATCCACTATTCTAACATTACCAAATATTGCCACAGGAAGACCTAAAACAATACATATATTAAATATATTTGTACCTATTATATTACCTAAAGCAATATCAAACTCGTGTTTCTTTGCACATCTAACAGTCATAGTAAGTTCAGGTAAACTAGTACCAATAACTATAATAACCATTGTAATAACCTTATGACTAATACCTAAAGACTCTGCAATAACAACTGCATTATCAACAATTAAATCACTACTAAAAGCAATGATAATAATACTAACAATAATCATTACAATAGACTTAAACATACTATAAGCAGGTTTTTCCCTGTTTTTATTTTTATTAGTTTTAACAATATTATATAAATAATAAACAAAAATAGCAAACAACAAAAGTAATATAAAACCATCTAACCTAGTAATAACATTAGGTAAAAATGAAACAACCTTACTATCTAATACCAGTATAGAAAATATTAAAGTAATCAAACACAAAAGAGGCATCTCTTTATTAATCGTATCATTCTTAACCTTAATAGGATTAATAATAGCTGCAAGACCAATAATCATTAACGTATTAATAATACAACTACCAACAACATTAGCAATTGCCATACTACCATTATTAGACATAATACTATTAAAAGAAATAGCAATTTCCGGAGCACAAGTACCAAATGCCACAATAGTAAGAGCAATTACCATTTTAGGTATCTTAAAATTATTAGCAATCGAACAAGCACCATCTACTAAAATATCAGAAAATTTAACAATTAAAACAAAACCAATTAATAACAATAAATATTCCATAACTCACCTTCTTATTTCTTTAAATAATTCCATAATAAATAGTATTGGCAAACTAAATAAAAATAATATACATAAATGTCCGAAAGGAATAGTTGTAGTTTGTAAAAACACACTAAATAAATCTACTTCCATAACTATAATTTGTAATAAAATCGAACCAAATATACTAAAAATAATCAAAATATTATTCCTCAAAGGATTTCTAAAAACACTAATACTTTCACTACGACAATTTAAAGCGTGAATATTTTGAATAAAAACCATAAGTGCCATAACATATCCCCTAGCAATAACAACAGGCATATTTAATCCCTTAATCAAAAAAGCAAAAACCCCAAAAACAATTAAACCAATAGAAATACCAGATATTAATATCTCACTAACCATAAGTTTATCAAATAGCTTATCAGAATTCTTACCCCTTAAATTATCTTCTTTTTCAAAAGAAAGAGATAAATCCTGTAAACCATCAGTAACTAAATTTAACCATAATAATTGTATAGCAACAAGTGGCATAGGCAAATTAAACATAATAGATAAAACAAAGAATAACACTTCGGCAAGACCACAAGATAAAAGCATATAAATAACTTTTCTAATATTAGCATAAGCATTCTTACCTTCTTCAATACCCGCAACTATAGACATAAAATTATCATCAACAATTATCATATTACTAGTTTCTTTAGCAACATCAGTACCACTTCCCATAGCAACACCAATATTAGCACTCCTAAGTGCCGGAGCATCATTTACCCCATCCCCAGTAACAGCAACATATTCACCTTGTCTTTTATAAGACTCAACAATTTCTAATTTCTGAATAGGTGTAACCCTAGAAAAAACAGTCTTACTACTAACAAACTTATCAAATTCCTTAACACCAAGTAATAAGTTTTTTTCAATATCTTCACCAGTAGCAACATAACCATAATCCGAAGCAATATCTAATTTCTTAGCAATTGAATAAGCAGTAAGGGGATGATCACCAGTAATCATAACAACCTTAATATCAGATTTTAAACAATTATCAATAGATTTCTTTACTTCTTTCCTAACCGGATCAATAAATGCCACTAATCCTAATAAATTTAATTTAGGTATATCATCTATAGTAAAATTATCCTTTTCACAAAAATCATCAACACAATTATTAGCAATTGCAATAACCCTATAACCCTCCCTAGCAAGTTCCTCATTTTGCTTAATAATCAAATCCCTATCAACTTTTTTTAACTTACCATTAACATACATCTTATCACAAAAAGAAATAACAATCTCATAAGAACCCTTAACAGTACAAAAATACTTACCATCATCTTTATAAAATTTCATCGAATACTTATTTTCAGACTCATAAGGAATACCACCTAACTTTTCATAAAGTGATAAATCTATCTTACCCTTCCTACCCAAAGCAAGAAAAGCAATATCAATAGAGTCCCCATAACTAATCCATTTTTCACCATCATAATTTAAACCAGCATCATTATTTAAAGCACCACATTTACAAATCTCATTAACTAAAAAATCATTATCAGAAGTAATCTTACCATCATCATTATAACCAACACCAGTAATATCACTAATACTTCCATCAGGAAAAACCATTTTTTTAGCAGTTTGCTCATTAACAGTCAAAGTACCAGTTTTATCACTGGCAATAACCGTACAACTCCCCAAACTCTCAACAGAATTAAGTTTCTTAACAATTACATTTCGCTTAGACATCCTATTTGCTCCAATAGTAAGTGCCAAAGTAAGAGCAAGTGGTAATCCCTCAGGCATCGCAGATACCGATAAAGCAACAACAGATAAAAACATATCTTTAGTATTAACACCCTTAATAGCAAGTAAAATAGTAATAATAACGGCAATTATAATAGTTAAAACACCTATCTGTTTAGTAAACTTATTCATTTTAATAGTAAGTGGAGAATCGACTTCCTTAGTTTCAATTACTTTAGTAGCAATTTTACCAATTTCTGTATTTGCCCCAATTCTAACAACAATACACTTTGCCCTACCAGTAATTACAACCGTTCCAGCATAAACCATATTTGAATTATCTACAGAATCAGAAATAATACCAGATACTTTACCACTAGCATTAGATTCACCAGTCAAGGCAGACTCATTTACAGCTAAATTAGAGCAACTAATAATTCTAGCATCTGCACTAATCTTATCACCAGACTCCAAAAAAATTATATCACCAACAGTAATACTCTCTGAATCAACAACAATTTCCTTTTTATCACGCAAAACCCTAGTACGAACCTTTATCATATTAGTAAGCGCTTCTGCACTCTTTTGTGCCTTTATCTCTTGAACTGTTCCCATAATAACATCAAGTAAAATAATAAAAATAATAGCAACACCATCAACTATTTCACCAATAGAAAAAGAAAACAAACAAGTTATAACCAAAATAATCGTAATAGCATTCTTAAACTGACTAAAAAAAACACCAACAATTCCCTTTTTCTTATCTTTAGGAAGTAAATTCATTCCATAAAGCAAAATTCTTTTACTTGCTTCTTCACTACTAAGACCTTTATCCGAAGAATCAAATTCCCTATATAATTCTCTGTTGCTCATAAACTCATACTTTTTCATACTACCTCCTATTGTAAAAATTATATCATAAACTTTTACTTTTTAAAAGAAGTTTAAAAATTTTTATTAACATAATTTCCCACACTTTTACAATAATTATTCTACAATTTTATTATAGAATTATAAACAGATGGAGGTGATATATGAATATATAGAAAAAAACATCAAAAAGTGATATACTAAATATGGTGGTGATATAAAATGTATAAAATTGCTTTAGTCGAAGACGAAATAGATCTAAACAAACTAATAAAAACATATCTAGAAAAAGCAGATTATGAAGTAGTAAGTTACACTAAAGGAATCGATGCAATAAACAACATTAATGATGATATAAACCTATGGATATTAGATATAATGTTATCTGATGACATAAGTGGTTATGATATTATCAAAAAAATAAGAGAAAGCAACGATAAAGTTCCAGTGATATTCACATCTGCTAGAGATAAAGACCTAGATAAAATAATTGGATTAGAACTAGGAAGTGATGACTATATTACCAAACCATATTCACCAAAAGAGTTAGTATTACGAGTAAACAACATCATAAAAAGAGTATATTCGGAATCTAGTGAAAAAATTAAATATGAAAATTATATAATTGACTTAGATAAAAGAATAGTCACCGAAAACAACAAAGAAATCATACTAACATCTCTAGAATTTGATTTATTAGCAATGCTTATAAAAAATAAAAATAAACAATTCTCAAGAGATGACATATTAAATAACATATGGGGATATAATTACTTTGGAAATGATAGAGTTGTTGATGACCTCGTAAGAAGGTTAAGAAAGAAAATGCCTAAATTAAATATAAATACAATATATGGATTTGGATACCGTTTAACGTGAAAAATAAATTCTCATTAACAGAACAATTATTATATATATGTATATTAATTATAGGAATAATTGTAATATCATTAGGTATAATCCTTCCTAAAACCCTATTACCAATTTATGAAGAAAACTTATATAATTATTTAAAACAACCATTAACATTTCTAGATAGTCCTGATAACAATAAAATAAACAGTGAAGTAGCCTATATCTATACTAATGACACTTATAACACTATAACTATCTCTGAAAATATAAATGAAATACTAGATATAAATAATATTGAAGAATTATTAAATAAATTTACAGAGAAATATGGCAAAATAAAATATAATAAAAAAACATATTACTATTATGCCGTTGAAACAAGTAACGAAAAAAGAATTGCTATCACAGACAATAAATACATACTAGAAATGAAAAAAAATATTTTCACTATGATAATAATTATCGTAGGAATAACCTACATAATAGTATCGTTAATAATATTAACTTGGTCTAATAAGTTAGTAAACAGAATAAAAAAATTAAAAGAAAAAATAGATAACATTGATAATGATGATTACTCCCATCAAATAACAGAAAACTATGACGATGAACTACATACATTAGACCTAGCAATAGAAAATATGCGAACATTTCTAAAAGAAAACGAATTATATAAAAACAGAATGTATCAAAACATATCACACGATTTTAAAACACCTATTACCGTTATGAAATCTTATATCGAAGCAAGTGAAGATGGTATTGAAACACAAGAACAAGCAATTGAAGTTATCAAAGAACAATTAACAAAATTAGAAAACAAAGTTCACTCCTTATTATATCTAAATAAATTAAATTATATAAAAGATCAAAAAGAAAATTTAAATGTTAATTATGATATCAGTACAATTGTAAATAATTCAATAGAAAAATTCAAAATTGCTAGAAAAGATGTAGATTTTATATTAGAAATAGATAATAATACTATTTTCCAAGGAAGTTCGGATATGTGGGAAGCAATAATTGATAACATACTAAATAATTTTATAAGATACGCAAATAAAACTATAAAAATAACTATTAAAAATAATAAAATAATTTTCTTTAATGATGGTCCTAATATAGATGAAAATATCTTAAATAGCATATTTACTCCTTATGAGAAAGGAATAAAGGGAGTATTTGGTCTAGGACTATCAGTAGTAAAAAAAACACTCCAATTTTTAAAATATGATATTACAGTAGAAAACGTAAAAAATGGTGTAAAATTTATAATAAAATAAGTATTAGTATAATGCTAATGCTTATTTTTAATTGACTTTAGGAAATAATTTTGATATAATCTAGGTGTCCTGGGGGTGCCTTTGGCTTCGACGGGATTATTAAGATTTATTTTGCAAGTCGCGAGTCTTTCGTTAAAGACAAAATTAAATATAACTGGAAACAGCTATAAAAATGCTGTTGCTTTTGCTTAATTAATTAAGTAAACAACAGGTCTTCCTATTTCTTTGCTTGTGAGAAATAAAGAAGACTTATAAAGCAAGCTATATTGTGTTTATGTTTAGGACTCACAACGAACTATACTAAACTAGAAAATATTATAGATTGTCAATTGACTATACTATTTTCAAAAAATAATAATTGACTAAACTTGTAGATAAATAAGTTAAGATTTTTTCGGACAGGGGTTCGATTCCCCTCACCTCCACCAGATTAATTGATACTCGAACACTTTGATTCGAGAGTAATAAATGCTAACTAGAAATAGTTAGTTTTTTGTTAGTAAAAATACTGAATATAATAAAAAAATCTCTAACAACATTAACACAGCTTTATTTTTCATAACCAAACTCTATATTGATTATATGATAATCTATACCCTAAAAAATATAGGAAAAACAACATTAAAATTTACCAATTTCCTATATTTTATTTTACCATTTACAATTTATAGTTCCCACACTATTTTAAGATATTTAATTTCATATCAATTAACTATAATAATTTTTTCATTTTAATAAAACTATAATATCCATTATTTATCTAATTTTTTAGTTTTTAAATTAATTGCATCATATTTCCTAGAAATCTTTTCTTCTAAAACTGCATCACTAAGAACATCAACCATTCTAGATTGCAAAAATCTCTTTTCAATATTCTTTTTATCATCAATAACCAAAGTATCCCTATTAGAAACCATATCCCTAGTATTTTCTAAAATATATCTTTCATATTTTTTACAATTTTCCAGAGAAATAGTTAAATCATTTTGTAATTTTAATAACTTTTCTTTCCAATCAGAATCAGATAAAGCTACCTTTTTAACCAACTCTCTCTTAAGTTTCTCATTTTCTAAAAACACCTCAATATTAGCAGTTTCATAATCATCATATAAAGTATCAACATAAGATGCAGAATAAAAACTATTATAACCAGGTCTACTAGGAACTTCATAATAAGGAACATTAAACTTTAACGCTGTCATAAAATTATCAAATTCAGAATAAGGAAATACAACCTTATGAATAATACTATTACTGCCATCAGAATTATATCTAACAACACTCTCAACAACATAACATTTAGAAACAATAAATCCCTGTGTCAAATATGAATAACAATTGTCAATACTACACCTAGTTCTTATCTCCTTTACAGCATACTTTATTGGATAATTTAATTCTTTTTCCATAATCATTCCTCCAGTAAGACATATTATAACACAAAAAAACAAATAAACAAAAAAAAGAAGAAAAAATCATTAGATAAACTAATATTTTAACTTCCCACCTTTAAGTAAATTAAGTAATAAAGTATTCTCTTCCGCCGTACCACGATAACCATTAATACCATTAATAAATGCTAATTTAGAACGATAACCATAAGAACTATCTACCCCAATTTCATTTAAAGCATCAACTATAGAAACACCATTATAACTAGAATTAGATAAATATCTATTATTATCTACAACAATAACATCATCATTAACCCAACCTATATTACCATTATCAAGCAAATATGGATTTTTTGCTCCTTCGATTATTTTAGTAATAGTACCACTCTTTATCAAAGGAACAAGTCTATCATCACTCGAAGAAGAAACATAAACACCATTAATATTAACAATATCTCCTACTTTATATTTAGTATTAACACCATATAAATCACTATTCAAATAATTATAAGAATTAACTCTCACACCATCTTTCCAAACCTCAAAATGTAAATGTGCCCCATAAGCATTACCAGAATCTCCCATATAACCAATAATTTGTCCCTTATTAACATATTCACCATTTTTAACTGATAACCCTTTTTTCATATGAGCGTATAACGTTGCATAACCATTACCATTATCTATCTTAACAAAATTACCATAACTATCATTACCCCTACTACCTTTAATATTATCATAACCATCTTGAAATAAAACAACCTTCCCAGAAGTATGTGCCACAATATAATCTAGTGTACTATTTTCACCAACTAAATCAACTGCAGGATGACTATTACCATAATTTTGCGTAACCATACATTTACCACTTTTTAATACACGACATTCCATATCAATCACCTCAATATAAATAATGCAATTAAAAGAAAAACGAAACAACCATTAACCATTATTAAAATAAGAAATTATTCCATTAGTAATATTATTAATTAATTTATCCTGATAATTAGAATCTCTAAGTAAATAATTATCACTAGCATTAGATATAAACCCAGTCTCAATTAAAATACCAGGTATTTTTATCTTTTTATACATATAATATGTATTTACCTTTTTAACTTCCCTAACATTAGAAATATTATTTTTAAGTATATCAGTTATACACTTAGCAATAACTACATTTTCACTATTTATATCATTATAAAATACCTGTAATCCTCTCCATTTAGAACTATCAGTTGAATTCAAATGAATAGATATATAAATATCAGCATTACTTTCATTAATCATTTTTGCCCTATTATATAAATCGCTTCTTTTTCTATTAATTTTCGTAGTAGATAAATCATAATCACCATCACGAGTAAGATAAACAACCGCTCCCATCCCTATCAATTTTTTCTCTAATTTCTTAACAAGAATTAAATTAACATCTTTTTCTACTATATTATTTGACCTAGCACCATCATCAACTCCACCGTGTCCCGCATCTAAATAAATAACACGCCCAAGTAATGGCAAATCATTAACATTAGCATATACCTTATAAATAGAAAAAGTAAAAATAAAAAACATAACAATTATTAAGGATTTATACTTATTCATAACATCACCTAATAAATTATATGTTTCTATTCCAAAATACTATTCCAGTATATTTATAACCAATAATATATTATATCTCAATAACTTTTTTTAACTCATCAGAACAATAAATATCTATATACTCTATTTTTTCTTTCTCACTTATAAAACTACTATTATTTTCAAACATATTTTTTAATTTTTTATAGTTACCACTAGCACTTTCGTGACTTGCAACAATCATATCCATTTTAGATACATTAGTAAGGTCTAAATATATTCCATTTATTTTAGCAAGTGACTCTATAAATATTCTTTGACTTCTACCATTACCTTCACGAAAAGGATGCAAAGCATTAATATCAGCAAATAACTCTACTAACTTATTTAACGTTGTCTCATTATCATAATCAATAAAATATTTTTCATTTTTCAACCTATTAAATATATCATTACCAAATGACTCAATATGTTCTACCAAACAAAACAAATCTTGTTTAGCAATATTACAATTTCTTATATCCCCAGCCCATCTATAAACATCTTGAAACAAATATCTATGAATTTCTTTTAAATATTCAAAATCAAAATTACCATTTAGTGGTTTTTCATTTAATTCATAAGTTCTTAAAGATACAAGTTCTCTTTCAGCATCAAATAAATCTTCATCACTTGTAATATTTAATTTATTAATTAAAACATCAGTACCATCATAACAATAATCAGCAGTTATTTCATAAGTATATTTGTATTTATTATCCATAAATTCCTCTATACTTTTCTATAACTTTCATACGTTCTTTTTCTGTTGTAGATTTACCAATTATACAATTATAAAGTTTTTGCTTTAATTCTTTAGTTAATGGCATACCTTCTTGAGTCATAGCACCATCAACCTTTCTTATTTTTTCTTGTATTTCTTTTTCCATTTGTGTTTTATTATCCATAAAATCACCGCTTTCTCAAGTTTCTGATATATATATTATACCACAAATCACTAGATAAATCATTAGTTTTAACAACAAAAAATACTTTCCTAAAAAAGTATTTACCATATTTATCATTCATACAACTATGTTTCTATTCCAAAATACTATTCCTCTTAACCTTAACATCTTTCTTATAAACCACTACCTTATCATTAATATCTAAAGTAGCAAGTAAAATATTATCATAATTATTATAACCAAGAATTTTTAAAGTATGGTCTAACCATTTTTTATCCTTACCCATCTCCAAAAGATTATCCTTTAAAACCTTCGAATCTATAATAACATTAGCAACCAAACTCTCTTTAGTTAACTTAGTGTTAATATCCTTTTTAGTAACTGGACTATTCTCTATCGTAGGCATAAAACTAATTCTACCATTAATTTCCATTATTGCATACTCAATATCTTCAAGTTTAAAATATCCCTGACTTCTCGCCTCAGTAAGTAAATCATTAATATCTAACTTTACCTTCCTCAAACCACTCTCAATAATCTTATTATTTTCAATAAGAATTGTCGGAACCCCAATAATAAATCTCCTTAATTTTATACTTTTCATTGTCAAATAAGAAACCATCACTGAAAAAATACCATATATAACCAAAGAAACAATTCCAGTAACCAAATCTTTTTCTATATCCAAAGAAATATCTGCTGCTACACTCCCCATAGTAATACCAATAATATAATCAAATAAATTTAATTGTGACACCTGTTTCTTACCAATTAACTTTACTAAAACAAATAATATAAAAATAATAAGTATCGTTCTAAAAACTATCGTAGTAAAATTTTCCATAAATTCACCCACTCTTATTATCATCAGAATAATAAAATATATACAAAAAAAGACCTAAAATAGGTCAAATTCCATTAATATTATTTATTAACATAGTAATTATAGACAAAATTAATAATATCACATAATATTTAGAAAGATACCGAATAAAATCACATACCTTATTTTTATTAAAAATAATATCATAAACTAATAATATCAATATCATAACAACAATTATAAATAACAAAATAGATAAAATATTATATCTAATTGCCTTAATAAATTCTAAATTACAAATAGCAATAAATCCCCTAGTAAGTCCACAACCAAAACATCTAATACCTAAATATTTTTTAAATAAACATACTATACTAAATTTAAAACTAAAAATCAAATACAATGATATTACTAAAATACTAAAAATACATAACTTAATAACTCGATTAATCAACTAAATCATTACCTTGAGCGTCTTTATTAATACTACCAGTAAGAATTAAAATTCCTTCGATAAGTCCCCAAATTTCTGCAATAAAAGGTCCAACAATAATACAAGAACCAAGTATACAAATAAGTAATTGAGTAATTCCCTTACTATTATATCCCAAATAAAAATTATGAATACCAAGTCCTCCTAAAAATATTCCTAAAAGACCAGCAACAACCTTTGATTTTCCAGTTTTAACACCACTAGCTTCTACCTTAACACCACATTTTACACAAACATATGCATTCTCTGGTAACGGTTCACCACAATTACTACAAAACTTTGCCATAATATATACTTCCTTTCTTACTCAAATTTATAATATTCACCATAATCAAAATAATTATTATTATCATTGTAATCATTACCAATTTTAAAAGCAAATGCCGAAAATAAAATTATTCCAATAATAGCAAGAACAAAGCCAATTATAACAGATATAAGTGCACCCTTACCTGCCATTTTAGCATTATTAGGATTACTGTCTTTCATTGACAAATACAAAACTAAACCTACAAGCGGAATAACAAAACCAAGTAACCCCCATACAAAATTACCATCATCATTACTAGAAATACTATTATTATTTTTTAACTTAACACCACATTTTACACAAATATAAGCATTTTCATCAACTTTATTTCCACAATTAGGACAATAATTCATAACATCACTTCCTTATTAAAAATAATTTTTAAAATATACACCAAATATAATAGCAACAATAACATAAAGTAAAGTACCACAAATAAATGATATAAGTGCACCTTTTCCAACACTACTTGCAGTTCTTGGTCTATCTTTCTTATAAACTAAATACAAAATCAAACCTACAAGAGGAAAGAAAAAACCTAGTATACCCCAACCAAATCCACCATCATCATTACTTATATTACTTCTTTGAATATCATCATAGTTTGTTACCTTAACACCACAACTAGGACAAATATATGCTTTTTCATCTAAACAACTTCCACAATTACTACAAAATTTTGCCACATCACACACTCCTTTTACATAAGAATATCATAATTAATTCTATTTTACAACATCATTTATAACTTTTTTTATACCAAAAGTAGATAACGTCGCACATTTCTTTCTCGAAGGTTGCTTATATAAATCATTATAAACATTTAGTTCTCCAAGAACCTTTTCATCATATTCTTTTTCTTCTATCATATTCAAATAATTATTAATAATTAAATTTGCTTCATCTATTGTTTTACCAATCAAACTCTTAATCATAATCGAAGTTGATGATATACAAATAACACACGCTTCACCATCAAATTTAACATCACTAATAACATTACCATCTAACTTCACATATATATCCAAATTATCTATACAACTCTCATTATTAGTATTAATTTTTGTATATCCTGAAACCTCTGTCACATCCTTATTAAAAGGACATTGATAATTATCTAAAATAATACTTCTTTTTAATTCTGAATTCATATAATCACTTCCTATAATATTTCTTGCCATATATTTTTACTATTCTTAAGCACATTAATAAGTAAATCTACTTCTTCTTTAGTATTATAAAAACTTAAACTAATCCTACAAGTATTATTAATATGAAATACATTATTAAGTATCTTAGCACAATGATTACCTGCTCTTACACAAATATTATATTTATCCAAATAAACCGCAGTATCTTGACTAAATACCCCTTTAATATTAAATGCCACAATTGTACTATCATTATCTTTATTATATAACTCAATAAAATCTAATTTAGCTAACTCACTAATCAAATACTTTCTTAAATTATGTTCGTATTCATTAATCTTATCCATACCTAGAAAGTTCAAATAATCAATTGCCGCTCCCAAAGCAAGTACCCCCTCAATATTTGGAGTTCCTGCTTCAAGTCTTGTAGGAATTTCTCTAAGTTCATAATAACCATCTTTATTAAATATTGCATTCATTCCCCCACCATAATTTACAGGAACTAACTTATCTAATAAATCAAACTTACCATATAAAACACCAGTTCCAGTTGTCGAATATAACTTATGACTAGAAAATGCCATAAAATCAATATCTAACTTTTGAACGTCTATTTTAGTATGAGCGATACTTTGTGCTGCATCAACAACCATATAAATATTATTCTTATGGGCTAATTTACTTATTTCTTCAATTGGTCTAACATCACCAATAACATTAGTAATATGTGCTAAAGAAATAACCTTTGTTTTATCATTAATTGCCTTAACAACATTATCCATAACCACTTCATTATTAGATAATTCAATATATTTAACCTTAATACCAATTCTCTCTTGCAAAACAAACCAAGGAAGCACATTAGAAGCGTGTTCGCTTTCAGTAATTAAAACCTCATCATCTTTCTTTAAAATATTAGCAAAATAACCAAAAATAATCATATTCATACCTTCAGTTGTCCCACTAGTAAAAACAATTTCACTTCTTTCTTTAGCATTAATAAAATCTTTTATCTTATCCCTAGTATTATCATACAAAGTATCAACAGTTAAACTATTCTTATAGTCTCCCCTATGAGCATTCGCAGTAAACTTAGTATTATAATCATTAACAATATCTACAACACACTTTGGTTTTAAAGTCGTTGCCCCATTATCAAAATATATTAAATTACTATTACTTAATATTGGAAAATCTTCCCTATTCATACAATCACCTCCAATACTTATTAATTATATCTAATATCTTACTTCTTTTGTTTATATCAACACTTAAATTAGAAAATATAAATCCCTTAACAAGTAACTTAATTGACTCATTATATTCAATACCCCTACTCATTAAATAAAACAAATCATCTTCATTAAAACTACCAATAACTGAACCGTGTCTTGCCTCAATATTATCTTCAGATATAAACATATTAGGTCTAATAACAGAATTATTTTCCCCAAAATTAATTATCCTAGTATTTTGATTTAAATTACAACAAATATTACCCTTTTCTACAATACTATCTATCGTATAATCTATCTTACCATCTTTTAAACAAATAGACTTATTACTAATATTAGAAATAGAATTAGAATTATTATGACTAACCCTAATATTATATTTTTCTTCTACCTTGCATATATTAGAAAAATTATAATCAATTCTTGACATATAACCATTCAAATTAATAGAAACATTTTCCCTAACACTATCATTAGAATAAAACTTATATAATATTAATCTAGCATTATCAGATAGTTCATAAATAACATTACTATTAATCTTACTATCACTCATAAATTCAAATAACCTAACACATACATTATCAAGTAATACTATCTTTAAATTAATATTTTCACATAAAGAATAATTAATATCATAATCACAATTTTTTTTAAATATTATCTCATTATTACAAATCTTAACACATTCATCTTCATAATCATTAATCTTATCTTTAACTACTAATATATTATTCATCATAACTGTTCCTATCAATAATATTTGTCTCACTTATAAACTTATTATAACCATTTTTTTCAATTTCTAACGCTAAATCATAATTACCAGTCTTAACAATATTACCATTACTAACAATATGAACCAAATCAGGTCTTAAATCCTCAAGAATTTTTGGATGATGTGTTATTATAATAATTGATGTATCCTTATTTTCTTCCTTATATTTTCCAATATTACTTGCTACAATTCTTAAACTATCAACATCTAGTCCAGAATCAATTTCATCTAATATAATCAAACTAGGCTTAAGTAATTTTATTTGTAATACCTCATTTTTTTTCTTTTCCCCACCAGAAAAACCAAAATTTAAATCCCTATGAATTAAATTCTTATCCATTTCTAGTTCACTAATTGCATTCTCACACCTTAAAATAAAATCATATAACCCAATTCTCTTTTGTTCCTTTTGACTAATCGCAGTTCTTAAAAAATCTTGATTAGATATTCCTTCAATTTCAGTTGGATACTGCATTGCCAAAAAAATACCTAACCTTGCTCTCTCATCAGTCTTTAAATTAATAATACTTTTATCATTAAATAGAATATCCCCATTAACAATCTTATAGTTAGCATCTCCCATTATAACTTTAGATAAAGTAGACTTACCAACACCATTTGGACCCATTATTGCATGTATCTCACCAGGATTAATATCTAAATTTAAATTATTAATAATTTTTTTATTTTGCACTTCAACTTGTAAATCTTTAATCTTTAATAACATAAAATCACCTAATACAATTATAGCACATTTCAAAAGAAAAAAAGCAGAAATATTAAAATCTCTACTTAATTAATACCAGGATTACCCTTTTTTCTTAAAAGGAACTGTGCTCTTCTTAAACTCTTAACCTCTAATTGTCTTACCCTTTCTCTAGTAATACCCTTCATTTCGCCAAGTTCCTTTAAAGTATAAACTCTTTGTTCCGAATTAATACCATATCTATAAAGCAATACTTCTAATTCTTTTGGTTTCATATTTTTCTTTAAAGTATTCATAACATCTTCAAAATAAATTGCATCAATAACTTGATCTGAAACATTCTTCTCATCTGATTTAACAAACTCAAGTAGTAAAGTATCATCTTCTTCTCCAACCGGAGTTTCCAAAGAAATTAAATCTAAATAGTTTAATTCCAAATCTTTTACCATTTGTTCCGTAATCCCCATATGATTTGCAATTTCAGTAATCGAAGGATTAACACCTAAAGCAGTTTGATATTCCCTAACAAACTTAGAATACTTATATAATTTATCATTCAAATGAACTGGCTTTCTAATCGCATCTCCACACTCTATAACGCCACGATTAATTGCTTGTCTTATCCACCAAGTTGCATAAGTAGAAAATTTAAATCCTTTATCTACATCATATTTATTAACTGCCGTAATAAGACCAAGATTACCAAATTGAATTAAATCCTCAAAACTCAAATCCTTTCTAAGTTTTCTAGCATTTGCTCTTGATATAACAAGTCTTAAATTTCTACTATATAACTTATTCTTAGCAATAACATAATCATATAATAAATTCATTTGATTTTCAAAACACTTATTAGTTAAAGAACTTCTATTATTAAAATCTAATTCAGGAAATTTACTAACTAATTCCTCTTGTTTAAGAACACGACCATTACTTAATTTCAAATATCTACGAATTAACTCAACTTCTCTTTTTAAAACCGAATCATCTTCAAGTACAATAGGTAATTTCTTAATTTTCTTTAATACCCCAATTTGTTCTGCTTTTTTAATAGACAAAAATATCTCTTCCATTTTTAATACAGGATATAATTTATCATCATCATCTTCAATAATAACAAGTTCATTTTTCCCCTTTTTAACAATATTACCAATTTCCTTTTCTTCTTCAAGAGTTAATAATTGATACATAACAGCATTATTAATAATCATACCAACAACATCAGATACATTTTTATAATCTATTGCTTCAAAAAAATAATCATCACTTTGTTCAAAAAACGCAGAATATTTCTTAACAAATTCAGGTAATTCTTCCTCACTTAATTCACTATAATATTGATTAAAATAATCAGTAATAACATCTCTACCAAATTCAGAATATAAAGCATTAAGAACATTTTTATCAAATTTATTATATTTATTTAAAACCTCTTTAAATTGAAAATAATTAATCATAAACTATCCCCTTTCAAATCAAGTTAATATTCTATCACATTATAACTTATTTGTAAAGAAAAACTTAAAATTTTCATATATGTTATATAATACCACATAAAAATAAGGTATGTTATCCACACCTTATTATATAAATACGTTATTCTGAACCTATTATAAATGGCGTACTTGCTGTTCCATTTCCATCAGTAACTCCAGAAGACAAAAGAGAAATCACGGGACGCACGACGCGAATAGCAAAATAAACATCGTCGTTGAGAAACGTGCCCTGATTACCACAGCCTACACGCGCACGCCCATTACCGAAGGAGAAGGGGGACATCGTCCAATACCAATTAGTACCATTATATAAATATGTTTCATTATTTTGATATGTATCTCCAATATACATATAAGAACCTCCGAATATCATTTCATCAAATGTTATTAAACCAATTGGATTATCTAATTTTCCATTACCAAGTGTATTACTAACTG
>OJAW01000639.1_pt1 | contig 23704 bp, 10 predicted proteins | sample 1589151 | NCBI WGS metagenome assembly OJAW01 (sample SAMN03283290) | human gut metagenome | biome: human-associated habitat; material: feces | host: Homo sapiens | place: Peru | collected 2012
ATGTACCGAAATGAAAATACAACAGAATGGTCATGATTTCACTGTCGGACAACGATACTTGGCGACGTCTACGCTTGACTCCGCTATTGTCTTCAAGTAGATTTCCTGCATTTTCTGCATCAAAATGTTTGCAAAACTCGTCTATTATATAAAATAATTCTGTAACTTTGTAATCGGTAGTCATATCAAATATATTTGTAACTTGTTGTAAATCACCTATAAAGGTACAAAATATTTGTGAGACTACCAACTTTTTTATGAACTATTTCTTATCCCGAACTGGGGTATATTATGCCAACTGGTCAGACAGTGCAGACTATGTGGATAAATCTACCCTTAAACCACGTACTGACAGACTTTTTGTAGACAATACACACGGTAAGTTCTACAGATATAATGGTTCAAGTCTTGTGGAATGTTGCATGCCTATTACTTACTCTCCTTGGGTAAAGCAGACTAAGATTAAGAATAATAGTTCAACACATACCTTTGGCGGTAAAGTAGTGGATTCTACAGGTATTGGCAGTGATGGAGCTGTTATGGAGGTATATAAGGGAGAAACTGTAGGTGACCTGACTAAATGGAAAATGAGAATTTATAACTTTGTAGATACACCATTGAAAATAGGCAGAATACCAAAAACTGGTTCTACAGATGATTCCTATTATATACAATCCTATAAACCTGTGGCAGATAAAATGAATATTGTAGAGTTTTGGGCTGAAACTTCAGATATTAAGATAACAGTAAAGAGGGTGTAAAAGATATGAGAAAGATAGAACGTATTTTCGTGCATTGTACTGCGAGCAAGCAGAGCTGGGGAGTGAAGGAACTATGGGCAGAGTTTCGTCATAAAGGATGGAAACAACCCGGCTACCATTACGTAATAACCGCAGATGGAGTCACCCACCAGATGCTCGCAGTAGAGGAAGTGAGCAACGGAGTAAAGGGCTATAATGCAACCGCCATCAATGTGGCTTATGTGGGAGGAGTTGAACGGCCCAACAAGAGGGTTATACCTGTAGACAACAGGACTCCTGCTCAGAAGGCTACATTACGGAAGTTGCTTGGTATACTCCACAAGAAATATCCCGATGCTAAGATAATGGGACATCGAAGCATCTGGGGTGAGGACAATCCCAAGAACTGGGGAAAGAGCTGTCCCTGCTTCAATGCAGTTGAAGAATACAGCGACCTGTAACACTTAAAAGCGAGATAGATTCATTTCTACCTCGCCTTTTTTATTCTGCTATTTCCTGTTGTTCAACATTACCTTGTTAGCCTTTTCAAGAACATCAAGAATCCGCTTTCTCAGTTCCCGGATATCCTTCATTCCGTCTGCATCATAGGTGTTCTGCCCATCTGAAAGGAATCCTTTCTTGATGCTTGCTATCTGAGACTTGTCGTATGCTATCTCTTCGATTGCATCAATGGCAGCTTTGTTGGCTTTGTAGTAGGCATCACCCCTTTCGCCTGATATTCCGTCAATAGCCTCATAGCGTATCTTGTAACTGTTCAGCTTCTCATAGAGCTGCTTCATCTTCATATCCTCAAAGTCATCCTTCGGAGTGGTATGGGATTTGTAGACATCATCGGCAGTGGTCTTGTGAGGTCTGTACGCCTCGCCTGTCTCCTGTGCCTTTTCTTTCTTGCGGTCTTCCTCATACTTCTTGACCTTCTTGTCATCTTCCTTATATTGCCTGTATTCGTCCGAACCGAAGAATATGTCAAGCGTCGAGTAGTCACCGTCAACCTTCGCCTTTTTCTTCAGCTTGCTCAGAGTGTTGGCGGCTCTGTCATGTCTCTCCTTCATATCCCAGAACTCCTCTCCCTGCTTCTTGCTGACAGGTCTGTCATCGGGATTTGAAACGAATTTGCTTGCCAAAGGTATGTCTGCCATCTTGATGTCATCTCCGTTCAATGCTTTTGTTGCCACACCGAGAATCTGACTTCCCATAGTGTATGCACCACCAAGATATGATGAAAGCACATGGTCAACGACCGCAGGATTGTTCAAGTTGAATCTTGGATTACCGAATCGGTCAATCGCATTCTGCTGGACATCCGGGTATTTGTTGTCAATACTGTTCACCATCTTTGATATGCGCACCAACCAGTCTGGAGTGCCGACATAAGCCTTGGTGAAATTCGGGTCGTACTTGTTATATTCGGAATTCCTGAAGATGGGTTTACCTGTAAAGTCTACATTATCCCCTAATTCAAAGATTGGACGGAATACATTAGGCATTAAGGCGATTAAAACATTACCATCATAACCTGTCGGGTCGAGTGGCAGCATATCCACTATCTGCCCTGCCAAGTCCACTGCATAATCTCTCCAGCTTTCTTCCGCTTTCTCTCCTCCCCACAACTTGGAGGCTATCATATCACCTACACCATAGAAACCACGGAACTCCTGTGCGAGAGGAATCTTCACAAACTCTTTGGTGAACGGAATCCACATTATGAAATTGTTTCTCCTATCCCATTTCGTGAACTGCCAATACTTGTCCTTGTCATCATCGCCACCGAAGAAACTCATCAGCAGATTGTTTAGCATTGGAGCAAGGAGACCGCTTGCCAACCACCCGGTAGTCACTGTCGTGAACTTGAACCGATGATGCTTTGCCAATGCTCCGAGAGTCTGTAGTGACTGTATGGCTGGGTTAATGAAGAGATACAGGTTGCGTATGTTCTGCATCCAATGTTCGCCTGTTCCCTTGCGGTTGAAGTTCAGAGTCACATCCTTGGCATTGTTGACTGCCTCCTCTATGCTCCTGCCATATTCAATTGATGTCATATAGACCATAAATCGGTTGCTGTCCTCGATAGCCCTGTTCAGGGTTTCGATGCTATTCATGATGATATGTCCCACCTTCTTCGGATTCGCAGCCATTCGGTTCAAGTCCTTCAGGTCATTTCTGAATTTCTTCTTCAAGTCCTCAACATCAACGGATGTCACGAATCCTGTCTCACCACCGTTCATCATGAAGTCATAGAACATCTGCTCTACCCTGCTTGCACTGCCATTGCGTACCTTCTCTCTCAGAGTGCCGTTCTGGTAACTCAGCACCATCGGGAATGTATTCCAGTGTCTGAGCATATTCCGTCTCAGCAGATAGTTGTATCTCGCATCTTCACGGATTGCCGTTGAAGCAAGTGTCATCGTGAGGTCTCGCATGTAGTTGGAAGGGATGAACAATGGAGACATAGATGTATAGGCAGCGGCCATATATCTGCCTGTCCTTGCTATTACCTTCGCCGATATACTACTCTCAAGTCCTTCTCTTACCTTTCTCGCCCTTGTGTTGTTCACTGCCTGGGCAAGTTGTGGGTCTCCGTTCACATATATCACATATTCCTCGCCACCCTTCATCACTCTCACTTCGTGCTCACGCTCCTCACCGTTGGTCTGCGGATAGCTTATCTCCAGATGCTCTCGCTTCTGTGTCGCTTCTCCGTTCTGCTGCATCTGCTCCATCTTCTGCTCAAAAGCCTCAAGAGCTGCCTCCACCTGTTTGCCTGTCATTCCTTCGATAATCTGAGGAGAGGCAGGAATCCATTCCTCGTTGCCCTGTGCGTCCTTGGTCTTGATATACCATGCCTTGCTGACATTGAGCAGTGAGGTGCGATGGTTCTGCGCAAGCAGGAGCAGATGTTGCTTCACCCAGTTCCTGTTGTTCATCAGGATTGCACTCTCTGCCATATTCTCTATATAGGCGATAGGATCATCGGCAAGAGACTTACGACCTTTTGCCTCCTTCACAACTTGATTGAATGCTCCCTTACCTCCACCGACATAGTTCCACACTTGGTCTGCATTGGTATCTCCCCAACCACGGAGAGGGATGTAGTTCCTATACATACCGCTGACGAAATTGAAATTGTCTTCCGTCATCATCCCGGCATTATAGCTGTCACGCAGAATCTTCTTCGTTGCGTCATTTGTCGCATACCACAGTTCATCGGTGTAGTAAGGATTGGCATCTTCCACCTCCTTCACCAAGTCTGCTGCTGCACCTTCATAGTCATCTGCGTCAAACAAGGCTGATAGACCAGAGTAGTCCTTAGTCATGCCGTTCTCGTCAAAGCGGAACTTGAAATAGCTTGGAGCATACTTTGTTCGGATGAAACCGTCTCTCTGCTTCCATGCTGCAAAGTCTATTCTTCCTGCCTCAAAGTCAGCATCGTTGTTGAGCCTGTCCATATCCGCCTTGTAGTTATTATAGGCATTCATGCGCTCCTCGTTCGTCTCATAGTCTTCGTCAAGAGCATACTTGAAGGCGATATATGCATTGCGCTCCAGTCCGTGTTTCGCTATCATATACACTTTCACGTTGTCATAGCTTTTGCCGAGTCTCTGCATCAGTTCGTTGTATGCCTTGCGCAATGGTTGCAAGAACTCGTCATTGTATTCTTCGAATTCGTTCTTCGCCTTGCCATGGCTTCTGTTCTCTGCCGTATATGCATCTTCAGCAGGATTCAGTTTGTCAACGCCTTTTTCTTTCATGATGGCTTCCTGTGCCTTGCGGATGGCGAGCATTGAGTCTTGTATGACTATACGTGTAAGCACTGCCTTACGCTGCATCTCAAGGTTGAACTGCCCCTGTGCAGTGTCGGACACAAGCAGATGGTCTTCGTATGTCGGTGCGGTTGCCCACAGAGCTGCCTGTCTGCGATATTCCTTCACTCGCTTCAGAAAGTCCGCTGCATTCTCGTTCGGTTCTCTTACAGGCAGTTGCGGTCTCTCAGCATCCTTCGGAAGGTTGTTGTCCTTCTTCCACTGATTCAGTTCATCCCGGTATCGGTCTACACGGAGGGAATATTTTTCAGTTTTTTGCAGATTTCCATCGTTTTGCTTTGGATTTACAAAGTTTCTGACTATATTTGCAGCAGACGAAAGCTCTTCACTTGTTAAGGTTCCAGCATGGGGCTGGAGTGCCTCGATAAAGTGGAGGGCTTTCTCTTTATCAACATTGCTCAGTTTGTTATTGTTTATCCAATATATTATACCTCGTTCCCCTTTAGGATATAATGATGTAATTTGGTTTACTTCAAGAACAACTTTGTTTTTCCTGTTTTGTTCTGTTGCTCTAATTGCAACGATGAAATTCTTTCCATCATGATTAAGTTCAGTCATAACGATATGATCTTTCTTTGTTGTACTATTAAAGACAGCAACAGGATGAGCTATTGCCTTGGGCAAATCTTTTATATCGCCTGCCGAGAACGGATGGTTGTTCTTGTATTTTTCGCTTGATTTGCGAACAAACTTATCAAAGTCCAACTCTATCTCAGCATCTGCAATACCGCCATCTATTAAGAACTGGCTTGAACGGCCTAAATGAAGGACCCTATCCTTTTGATTCGGATTCTCTATTAATTGCGCAAGTCTATCATTGAACTTGTCATTCACTTCCTTCAGCGAATATCTTTCACCATCAACTTTGGCATACTGTCCCTCATCCGTGTTAATCCAGGCTACATCAGTCAACGACACAGTCTTTTCATACACGTTGCCTCCTCCTGCGTAGTCGGATGCTTGCATATAGGACGGAGTGACAAACACGCCATTCTTGATAGGTTTGCTGCTGTATATGGTTATCTCACCAGTTTCAAGGGCATTCTGCAACATGTCGTTCGTAATGTCAGGATAAGCAGACCATTCGTCATCGCCATACTTCTCCGCTTCACTGCGAGCTTCCTCAACTGATTCTCCCAAGGTCTTTATGTCTTCTACCTTCCTGATGCCAGTATGGTAATCATCCAACATCGGATTGGTCTTCAATATAATATCCAACTGGGCTTGCTTCCTGTCGGCATCTTTCAGCGATGCTCTCTCCTCCACCGCAGGGTGCAACACATCACGTACAAGAGGAGCGATGACATTCTCCGTCAACTGGGTTGGTATGCCATTGCCGATGATCGTGTGACTCAATGCTTCTGAGGCAGGCATCTGGTAATCGTCACTTACTCCGCTAACTCTTGCGAGTACCCTGCCCATAGCACGGTATACCTTTCCATCAGGCATCACAATCACATCTCCGCTCTTGGTGCGCAATGTAGGCAACAGCTCGTCAGCAAAGGCATGCGGAACAGTACCGTTGGCATATCCGCTTCCCATCACATACAATGGTTTGTCTATATGTCTCCAGTCTATACCGTCCGCCTTGAGTCTCTCGTCCATCCAGGGAGCTACTCCGTTCTTCTTCTCCGTCAGTGTCGGTATGATGTCTTCAACTGCCTCATACCATCCGCTCTTGCGCTTCTGTTTCTCTGGCTTTGCTGGAAGTTCTCCGTCACGCACTGCTCTCACGATGAGACGCTCTCTGTTGGTGTAGCCGCCATAATCGGCTGCATTGTATACATCAGCGTCCCATTTGTACCCTGCTTCGTCAAGGGCATCGGTGATGGTCTTCATGGCCTCAGAGTCCTTGTAACCTTTCACGTTCTCTATCGTCACGACCTTCGGCCTAACCTTGCTGATGAACTCAGCAGTACTTGCAGCAGTCTCCTTGTCAAGCTCCAGCTCTTCGTGGTTGTTCTTCGCCAGAGAGTAGTTCTTGCAGACCGGGGATGCGTGGAAATACTCCACCTCTCCGTCTATCTTGCCTACAAGTTCCTTCGGGTCTACATCACGCACATCGGCAGTCACGATATGGTTGCCGAAATTGTTACGGTACACACCGCTTATCTTCTCGTCATACTCTACTGCCACCACTGGGTCGATGATACCCTTCAAGCCTTCCTCAACAAGACCGCCACCGCTAAAGTAAGTTCCTGCCTTAATGAGAGTGCCATCAAGGTTCTTCAAGGAGAATTTAGGGTCACGCTCAATAGCTTCTGCAATATGTATAGCCTTTTTGTTAGCTTGCTTCCATCCCTCAGGTTTCTCCATCATTGATTTCAGAGAGAAACGAATGTCATTATTGTCGGCAGAGAAATCACCATTGTTATTCTCGGCAGACTTGATTTGGTTGGCATCCAGAGCACAATAGGAAATCTTGGTAGGTTCATAGCTATCATCCACCTCTTCAACAAAGATGACTCCATCATAGCCTTTTCCCTTAATCTTGTCAGCCATGCCCTCTTCATCCATGATACCCCAAAGATTGTCTTGAGTATCCATGCCAACGATGTAGTCCCAGCCAGTCACATCTTCGTAGATTCTATCATAGTCTTCTTTGGTCAAATCCATCGGCTTTCGTATATTCAGGAAACAAGGAATCACATTAGCCTTTCCACCACGATGTCTAAACGAATTGGACGCAAACTCCTCAGCCAATCCCTTATTAGGAGAGAAGAAGAATCCCTCTGCCTTCACCTTATCTTCAAGCCCCATGATAAAGCGGACACCTTCCTTCTTCTCAAAGGTATTGAACTCAGCACTTCTTCCATGCCAAACCACCATAGGTTCGCCATTCTCATCTACCACCTTGGAAGCATTCTCAGGGTCATTCTCCCAATCACCGAACCAGTTCTTGAAGTTGGTAGTACGGACAGTTACCCACTGCTCTGCATTCAGTTTGGTCTTCTCACCATTAGGAGCAGTCATATAGGTTCCGTTCGCCTTGGCATCAGACACAATCTTCTCCTTTTCTTCTTTCAGAGAGAATCGGATATTGTCGCTACTATTGATAGCTTCATTGAAGGCACGGCTGCGGTCACCTTCCTTGGTCGGGTCGTAGTCATACATTGACAAGCCTGCATTCTCTATACCTTTGCGTACATCTTCGCCCAAGTTATCAGGAACCACGGCAGCAGCTCTCTCCTTTTCGTTACGGAAATACCTCTCGCCATCAGCAACCTTTCCGCTCCTCAACTCATTCAACTGCTTGCGGATGCCCATCAAATTCTGATACTTGGAGTCCATTTCCTTGTACAGTCCCCAATCTCTTATAACGCTTTCAGCCTCCGCCAAAGAACGACCTTGGTTCATAAGACCATTCAAAAGTTCTTGGATGCTATTTGACATAGCATCATACTCTTCTTTCCTTTTGTTATAGTCGGCAGTCAGTTCGTTTATTTTAGACAGGGTAGTATCATTCTTCTTTCTGAATGTTTCCGGGAACTTGCCTACAAGATTCTTCACGTTATCCTCAAATGGTTTGTCAAGGTCGAACAACTTGTAGTTACCCCATTTCAACTTGTTGTAATACCTTCTCCAGTTGTCGGCAACTGCCTTCTTCTCAAGATACTGAGGCACTGCTCCGGGTTTCTCCATATTCACGATGGCATAACGAGAGTATCTGTCGGGCCTGTTCTCTTGTGCAAAATTGTAGGCATCCTCAGCAGCAGCTCTCTCCTTTTCGTTACGGATAGAGTAACGTACCGCAGGGTGCTCCAAAAACTCCTCAAAGCTGCTTGGAGCAGTATCCATGTTCGTCTTCGATGTAATGTCAGCATAGTCAGCGAACGGTTTCAACTTCCTGTTACTCTTGTCGAGCCACTTGTCGAAGTCTGCTTTGCTTACAGGAGTGATATTGCCAAGACCAGTCCATCCCTTTTCGTAGTTGGAGAGATATGCCATCTTCGCTTCCTCAAGCGAGTCATAACCATACATCACCTTGTGCTCGTCAAATGTTCCATCGGGATTCACTTGGTCAACGACAAACACATCACCATTCCAGCTGTCAAGGTCAGCCTTGTCGTTGATGAACATATCAAGGTGATCACCGTCCTTGCCGAACTTTCCACGGATGTAGCCGTAGGTGTCATTCATCTTCTGTTTCCATTCCTTGCCGTTCTCATCCACACCAGAGCGATATGAGCCTTTCGGATTCTCTATTGTATAGTCATAGCCACCGAACTTGACATGACCTTTCTTGTAGTTGCCGCTCTTCTTCTGTGCTTCAGTCGGCTCTGTGTCGGTCTCGTTGATGGCATCCTGCAAACGAAGCGAGAATTTTCCTGCGTTTCCCTTTGAAGTTTCAGAAGGATTGGCTATATTTGCAGCAGATAAGCCATCCGTAAGGTTGGAAAGACCACCAACCTCTTCTGATTGTTCAGAAGGCAGTATGAGGACTTGGTCGCCCTCACGGATGGCTTGTTTCTTTATCAATCCCAAATTTTTATCATTCACAAAGTGCCAATGAACGATTTCCACATTGTCTTTATTAGGATTTACCTCTAATAATACTGTGCGGTTATTGCCCTTCTCGTCCTTCGTGTTGATAAGTACCCAATTATATGGCCTGGTTTTCTTTTGATTCTGACCATACAAATCAGGATTGTATAAAGCAGACTTAAAGATTCTTTTACTCAATTCAGGAGTAACGTCCTTATGTCTCATATAATTACGCTCAAAGATATTCTTCTTGATAACAACTGGCTTGCCTTCTGTTCCAATAGCATCAGCAATTTTCTTTGGTAAGCTAGGCAATTCTACATTTCTAGTAGGATGCAAGAAATCTTCATCCGTCAACTCATCAACGGACTTAATCTTTTCCAGCTTCAAAGTGCCATCCAGGTTCAAAGGATTCCCCTGATTGTCTACATTGCTTTTCACTGAGAACTTCTCATGCTCCACAATCTGCATGTCCTCTGGCTTGAAGATAACATAGTTGACATCACCTTCCTCTGCACCACCATAGATAGTACCAGCAGGGTACTTAATTCCAGTAAAACCAAGAGAAGAGAGGAACTTACTTGCAGCCTTTTGACTGCCCATCCAGTTAGACAAACGATTGTACACAAATCGCATATCATCCTCAACGTTTCCATTATCATAGACAGTATTCCTTGTCAGGCCATTAGTCTTCACAAGGATTGGAATCATCTGCTCCTTGTCTGCGTTCTTGATGTAATCATACATAAGAGTTCTGAACACAATATCCCTTGCAGCCATATCATCAAGGGTCTTATCATCCAAGCCGTAGATACCTTCAATTATCTTAGTCGCAACCTCATCAGAAGGTTTCTTTTCCCATTCCAGATAGTTGCTGCCATTATCATCAGGAATATCCACCTCATAGAGAGATACTGTAGGAAGAGGAAGTTTCCCCTCTTCTATTTCATCCAATGTAGCTATTCTTTCTTTCAAGTTTAAGATTGCCACTCCATTGTTTTTTCGAGAGGTATCATCATGGTTTAAATTGTCAAGGAACCCATCGTATTTACTTCTAACTTCCTGAATAGCCGATTCTTTATCATACCCTTGCGTTATCAGTTTCTGCACATAACTTGCAGCAGCCTTTTTGTTTTCGGTATCAAATATATCTTCAGGAAGGTTTCTGACACGATTGAGGTCTGCATAACTCTTTCCAATCTTCTTGGATGATGTAACATAGCCGCCCCAACCGAATGCTTGGGTGCCAGCTCCCTCGCCCATGTGGTCGAAGTCAAACTCCGTGAAGTCAGCACCGCTACCATGATATACCTTTAACGAGAACTTAGGAGCAGCTGCTATCTCCTGATTGATGCTGTTCACAACATCATCAGTAACGATATCGCCCTCCTGAATCTGCTGAGGTTCACGTCCAGCCTTCCTTACGATGTCAGCCTGTTCCGCTCTTGTAAGCAACCTGTTCACCTTCATCGCACCAGTTATCACCCAAGGGTCAGTCTCCGGGTTCGGGTTGGTACGATACATATAATATCCGTCAGTAGGCAGATGCTTCAGTCCTGCAAGTGAGTGCTGATATTTTCCGTTGCTATTGATACCTTCTGCATGAGCCTCGTCCTGATAGTCCTTGTCCGCTGCATATTCCACCTCTGCAAATACAAAGTTCTTCGGGAACAGAGTCTTGTTGCCCTCTGCATCCTTGCGGTTGAACTGGATAGCGTATGGAATGACACCGAGATGCCATCCTGGGCGATAAGCCAGTTTGCCGCTACCGCCTTGCGTTCCCTTGCCACCTTGCTTGACTTGCGGTCTGCCTGTTTTGCTCTCTCCTGCGACAGGAGCTGCATCAGCATCGAGCCACACACCGACAGGAGTAGCAGCACCGTTCGGATTCGCCACCATCGGTGGATATAGCTTGCCGTCCTTGCCGAGTACGAACACCTTATATCCTGTGCCTTTCTTCTCAGGCTCTGGCTTCTGACGGAGAGAATATAAAACGTTTTCATCCGAATTAGGCATGTTTACCTCTTGACGTTGAGCGATTCCTGTCGTATCATCAAACTTTCCACTATCCAAAGCATTAGATACACACTTGACTATATCAGCCAAAGGCTTACTTTCCGAACGTTCTATAGATTGCTTTGGATAGAAATATTCCACTAAATGAGCTTTGCCATCATTCAACATCCCTTTGTTCTTATGACTTGATATTACAATGCTTATACCATTTTCCTCACCATTTTCGTCAAAGAACGAAACACGTGCATTGTGATTGCTCACACGGATAGTAACCAACTTTCCATTTCGTGTCTCGAATGTACCATATTGACTCGCTTCATGCTGTACTAAACCAAGACTTTTTGACAAATCAGTTATAAAACCCCTCGTCTTATTAGGACGTTTTTCGTAATTATCTGCAAGTATTTCAAGATTATTTTGTACTTTTGCACCATCTGCACTTGAAACGACTGTGGCATTATTAGTGGATTGCTCTGCTATCGTCGCGGTTTCAAGTGCTCTTTTTTGTTTAGCACTTAATCTCTCACCATTCGATTCTTCTGACTCAACAGATTCAAACGTACCGTTTGCAGTCTTCACGTATGCCATCTCTATCGTGCGGATGATGCCATTCGTTTTTTCCTTGTATGGTGTTTCTTTGAATGCATTCTTTATCTTCAGCAGCACATCGTGCATCTTGGCAAGCAACGGATGAGACATCTTCAGAGCGAGAGAATGAGTCAGATTCAAGTCGTTTATCATCTTACCGATGGCATCAGCAACAGTCTCTTCCTCATAATAGCTTCTGTCGTTATCTGTCTTCCCGACACCAGCATATCGTTTCTCGTTGTCGTTCGTCATTGCCTCAAACAATTCCTCACCATATTTCTCCTTGACAAGTCCTTTCAACTCATCATACATGGCAGGAGATTTTGTCTTTATGTCGTGGGTCATCTCATGACCGAAGACGAACTGAACACCCCAAAGAACGGAAGAATCAAGTGCGAGATATATGGTCTTGGTGTTAGGGTTGAACCATCCGTTGCGAATCATATCAGTCCTCTGCCACTGAATGGTCGCTCCCATCATCCCTGCAATCTTCTCAATTGCCTTGCGCAGTTTCTTCCCGACAACATCATCAACGAGTCTTGTATCCTTCACACGATTCTTCTCTATATACGCAGCCTTCTCTTCATCTGTCATATTGTTCCAGACCTCCAGAGGGTCTTTCGCCTTATCCTTTGCAGAGAATGGAGCATCTTCATTTGGTGACGGAGCCTCAAATGGCATATCGGCCAATTTGTCTTCCTCCTGCGCATCAGCCGGAGTTGCTTCAGTATTAGACGATTCTTTTGCGTTATTGTCTACCATTTCTGTTGACTGAGACTCTTCCTCCTTCTGCTTTTCTGCATGAGCAAGTTCATCAGCCTGTCTTTTCTGCTGCTCAAGGACATTCTCTGCCTCTGCGATACGTAGATTTTGGATGTGGTTCTTCAGCCCGAAAGCAGTTTGACCGCTCGTTATCAAATCAATGATAGCGTTGCGCACGTCTTGGTCTGTTATGTTCTCCAAGTTCGCAGGTCTATCTCTCCACAAGTCGTTAGCCAATTGGCCTATTGTCTTACCTTTTCCTTCCTTTGCAAGAAGCCCGGTCTTCGCAAAGTCAGACCTTGACAAACCTGTCTCCTGCTTTACACCTTTCGATGTCTCCGTACCCTCATAGTTAAGGCTGTAAGGTGCTATACTGCTTGCAACATATTCGTCAACGGTGTTTGCCGTATCATCAAACACATCTATGCCTGTGCTGTCATACAGGCGATGAAGCAGTGATCCGACAGTCTCATCGTATAATTGTGCAATTGCCTGGGCATTATCCTTCACGCTGCCCTTCATACGATTGAACTTTCTCCTTGCCTTTTCTATCAAGTTCATTCTGCCCTCTGGAGAATCTTCCTCCTTTGCGAGCATCCTCTCGTTATAGGCATCCTCTATAGCCTTTGCAGAATCATATTTCTCCTTTGCTTCAGCGATAGCCTTGTCCTTCGCCTCCTTGCTTGCCTTCTGCTCAACAAAGCTGCCTCCGCTTACGGTCATCGCATTCGCCTTGTCAAGGGCCTTCTTCGACCTGTTAACATTGTTGGTTATAATCTGCCCTGCGTCCTCTCCGAACTGGGAGTCATATAGTTCAGCCACCTGTCCTGCCGTGAGTTGCGAAAAGTCAGGATTGCCATCCTCAAGCATCGGCACTTCAGTTCCGTCCTCAAGCGTGATTTTAGGAGTATTCTCCTGCTCGTTAGATATGTTCTGCGTCTCGTTCGATGTGGTGACTTCTGCTTTGTTACCCGGCTGAGTCTCATTGGTTGTGGTATTATCGGTTGTAATATTACCTGTCGGGACAACATTATTGGATGTTTCGGTCTCGTCTACAAGAGATGGCTCAGATGCATTCTCAGCCTCCTTCAGAGCCTGCTGCCTTCCCTGCCTGTATTCGTCCACCGACATTGTACCGAGCGTCCGCACTGATGATTTCTTGACCAATTTCGGTTGCAGATTGCCCTCACTGTCAAGCACCATCACCTTTGCCCTGTTGCCCTGATTCTGCACAAAGAAAACCTCTTCAGCATTCGGGAACATAGCATTGCCTGCCTCGTCTACCACTTCGGCAATCTCTACATTGCCATTTGTATTGATGATGTCAGCGTAGTCAAGATTGTCCTCTACAGGAGTATTCTGCTTCTCACGCTCCTCTTCGTACTGCTGACGCTGCATCTTGGCTGCTTCAAGTCTCTTGGCTTCCTCAGCATCTTTGAGATTCTGCAAGTCCTGTAGTGACACAGGAGTATCCTGCACATTGCCATCCATGGTGATCATTGCAGAGCCATCACCATTATTAGCAAGTACTTCGTAGGTATGCTCGTTGCCTTCTGAGTCCGTAATGGTAAACGATGTTCCCTCGCCTACCGTTCCGTCTATGATTCCTGCTTGCTTGCGTATAGCCTTCTCTTTCGCATCAGCAATCGCCTGATTCCGTGTCTCCTCTGCATTGACCTCCTCACCCAGGGATGCGAGACGCACAGCATCACAATGCTCTATCTTGCCCGATTTCGGGTCATAGTACAATATCATATCATCGCTCTCAGACACATTGATGGAACCATCTTCGTTTGTCGCTACATTACCGCTGACAATATACACACCATAGTCTTCCTCCCCTTTCGCTGCCTTGATGGTCGCATTGCGCACCGTACCCCGGCTTTTGTCGGTTGCCATATCAGTCTGACGAGCAGCCTCCTGTGCCGCCTTGTCTATCTCGTCATCAGCATTGTCTACAACACCTTGATATTTTGCGTGAGATGTCTGATAGTCATAGATAAGATTGTCAAGTTGGTCATCCTTGCCTGTGAGAGATTCCAGTTCCTCATCGCTCATGTTATCTAACTGCTGCTCTGAGATGCCGAGTTTTTCCGCAAGCTCGTGCGACCTGTCCTCAAACTCTATCTGAATATCGTGTTTGTCTTCATCTTTCGCCTGTCTGCCCTCAACATAAGCATTGTCCTGCTCTATGTGTCGGTCATCCGTAAGACCGAGTTGTGCAGCCTTCATAGCACCGAGATTCATGCCTCTCAAGGTCAGTGTACAACTTGCATAATTGTAGGCAGCTCTCATCTGTTCCTCAGTCATATTCTGACCTCGCAAGATGTCCGCCATCACGAATTTCATACCCTCGTTAGGTGTGTTGTCAATCCTGTCCTTCAGATTAGCCCACTCCTCGCCCGAGAACAAATCTAATCCTGCATTGTCCCACTTGTTTTGTAGGTGCTGAAGCCTGTAGTAAGTTGGCATATTGAGACCACGTTGTCCTGTGTATATCGCAGTGCCGAATATACCCATTCCCAAACACGACAATACCACCGAACCTGCAACCTCTTCCTGCTGCTTCACATCGAAAAGGTCGGAGAACTTCTGGTCACCGACTAAGAGAGCGTTTTCGGCAGTTCCGGCTACCTCCTCCAGATACTCGCCAAGCACTCCGTTTATTCCAGCTTTGGTAGCATAGCTCTTAAGCGTTGTAGCGAATTCCGTGCGTGATACCTTTGTCAACCACGCTGCGAGATTCCTAAGTCCCATCGCACTGCCAACCTTGGTGTGTGCCATCCCCCTAATAAATTTCAGTGAGCTTGGGAAATGTTCTCCGAGGAACTCAGTCTGCGACTCTATATTCTGTGATATCTCGCCCTTGATGATAGCAGTAGGCAGGGACTCTCCCTCCATTTTAAAGCCATCATCCGACTCTGTGACAGTACCGATGTGTCGGTTGAGGATTTCTGCACCTGTCGTTGCTGCACCTGTGGTGTTTTCCATTAATGCCGCCTTTTCGAAATCCTTTGCAAGCATTCCGAACAACTTGACACATTTCGTGTTTGCAGCCTTCTCAGCAAGATTCGTAGCTGCGCTCAATGCTTTCTTGCCTCCTGCCTTCAGAACTGCGCCTTTAACCGTTTTACTGATTACTTTCCCGACTACTTTATTTACAGCGGATGTCACACCTTCTGAGGCTTTGCCACCAACAAAGAATCCGAGCGTGAAAGGAGCAGAGATGAAAGAACCTTTCTTGGACTTGTACGACACAGGCATCACCGCATTTTCGATTGCGTCAGCCTCGTTTGCTTGTGACATTACCCTCAGGGCCATGTAGTCCGATGATGTCATCTGCATGCCTCTCTTCATGCCGTTTGCGAGTTTATTCAATTCAATCGCATCCTTCAAGTCTGTGGCACCCAAATCCCAGGCATGGATTGAGCCGATACCAGATGTCTTGAAGGCATGTCCCCACTCTTTCCACGACGTGTTGTTGCCTTGCAGTTCATCCGAGACCGCATCTAATTGAGCAATCTGTTTTTTGAGTTTGCGAATGTCCTGTTCATATAACGCACCTTCATGAAGAGTCCTGTCATTATAGTCAAAGTCGGATTCGCCTTTTTCACGTTGCGGAAGCTGATTAAACCTTTCTTGCGCCATCTCCAGCTCTAACTTACGATTCAACGCGGCCTGTCTTACCGCTTCAATCTGCTCTTCCTTATCAACATTCTGCACATAGTGAAGCACATTAGCCTTCGGGATGTCTCCCTCTTTCAACTGCCCGGTCTTGTAGAGGTTGTCAACATAAGCCTGTTTCTCCTCATCCGAATTGAACATCAGATTAGTGCGTATCCCTTTGAGCACAGAGTTATAGTAATCATAGATAGTCTGCTTCACCTTGCCGAACACGTCAGATGAGCTTACCTCCTTACCATCAGATTCGAACTTCTGGTGCTCCCAGTCATCACCATATTGAGCCATACTCTTACGTGCCATGCGGTCGAGCCATCCACCTTTTGTGCTCAATGCAGTATTGACAACACTACCTATCTGCACTGCTGCGGTCTCCTGCTTAGGTACATAGTCAAAGTCCTGATTGGTGAGGATTTTAGTGTATTGCTCGCTCGCCTCATCTGGTGTTATGATGTTGCCCTTGTCATCTATATTCTGCATGATTGGTGTACCTGTGCTCATATTGAAGGGCACCTGATAGCCTCTCCATTGCTCCAACTGAGGGAATTTCTTTACAAGGTCATCGGTGACTGCAACCATCTTGACTTCGGGATGTCCTTCGATAGTCCACTTGATTCCGCCTTTATAGGCAAGTTTGTTCCAGGCTTGTTCAGCCGCTTTGTCGAATGCCGTTTTCTGTTTGCTGTACCCATTGTCGCTTGACAAACCTCTACCCTCCTCTACATGAGAGGATTGTGCAGCCTGTTGCAGTTTCTTGGCATTCTGAGCGTTCTGATTGCCTTGCTGAGTAGTCTGAACCTCATAGCCCATATCCCTGCTGAACTTATCGAAATCAGGGAGTTGATACTCTTTCCCAACGTTCTCCCAAAGCCTTTTGCGCTTCGTTTCGTCCTTCATGTCCTCACTGAACTGGTTATACTCTGGGAGTTGGAATTCTTTATATAGATTGTCGTACAACCTTCTTCTGTTGTCGTTATCTTCCATAATGCTCTTTTATATTAATATTAATATGGTTGCGGTCTCTTCTTCCCTCCTGTGCCGGAATTCCTCCTTGTCGTATTCTTGTGCTGACTCGGATTCTTTCCACCACCAGACGAAGACCTGCCTTTCAGTTTGTCCATGATGTAGCGGATGTTGTGCTGATTGGCATCCTTCGCTTTAATTTTTCTGAGGATATCTCTCACCTTCTTCTGCCCTTCAGGAGTCTCCATCATCTCATAGTATTCGTGCCAATACCCGGCAGTGCTTTTGTCGCCTTGTGAGGACTCTTTCGCTTTAGATGCGACTCTCTGCTCACGCATCCTTTTAGTTTCCGCATTGTATTGGTCGGTTGTTATTTTGTTGTCTGCCAATTCTTCCTTAAGTTGCAACAGCCTTTCTTTATAATCCGCATCGGTTGTGTATTTCCATTTAGTAAGGTCTATCTTCTGCTGATTCTGGTCGAGCTTCCTGTCGTTCTGATCACCCTTGCGAGCAGCAATCTCAGCAAGTTGATTGTGATAGCGAACCGCCTCTGCTGCTGTCATATCATTCTTCCTCGCATTCTCATCAAGTTCCTGGGCCTTCTGATAACCCTTCAGCCATGCCGCCCGATTTTTCTCTCTCTGCGTATCTAACAATTGTTTCCGCTTGAGCATAGTTGCGCTCATATCCTGCTCCGGGTTATGATTAACCTTAGCGTTTTTTGTAGCAAAATACATATTGCTCAAAGCTCTGAGACCATCTCCGACTGATGATATGATAGCGTTCGTGCGCTCACGTTTCAATCGTTTCTTCTTCTGTTCCTCAGTCTCCTCCTCTCCATTGCCATACATCGCCTTGAACATATCAGCATAGCTCATCCTTTTAGGAGTCTCGTCCTGCTTAACGACAGGTATGTTAAAGAGGTCATCATCACTTTCGATATCGTGATCTTGATTGACGTTCGCACCCATCTGCATAGGGTGAGCACGCTGCCAGATGTCTTTCGTTACGTCATCCTGTGCCGCTGTTTTGCTCGCATCGTCAATCTTCTTCGCTGCATCTTGCAATTGGTTCTCAGTCAGAACGGATGCTTGCAGTACCGGGTTAGCCTTCTGCTCTGCATCCTCACCGCTCTGCTGCTTGTTGACAACCGTCTGTGTCGTCTTCAAGCCGTTCTTCTGTTGTAGATAACTCAATGCACTCATATTACGCTTTGTTTTCAGTTGTCGTTGTCGTTGTGCTTGTCTTCTTCTTTCCTGCCTCATCAAGGAGGTTAGCGATGTTGGATGCAGTTCCTGCTACTCCTGCGACCGTATTAGCAGTGTTGCTTGCCCGGTCTGCCATCATCTGCATCTGAGAGTTTTCGATATTGCGCTTGTTCTGCTGATACTGCTGCTCGATGTTGTCCTTACGACTTTCGTTTGCCGCTACAATCTGGGATGTTGTATCAGCAAGAGCCTTGTTGTTAGCCTCCTTTACTGCCGTTGTCGAATCCTCCGTTCCTCCCATCACTGCCTGTCTGCCTTTAGCCGCACGATTCCTGTCACGAATCTGCTCCTGCATAAGCGTCAGCAACCGAATTGTGTCCGCTCGCTTGGTCGGGTCTTCGTTATATCTGCGGTCATACCATGCCTGATTGTCCGCCTTCTGCTTTTTCAGCATTTCTTCTTGTTTTTTCGCTGCCTTTCGATTTGAGATGCCTCCTGCAATGGAAGAGGCGAGTGAAAGTCCAGCTCCTATTAGTGCTCCCCACATATACGTATACTTTACATTATTAATAATGTGACAAAGTTAAGTATACATCTCCGCATTGTTGTTTTATCCGTTAATACTTGGAATCACGATATGGAGCGTTAACGGATAACAATGATGTCTACATATATATATTTATCTTTGCAGTACAATAAACTGATTATGGCAGCAGAACGTAACGAAAAGGGACAATTTGTCAAAGGCAGGAAGAAGACAGGAGGAGTGCAGAAGGGATATGAATCTCCTGTAAAAAAAGAATTCCGGGAGCTGATGGCTGACTATTCAAGAGAAAACTACGGCAAGTTCGTTTTCTCGATGACCCAGTGCGAGCCGAAGGATTTCTGTCGATTCTACCTTGAAGCACTGAAATTCAATCTGCCGATGCTGCAATCTGTGACATTGGACGACACGAAGGATTTCAGGACAACATTAACCGAAAAAATCAAGGAAATAGCGACAGGCAAATCATAAATAGGTATTAGTTTTTCATATTAAGATTAGTTTTTCATAGGTTAGTTTTAAAAAGACTTTTTTCATATTGTTTGATTCACAGGCAAAGGGAATGCGTTAGCACTCCCTTTGTTTATTATCGCAACTTGTTCTGCCATCTCTCCTGATAGTCGGCAGAGAGTCCGCCAAGGCTTTCTTCGGGCAACAGGCTACCTATCAGAGCGAGACGGAAATACTTGTACGGAGAACCGCACATACCCCGGAGGAACTTGTTTACCGATGTGGAAACAGGGAACCATTTGAACAGGTCGTTGCTTGCATAGAGAGCCATTCCACATTTGCCCACCTCATTACGGAAATACCCTCTTGCTATGCAGCTGAACATCGTCTTGTACGCTTCAGCACTGCCTATCGCCATAGGTCGTGTGCAGAGGAAATATCTTGTTGGGCCAACAGGCTGACTCTGGTAGAAGTCCACTATCTTGCGGTCTCCATTTATCGCATACGATTCCGGGTAGATGTTCACCCTTTTCTTTATATTGCTCTCCATCGCTCCCCATAATCCGCTTTTAAGAGAGTACACGTATGCGTAGGCGCAGTCTGGGTTGAACACTATGATGCGAGCGTCATAGTAATCATACACCATATCTGCACCTTTCATAAACTGACGGAATGGGATGTACTTTATGCCAGCTTCCGGGATGCTCCCGACCGCAAGGATCTTCTTGCTATAACTCTCCTTGTAGAGCTGCATATAATCGAACACCGCACCGTCAAGGGCATCTGTTATCAGTTTTGCAGTACTGCCTGTCTGCATCATTATCCCTCGCTCTGTCGGGAAGAGGACTGCATCATCAATCTGCAAAATGCCATCCGGGTTGGAGCACACATCCCTATTGACAGGTTGCCTTGCCTGATACACTCCATCGGTAGACAACATCAGCATCCAAGTTCCTTCATCGGTAAAGACATAGAGAGGAGCATCACCGAACTGACCTTCCGTGATAGGTCTGGTGTTGGCAGCCATCGCTTTTATAACGGACGAGCCGACCTGTACACTGTTGGAGGCAGGGAAAACGAGGGGATTCTCGGCCTCTGAGACCTTGATGATGGAAGGAGAACGAGATATGATATTCTTGGATGTAGAGACCGAATTTAAAGCCTTTTCAAATTCTTCTGCATTAGAAGCCCCTGTGTCAATTATGAATTCTTGCAAGCCGTTTTTCGTATCACATTTCACATAATATGAATATCCTGTATTTGACGAAGAATATAATTTAAATGATGTTTTTGTGTATACGTATTCTCCGTCATAATTTTTACACCGACTATATACAACAAGGTCAGAATACCCATTAATTGGAATAGAAACGATTGGGTTATGAGTAGATATTTTTTTATTCTCAACTGAGAAGAATAATTTCTCGTTGTTATCATCCGTAAATTCAAACACCAAGTCACAAGCTGAATTCTCATCCGATTGTTCTACAATATTATAGAAAGGAATGTCGTAATCAGTAGACTTTATTGATTCGACAATATTTCCTATATGCAATCTATTATTGTAGTTGTTGGCAACTATTCCACCTATATGTTTTACGTAGGGGTTTGCGAGAGATATGGACACCTCTGTTCCTAATACCCTTTTAATTGGAAACTTTTGTCCTAATTGCTGATTTGCAATATGAAGAGTCTTGTAGAATTGGAGTCCATCAAACTGATTGTGGAAATCATTACCTTGAAGATAAGGTATCGATATTTCAGAACGTCGCCAAGTTTCATGGTTTATTTGAGGAGTACCTATATAAACAGAATTCTTTATGTCAAGGAAACTTTCACATGTCGTGATAAACACATCAACACCATCTATTAAAGTCTCATACCCTTTTATATCGCAAGATGCGGTTATCCAAAACTTTGCGAATCCTGTCGAAAACTCTATGCCTTGCGATTTTTTCGGAACAGGGATGTATTGACTATCGTCATAATTTATCCAATAGGCGAAAGAAGGAGTTACCCTGCTGTAGCCAGAATCAGAATTGCCGGAACCTACTTGTGTCGCATCAAGAATAGCCAGTGGACTAAAGTTGATGTATGTTCCATCATACAACCTTACAGCCGCCACCAATAATGTGCTATACTTAAAATACTCATCCCCAAGTTCCTCCATCCTCTTATTTACTAAAGCATCACACTGATTAAATATTTCTATCGTCTTGTTAGCTTTAGTTCTGATAGGGTAAGCCAGACTCTCTGTTTTATCATCATCCCAATAATGCTTCTCAAACAAATTCCAAAACTCTTCAGACTCAAGTTTTATTTGCTTCTGAATAACCTCGTCTGTTGTGGCATTTCGTTCTATCTCTATTGATAGTTTAAACTGAGACAGGTTGAATATCTTATAGTCTTTAGTATTGCTATCCCAAAATGCATACCAAATGTCATCATCTCCTACAAAGCACAAGATATTTCCGATGCTTTTAACGGAATTGACGTGGAACTTATCCGCTGCCGGGAGCTGTATCTGATAGTAGTCTTCTGTAGGCTCGCCAAGTATATGCCAGAACCATATATCGTTTAAGCCATCATAACAGATGTAATGCGAAATTATCTTGTCATCATAGCTTACTTTGTGAAGGTATTCGATTGTAACGTCCTCAGACAGAAAGTCTCCCCCATCAACCATCACAGGCTGTTGTATCGGCTTCAACTCATTGTCTTCTGGTATAAGATTAAGGCAGCTGCCCAACTCCCCATCCTGCACACTATTGTCGGATGGAGAATTGGACAGACCTTGGAATTTGATGTCTTGTATCATCTTGTTTCGTTTTGCGAGCGCATAGGCCGCTGAATCTCGTAGAACACCTCATTGTTGGTTGTCTTGCGAGGGAAGACCGTCAGACGCACCTTCCTGTCTAAGAGGAGATTGTAGTCGCCCAGAATCCCCGAAACACTCGGCTGAGTTGTGCTAAAACCTATCTTCTTGTGCTCGGCATTGTATTGCAGCTGCGTGAAGATGGTATTCGTGTCCTTCAGCTGTTTAAAGTCCTCACGGAAGGCGAAGCAGTACTGTCTTGAATCCCCTGCCTTGAACACATGTATGTACATATCGTCCCTCTCCTTGCGCATGATGTGCCTGTAGAGTCCCTTTGAGAGAGTCACTGAGTTGCCTCGTCCGTCAAGCATAACGAAGCATCTGCGATATCTCAGACCTTTTATCGCTCTGATTATTCTTCTTATTGTCATTGCAAATATAGTTTTAGATTCTCAAATACCATTTTTATCCGTTAACCTTTGTCGCTACTTGTTTGCGAGTTTCTTCGCCTCCTCAACACCGACTGCCTTTCCGTCACCGATTGCGAGACGGAAATCGTTTCTTGAGCGGAACGAATAGTAGCAGACAAACACCACAGACTGCAAGCTGTCAACGTGCTTCTTGTATTTCAGCACATCATCCTTAGACCTGTATATCGTAGAGTTGACATAGTATGTACTTGTTCCCTTCTGTGCTATTACTGCGATGTAGAACTTTTTGCCAAGAATGCGCTCTGTTATGCGCCTGATGATTGAGATTTTCTTTGTCTTCATTGTTGCTTGTTTTAAACGTTATTACATAAAACCACAGGACACTACACGATTCTTTCTGTTTATGTCCTTGAAATGCCTGCAATGTTGGCATGCCAACGAGCCGACCATCAGCATCCTGTGTGTATACTTTCGTTCTTCGCCAAAAGGGCACTCTGTGATATATTCAGTGTACCCTCCTACGAATTCTTTGATTTTGTATCTGGGGTATTTCATTTGCCATCTGATTAGTGCAGGAATATATCCATTATCTTTGTCTCTATGATAGCACCCACCGTGTAGCCTATCATCGTCTTGCCCATCTCCACATCGAAATTGTACTGGGCATTCTGCGTTGATGATCCTTGCACAAGGAAGCAGTGAGTCACCTTCTTCTCTTTCCCGGTCTTCTCGTGGGGGGTCGGTCACTATCAACGAGACGCTTCCGTCCGGAATCTTTTTCATTCCTTCCTGGCAGTCTTCATTATATATCTTATTCAGTTCAATCATTCGTCTTTGATTTACATTGTGATTGATCTATACATAGCTATTCACGTTTAAGTTCTGGAGGCTAATCTATTAGTTCAAAATCATAAACAAATACATAAGGGTTGCTCTCCCAAGTGCCTTTGCCGGAGATGCGGTCGATTAATGATGCGTAGGCATCCTGCGGAGTGCGAAACGAGGAGTTGGCAAGACCATGATACCAATACGTCGTACCTTCAAGTCCTACGTCTCCAGCCCTCCAGAGACCTTCCTTTAAGCAATCTTCGCTTTTTATGTCCTGCAAACCTTCAATACTAATTTTGGTTATACGGATATGATGGGGCATGTCTTCGGCACGGACAAACATTTTGTTGC
>OJAW01000641.1_pt1 | contig 23687 bp, 19 predicted proteins | sample 1589151 | NCBI WGS metagenome assembly OJAW01 (sample SAMN03283290) | human gut metagenome | biome: human-associated habitat; material: feces | host: Homo sapiens | place: Peru | collected 2012
GTTGTCCTCCCGCCGTATCACGCTGAGAGACGATAAGTCAAGATGCTTGCGCAGAAATTTTTGATAAAACGCCGCCATGGAAAGCCCTCCTTTGGAGTTCAGGTTTTCCATAGCATACCATATGGGTGCGGAAAAGTCACCGTCAGGGGCGAAAGCTGTGGATTTTTCGCGCCGGAAGCCGCGCTGCGGCCTTGCCACGCTCTCGCGAACATGATATACTATATTGCTAAACTATCGAGATTCGGGAGGAAACATCCCTTGGAACGCAAAGAAGTCATCGTCAGCGAGCAGGAGCTCGCGCGTCAGAAGGAATTTACGCGCAAGATGCGCGAGATGAACGACCGCCGCACCCGCACGCCGCTCGCGCTGGTCGACACGTTCGGCTGCCAGCAGAACGTGGCCGACGGCGAGGTGCTCATGGGCATGCTGCGCGAGATGGGCTACGAGCTCACGCGCGACGAAAATCAGGCCGACGTCATCCTGCTCAACACCTGCGCCATCCGCGAACACGCAGAGCAGCGTGTTTTTGGCAACATCGGCGCATTGCTCAAATATAAGCGCCGGAAGCCGGGACTTGTGATTGCGCTTTGCGGCTGTATGATGCAACAAAAACATATCGCGGAGAAAATTAAAAAATCGTTTCCGTTTGTCGATCTTGTTTTCGGCACGCATGTTGTTTACAAGGTGCCGGAGCTTATCTATGACGCGCTTACAATGCGCAAGCGTGTTTTCGAGTTGCCGGATGTTGACGGCGTAATTGCCGAGGGTATTCCCGTTAAGCGCGATAACGACCGCAAGGCGTGGATTCCGATTATGTACGGATGCAACAACTTTTGCTCGTACTGTGTCGTACCTTATGTTCGCGGCAGAGAGCGAAGCAGAGAGGCGGCAGATGTCATAAAAGAATTTAAACAGCTTGTTGACGAGGGCTATAAGGAAATTACACTGCTCGGTCAAAATGTAAATTCATACGGCAAAGACCTTGAGCCAAAGGTAACATTTGCACAACTCCTTAGAATGCTAAATGATTTGGACGGCGACTTTAGAATTCGCTTTATGACGAGCCACCCGAAAGACTGCACCAAGGAACTTATCGAAACGATGGCGGAGTGCGACAAGGTTGCAACTCATTTGCATTTGCCGTTCCAAAGCGGTAATGACAGAGTGCTCAAGGCTATGAACAGGTCTTACACAAGAGAAAAGTATTTGTCACTTATCAACTATGCAAAAGAACTTATGGGTGACGAACTGTCAATCACAAGTGATATTATCGTAGGCTTCCCGGGTGAAACCTATGAAGAGTTTTGCGACACAAAGTCGCTCGTTGAAGAGATAAAGGCAACAAGCCTTTTCACCTTTATCTATTCGCCGCGTAAAGGTACTCCTGCCGCAGAAATGGACGACCCTGTTCCTTACGAGGAAAAGTCAAAATGGATGCGTGAACTTCTTGCACTCCAGGAGAGAATATCGGGCGAACAAATGGCACTTCACAAAGGCAAGGTTTTCAAATGCTTTGTGTACGGAAAAGGCAAGCAAGGTGATAATTATCTTGCCGCAAGAACAGACGGCAATTTGATTATAGAATTTGTTGGTGACGAGGGGCTCATCGGAACCTTCCAAAAAATAAAAGTAACAGAGCCGCTCACCTATGTTATGTTGGGTGAATTAGAAAGGAATGACATATGAGTTTAGAATCAGCACTTAGAGAGCTTGGCAAGGAAATTCAGGCTGACCCAAGATTTGAGGCACTTCAGGCTGCCGCAAAGGTTAACGATGCAGACGAAGCACTTCAGCAGCAAATGCAGGAGATGCAACTCATCACTCTTAAGTATCAGCAAGAGGCTGAAAAGGGCGAAGAAGCTTCTCAGGACAGAATTGCAGAACTCCAAAAGGAATATCAGGACCTTTACACAAAGGTTATGGACGGCGAGAATATGAAAAAGTATTCGGAAGCTGCCGCTCAAATGGAGCAGATGGCACAGTACATCAGCCAAATGATCGGTTTGTTCTTTGACGGACAAGACCCTGCAACATGCGAAATTCCTGCAAGCGATTGCACACACGACTGCTGCACATGCGGCGGTTGCCACTAATTAGGATTTATTCCGATAACTACTGATTCAAAAATTGCGTAAGGACGGTGAACAAAATGGCAAAGGAACAAAAGCTTTCTCCTATGATGGCTCAGTATTTTGAAATAAAAAAGAATTATCCGGGCGTTATTTTGTTCTTCCGTCTGGGTGATTTTTACGAGATGTTTTTTGACGATGCAAAAATTGCGTCAAAGGTTCTTGACCTTGTTCTCACAGGCAAGGATTGCGGTCAGGGCGAGCGTGCACCGATGTGCGGTGTTCCGTTTCATTCGTCCGACAGCTACATTGCAAAACTTGTTTCATACGGCTACAAGGTTGCAATCTGCGAACAGACCGAGGACCCTGCAAAGGCAAAAGGGCTTGTCAAAAGAGATGTCGTAAGAGTCATCACTCCCGGCACGGTTATTGAAAATAATATTCTTGATGACGGGGTGAACAATTATCTTTGTGCTCTGTGCAAGGGCGATAATGAAACAGGTGTTTGCTTTGTTGATGTGTCAACGGGTGAGTTCCATATTACTTCAATAGGCAAAACCGACGAACAGGAAAAAATCAACAATCAGCTTTCTACCTATGCACCAAAAGAAATTTTGGTAAACTCACTTGCAAATGAGCTTGACGAGGTTGCCAAGTTTGTTAAGTCAAGGCTTGATATTGAACTTGAAGTTCTTGACGACAGTTGCTTTGATTTTGACAATGCGACAAATCTCATTTTGCAAACAATGAACAAGGACAAGATTGACTCACTCGGTCTCGGCAAAAGCAAGCCTGCGGTTTCTGCACTCGGTGCGGTAATTTCCTATCTCCGTGAAAACAGAAAGACCGATGAGCTTGAAGCTCCGTCGGAAATCGAGTTTTACGAAGAAACCGAGTTTATGAATCTTGACATCAGCGCAAGGCGAAATCTCGAACTCACCCGCTCAATGATGACAGGCGATAAGCGTCACTCTCTTTTGTGGGTTGTCGACAACACAAAAACCGCAATGGGCAAAAGAATGCTTCGCTCATGGCTTGAACGACCGCTTATCAGCGTTTCGCAAATCAGCAAAAGGCAGAATGCGGTTGGTGAACTTGTTGACGAGCCGATGCTTCGTGATGAGGTCAAGGAACTTCTCACGGGAGTTAACGATATTGAAAGACTTATGAGCCGTATCGCATACGGCACGGCAAATGCAAAGGAACTCCGTTCGCTTTGTGCAACGGTAGAAAAACTTCCTGTACTTAAAGAAACTTTGCAAAATGCAAATTCGGCATTGCTCAAATCGATTTATAACAATATTGACACATTGCAGGATGTGTATGAACTTATCAATTCGTCAATCGTGGACGAGCCTCCGTTTTCTATGCGTGAAGGCGGAATGATTAGAGACGGCTATAATGCCGAAATAGACGAACTTCACACAATTATGCAGGGCGGTGCTTCTGTCCTTGCGGAAATTGAAAACAGAGAAAAGGAAGCAACGGGAATACCAAAACTCAAAGTTTCCTACAATAAGGTTTTCGGCTACTTCATCGAGGTTACCAATTCGTACAAAAATCTCGTTCCCGATACTTACATAAGAAAACAAACTCTCACAAACTGTGAAAGATATATCACTCAGGAGCTTAAAGACCTTGAGGGTAAAGTCCTCGGTGCAAAGGACAGATGCGTTGCTCTTGAATACGAAACCTTCTGTGCCGTCAGAACAACGGTTGCAGGCGAGGTTGAGAGAATTCAACGAACCGCAAAGGCTCTTGCAACTCTTGACACGGTTGCTTCTCTTGCCGAGATAGCCACCAAGAATAATTATTGCTGTCCGCAGATTACAACGGACGGCACACTCGAAATCAAGGACGGCAGGCACCCTGTTGTTGAGGCTCTGCTCACCGATTCGCCGTTTGTTCCAAACGACACACTCCTTGATTGCGGCAGCAACAAATGCTCAATAATTACCGGCCCTAATATGGCAGGTAAATCAACATATATGCGTCAAACCGCTCTTATTGTCCTTTTGGCACAGATTGGCTCTTTTGTTCCGGCAAGGAGTGCAAAGGTATCCGTATGTGATGCGATATTCACAAGAGTCGGTGCTTCGGATGACTTGGCAACAGGTCAGTCAACCTTTATGGTGGAAATGAACGAGGTGTCAACAATTCTGAAGAATGCTACCGATAAATCACTCATTATTCTTGATGAAATCGGCAGAGGTACATCAACCTTTGACGGTATGAGCATAGCGAGAGCTGTGCTTGAATATGTAGTGAAGAAAATCGGAGCAAAAACACTTTTTGCAACCCACTATCACGAACTTACTGCTATGGAGGGTATGCTAAAGGGCGTAAACAACTATTCAATCGCCGTTAAGAAGCGTGGAGATGACATTACATTTCTTCGCAGAATTGTTCACGGCGGTGCAGACCAAAGCTTTGGTATCGAGGTTGCAAAACTTGCAGGTGTTCCGTCGGCGGTCACAAAGCGAGCAAAGGCCATCCTTAAAGAACTTGAAGCGAATAAAATAGAAATTGATTTTAAGGCGGAGGAGGCTGTCGAGGAAGAACCGACTGATGATGAAATTCAGTTCAACTTCAAGGCAAAATCCACCGATGAAATACTTGAGCTTCTCAAGGCGACAGATGTCAACACTCTGACACCGATTGAAGCAATGCAAACCCTTTACGACCTCAAGAAAAAAGCAGAGGAAATTATGGGTTGATAATTTGTACCGAAAGGATGTGACGAAATGCCTCAAATTAATATATTGCCAAAGGAAGTATATCAGCTGATTGCAGCAGGTGAGGTTGTTGAGCGTCCGTCCTCGGTAGTTAAAGAAATGATTGAAAACTCCGTTGATGCCGGTGCAAAAAATATTACTGTCGAAATCAAAAACGGCGGTTCGACTTATATTCGTATAACCGATGACGGCTGTGGCATAGCACGAAGCGAGGTAAAAAAAGTTTTTATCTCTCACGCAACCTCCAAGATTAAGGTCAGCGACGATTTGGATAAAATCGGAACACTCGGCTTCAGAGGTGAAGCAATGGCTTCAATTTCTGCCGTTGCCAAGGTTCAACTCCTCACCAGAACACCTGATGAGGAAATCGGCACAAGGTATGAAATTGCAGGCGGTCAGGAACTTGATTTTTCGGATGCAGGTTGTCCTGTGGGCACAACGATTGTCGTTGCCGATATTTTCTTCAACACTCCGGCGAGAATGAAGTTCCTAAAAAAAGATGTCACCGAGGCAAACGCCGTGGCAGGTGTGGTTGAGCGAATTGCCGTAAGCCACCCTGAAATATCGTTTAGATTTATCCGTGACGGTAAGCAAACGCTTATCACATCGGGCAACGGAGATTTAAAAAGTACAATTTATTCCGTATTCGGCAAAGAATTTGCAAATTCTCTTATTCCTGTTGATTACGAGATTAATAATATGCGTGTGAGCGGTTTTGTCACAAAGCCGTCAATGTCACGCAAAAGCCGTGGAATGCAGTTTTTCTTCATCAATTCCCGACTTGTAAAATCGCAAACCGCTATGGCGGCACTCGAACAGGCTTATCGTAATTCGATTATGGTCGGCAAGTTCCCCGGCTGTGTGCTCAATATTGAGTGCAATTCATCATTTGTTGATGTCAATGTTCATCCGGCAAAAATAGAGGTTAGATTTGCCAACGAAAAGCCGGTGTTCGAACTTGTGTATTATGGAGTGAAAAACGCTATTGAAATGCTTGATACTCCAAAAGAAGCACATTTTTCCGCACCTCGACCGACTCAAACAACTGTCAACGGCAAGATCGATTTCTTCAAGCCAAAGGAAGAAGCGCCGACCCAAATTCAGTTTAAACAGGAAAATAATCCCGATGATTTTTGGAGGGTTGCCGCTCCTGATGTTTTGCGTGAAAAATCACCTAAAACAGAGGAAGAACAAAATTATGTTGAGGAATCAACCACAACAGCAAAACTTGATTTAAACAAATTCACAAAGCCTTCTGTATCAAACGAACAGCAGGCAAGCAAAGAGCCTGAAACACAGGAACTGTCAGAACCTTTACCAAAGCAGGAAAAGCCCCAAAGCGTAGAAGTGCCTGACTTCAGACTTGTCGGCGAGATTTTTAAAACATATATCATTATTGAAATGGACGGCGATTGCTATATGATAGACAAGCACGCCGCACATGAAAGAATGAATTTTGAAGCACTCAAGGCTTCAACTCAAATTGCATCGCAGGTTTTGCTGTCACCTGTGGCAGTAAGACTTTCAAGAGAAGAATACAATGCTGTTCTTGCAAATCTTGATTTGTATTCAAAATGCGGATTTGCAGTTGAGGATTTTGGCAATTCAACAGTTTTGGTTCGTGAATGTCCGTCAATTTTGGACGGCGAAGATGTCAGCGGATTGGTTGAAGAAACTGCGGCAAAGCTCCTTGACGGCAAAACAGATATAACACCCGAGCAGATGGATTGGATATTCCATTCCACTTCGTGCAGAGCGGCTGTCAAAGCAGGGGATAAAACCTCACCGTATGAGATGGAGCTGTTTGTAAAAAAACTTCTTTCAAATCCTAACATCAGATATTGTCCTCACGGCAGACCTGTTATGATTAAACTTTCAAAATATGATATAGAAAAGCAGTTCGGCAGGATACAGTAATGGAAAAGACAAAGATAATTTGCGTTGTCGGTGCAACGGCATCGGGCAAAACCGATTTGGCGGTGAAACTTGCAAAGGCTGTTGACGGTGAAATCATTTCTGCCGATTCAATGCAGGTGTACAAGAATATGCCAATTGCAACCGCAGTCGCCACCAAAGAGGAACAGGAAGGTGTGCCGCACCATCTTGTGGAATTTCTTGATGCAGACCAAACTTTTTCCGTTGCGGATTATGTTGAACTTGCCAAAAGCAAGATTGCCGAAATCACTTCAAGAGGCAGAGTGCCGATTGTTGCAGGCGGCACAGGGCTTTTTGTTGACAGTTTGGTGAAGAATATCAGCTTTTCCGAGGTCGGCTCAAATGCCGAAATAAGAAATGAACTTGCCGAAAAAAGTAACGAGGAACTTTATGAAAGACTCTTGAAACTTGATGCGAATGCGGCAGAGGATATTCATCCAAATAATCGCAAAAGAGTTATCAGGGCACTTGAACTTTGTATGTCGGGAATTTCAAAAACCGAGCAAAACGAAAATTCAATGCTTGTCGACAGTCCGTATGATGCACTTTATATCGGCATCGGATATAAGGACAGGCAAAAGCTTTATGACAGAATAAACAAGCGTGTTGATTTGATGCTTGAAGCAGGACTTGAAAATGAGGCGAGGCAAATGCTCGGCAGGCAGGGCTTAACCGCCCGTCAGGCAATCGGTCATAAAGAACTTCAGCCGTATATTGACGGAAAAATAACACTTGATGAAGCGACTGAGAATTTAAAAAGAGAAACACGCCGTTACGCCAAGCGACAGCTTACTTGGTTCAGACGGAACGAAAATATAAATTGGCTTTATGCCGATGAAATGAGCAGGGATGAACTTGTAGAAAAAGCGGTTGCCCTAGCCAAAAATCATTTGAAATAAAAGAAAGGAGTTCGGTATGAAAAAGCAAAATTTTACTGCAAACAAAGGTAATTGGCTTATTATGTCGGTAATTGTTTTGATAGTTTTGTTTGTGGTTATTCAGTTTTACAGCGTTACTCATATCGAACTTAAAACACAAACCGCTACGGTTTCAACCGTGTATGACAAGGTGAGCAGTGAGGCATTGTTTATCCGTGATGAATCTGTGGTTGAAAAATCCGCAACGGGCGTTACTGTTCCTTGTTTTGAGGATGGAGATAAGATTAATGTAAAAGGCAATGTTGCAATGCAGTTTTCGTCATCAAAGGCGGCTGCAAATTATTCAAAATATACCGACTTTACAAATCAAATAAAGTATTATCAAACACTCGAAGCACAAACAGTCGGCCAGTCCGCAAACCTCGAAACTATCAATGAGGATATTGAGCAAAAGGTTATCAATTATGCCGACGGAGTTTGCAAAAATAAAATAGGCGACACCGCACAGGAACTTGACTCCGTGCTTGTCCGCCGTCAGCTTATTATCGGCGAGGATGTCGATTTGCTTTCAATAATCGAAAATCTTCGTGACAAGCGTAATTCTTACAGTTCGTTTTCAAAGCCGGATAAGTATATAAAAACCGATGAATCGGGCGTGTTCAGCAATTATACCGACGGATATGAAAATATTATTGATTTTGACAAAGCCGAGGAAACTTCGGTTAAAGAGTTTAAATCGGCACTTAAAGCGGTTGACAAGTCGCAGGATGTCGGTAATAATATCGGTAAGCTTGTAACAAGCTACACATGGTATGCTCAAACGCTTGTAAGCACAGATGCAATTAAAAATCTTGAAAACGGTGATTATGTAAATATAGTTCTTAAAGATGATGTGAGCAGAGAATTTAAGGCAGAAATTGTCAGCGGAGCGGATGTTTCGCTTGGCCAAAAAGAAACGCTCCTTATTCTTAAACTTAACGAAATGGACGCCGATATAGCAAAGCTTCGTAAGGCTGAAATTGAAATCAGACGCAAAACTTATGAGGGAATAAAAATTCCGAGCGAGGCTCTCCATGTTGTTGACGGTAAAAAGGGAGTGTATGTCCTTATTGCCAGCCAGATTAAATTCAGAGAAGTCAATGTTATTTACAGCGATGACGATTATGTTCTTGCAGAATATGATGAATCAAATACAGATTCGATTCATCTTTATGATAAAATAATTACTCAAGGAAAGGACTTAAAAGATGGAAAAGTTTATACTTGATGAAGAGCGTGTAAAATCGTGCATAGATAATTACAAGCGTATTAAAGACGATGTTATGGAAACTGCCGTAAAATCGGGCAGAAGCGAAAATGATGTCAGACTTATGTGCGTTACAAAAACAGTTGAACCCGAATATATCAATCCGGTGCTTGATTTGGGAGCCGATTTGATTGGCGAAAACCGTGTTCAGGAATACTGTTCAAAACTTGAAACACTGCACCTTGACGGAGTGGAAAAGCATATTATCGGTCATTTGCAGACCAATAAGGTTAAGTACATTGCCGGCAGGGTAGATATGATAGAATCCGTTGATTCAATAAAACTTGCAAAGGAAATCAGCAAGGAATTCAAAAAGGCGGAAGCTGTTGCGAATGTGCTTGTTGAGGTTAATATCGGCAAGGAAGAATCAAAGAGCGGATGCGATATTGAAGAACTTGAAGATTTGCTTTGTCAAATAAGCGAGCTTGACAATATCAAAGTTAAGGGTCTTATGACCATTCCGCCGATTTGTGATGAAAGTGAAGCAAGAAAGTATTTTGCAAAAATGCACAATAAATTTGTTGAACTTCAGCAAAAAAATATCAGCGGTGTTGAAATGCAAATTCTCTCTATGGGTATGAGTGCCGATTATGAGGCGGCTATACTTGAGGGTTCAAACATTGTAAGAGTAGGCTCTGCTATTTTCGGAGCAAGAAAGTATTTTTAGTTTAGTAAGGGGAAGAAAAGATGGGATTATTTGATAAGATAAAAGACATTATGACCGACGAAGAGGACGATTTTGAAGAATACACCGAAGAAAGCGAAAACTTTGTAAAGCCTCCTCGCAGAAGAGAACGCGAAAGAGAGATTGACCCGCCGTCATATGAAAGAGAAGAACGCGCCGAGCGTCCGTCAAGACATATGAAAAACGACAAGGTTGTTAATATTCACACAACAGCTCAGCTTCAGGTAGTACTTGTAAAACCGGAAGGATTTGAGGAAGCGGCTTCTATTGCCGACAATCTTAATGCAAGAAGAACTGTTGTATTAAACCTTGAAAGTGCAAACCGTGAAGTTGCAAGACGACTTTTGGATTTCTTGTCCGGTGTTGCTTATGCAAATAACGGTCAAATTAAAAGAGTTGCAAACTCAACTTACATCATCACTCCGTACAATGTTGATGTTATGGGCGATTTGATTGACGAACTTGAAAACAACGGAATGTTTACTAAATAAAGGAGAACAATGTGATGATTAGTGCAAAGGAATTAAAAAATGCGGATTTGGCTGTTGCAGCTTCCGGATATGTTACAAAGGATGTTGACAAACTTCTTAAAGAAGCTGCTTCTACTATCGAGGCATATCAGCGTGAAAACAAGGAACTTTATCATAAACTTGAAGTTTTGGCAAGCAAAATCGAAGAATACCGCTCAGAAGAGGACGCTATCAAAACAGCACTTGTAACTGCTCAAAAGATGGCAGATAAAATTAAAAAAGAATCAAAGGATGCTGCGTCACTTCTTATCGAAAGCAGCGAAGCAGAGGCAAAGCAAAAGATGGACACAGCCAATACAGAGGCTGAAACCATTGTAAGAAAGGCGAGAGATTATTCCGCTAACCTTATTAATAATAAAACCAACGAAGCAAACGAGATTATCACAACCGCTCAAAATAAGGCTAATGAGGCAATTAATTCTTCAAAGATTGTTGCACAGGATATTCTTGATCAGGCAAAGGCTATTTCAAATGATTTGATTGACAAATCAAAGGCTGAAAAAGAAGCGTATGAAATTTTGATTTCTACAATAAAGAGTGATGCAAAGTCGTTTGTTGAAAATATAAAGAAGCTTTATAACGATCAGCTTGATATGCTCAATTCTTCAAAGCTTGACACAGAGTCGGCAGACAATAAGGTTGCCGAACAAAAGGTTGAAGATGTACACAGCGATGTGTCAAATCTTGTTGATGAGGTAAAGGAGTTTTCAAGTGCTATTCCGGAAAAAATCAGTATTCCGGAAATTCCGCACAAGGAATTTGATGATTCGGATGTAAAGGTTGAAAAACCGGTTTTTAATAAGCCTGCACAGGAAGAAGCAAAACCGGAAGAACCTAAGCAGGAAATAAAATCCGATGAACAAGAAAGCAACATTGATGAGGTTGTAAACGAAATTATCAACAGCGAGCCGAGCGAACCGCCGGTTATCACTACAGACGATGATGAAGATGACGAAGAACCGCTTGACCCAATGAAAGCTGTTGAGGCATTTTCGCAAAATGAGATAACTCCGATTGAAAAAACGGCTGTTCCGGAAATCAGTGAGGACGCCGATATGGAAGATGACGAGTCGTTGTTTAATGAAGGTGAACAGCTTCCGTTTGAAAACTATTTTAATGTAAATCGTGAAGATGTACATAATGACAAAACACAAACAATATCTTTGATTCCGCCTGAGGACGACGAGGACGAAGAACCAAAGTTTAAGGGCTTTTTCAAAAAGAAAAAGTGATACTATAACAAACTGTAAGGAGTAAAAACCAATGGATTATAACAAAACACTTAATCTGCCAAAAACCGAATTCCCTATGAGGGCATCGCTCCCGCAAAGAGAGCCTGAATTTCTTAAAGCCTGGTATGAAAATGACCAGTACGGAAAACTTATGAAGCACAATGACGGCAAGCCGCTTTTCGTTCTTCATGACGGACCTCCGTATGCAAACGGCGATATTCATATCGGTCACGCACTTAATAAAACACTTAAAGACTTTATCGTAAGATACAAGAATATGACAGGCTTTAAGTCACCTTATGTACCGGGATGGGACACTCACGGTCTTCCTACCGAGCTTGCGGCTCGTAAAAAGGCAGGCATTACCGCTGAATCAAACATCACTGATTTGGAACTTCGTAAAATCTGCCGTGAAACTGCTCTCAGCTATGTTGACTTGCAGAGAGAAAGCTTTAAGCGTATGGGTGTTATCGGCGAATGGGATCACCCTTATATCACTCTTCAAAAGGAATTTGAGCAGGAGCAAATCAAGGTGTTTGCTTCTATGGCATCAAAGGGCTATATCTACAAGGGATTGAAGCCTGTATATTGGTGTGCGGATTGTAACACAGCTCTTGCAGAAGCAGAAATCGAATATGCAGAGGACCCTTGTCATTCAATTTATGTTAAGTTTAAGGTTACCGACGATATGGGCAAGCTTGCCGCTCTCGGTGCAGACCTTGACAAAACATATTTTGTAATTTGGACAACAACAACTTGGACACTTCCTGCCAATGTTGCTATTTGTGTAGGTCCTAACTATGAGTACAGCCTCCTTAAGGCAAACGGCGAATATTATGTTATGGCTACCGACCTTGCACCTACGGCTATGGAAGATGCAGGTATCACCGATTACGAAACAGTAGGCATTATCCGTGGCGATGAGCTTGAATATATGAAAACCGCTCATCCGTTTATTGACAGAACATCTCTTGTTATTGTCGGTGACCATGTAACTCTTGAAAGCGGTACAGGTTGCGTACACACAGCTCCGGGTCACGGTGTCGATGACTTTATCGTTTGCCAAAAGTATAAGGAAATCCCTATTGTTGTTCCTGTAAACGACAAGGGCGTTCTTACAGAAGAAGCAGGTCAGTTTGCAGGTCTTACAACAGAAGAAGCAAACAAGCCTATCGCAGAACATCTTGAAAAAATCGGTGCACTCTTTGCACTCAAGAAGATTAAGCACCAATATCCGCATTGCTGGAGATGTCATAAGCCTGTTATTTTCCGTGCAACATCACAGTGGTTCTGCTCTGTTGACGATTTCAAGGATGCCGCAGTTAAGGCTGCCGAAGATGTAAAATGGTATCCTGAATGGGGTAAGGACAGACTTCAGTCAATGATAGTTGAGCGTGCAGACTGGTGCATTTCCCGTCAGAGAAAATGGGGTGTTCCTATCCCTGTTATGTACTGCAAGGATTGCGGCAAGGAAATCATCGATGAGGGTATTATGAACAAGGTATCCGACATTTTCGGTGAAGAAGGTTCAGACGCTTGGTTTGCTCATGATGCCGAATACTTCCTCCCTGAAGGCTTCAAGTGCCCTCATTGCGGCAAGGCTAACGGTTTTGAAAAAGAAAAGGACATCATGGATGTTTGGTTTGACTCCGGTTCATCACATGCCGCTGTTTGCAAAAACAGAGATTATCTCAAGTGGCCGGCTGATGTTTACCTTGAGGGTGCAGACCAGTACCGTGGTTGGTTCCAATCATCACTTCTTACATCTGTTGCAGGCGGCAACGGTGCTCCTTATAAGCAAATTATCACTCACGGTTGGACAGTAGACGGCGAGGGCAGAAAGATGTCTAAGTCACTCGGCAACGGTATCGCTCCGCAAGAGGTTATCGACAAGTACGGCGCAGATATTCTTCGGTTGTGGGTTGCTTCTGCCGATTACCATGCAGATATCCGTATCAGCCCTGAAATCTTGAAGCAAATTTCCGATAACTATCGTAAAATCAGAAATACTGCAAGATATTGCCTCGGCAACCTTTACGACTTCAATCCTGATACCGATATGGTTGCAAACGAGGATTTGGAAGAACTTGATAAGTACGCTTTGATGAAACTTGACGAAGTTCTCAAAACAGCTCATCAGGGTTACAACGAATATGAATATCACACAACAGCACATGCACTTCACAATTTCTGTGTTGTTGATATGTCAAACTTCTACTTTGATGTTCTTAAGGACAGACTTTATACTTCTGCTCCTCAGTCAAAGACAAGAAGAGCCGCTCAAACAGTTCTTTACAAGGTGCTTGACGCTCTTTGCCTTGTCCTCACTCCTATTCTTGCATTCACCTGTGATGAAATCTGGAAGGCTATGCCTCACGATTCTTCAAGAAATGTTGAGTCACCGCTTTTCAATGATATTCCGCAGGGCAACTATATTGATGCTGATGAAGCCTTTATCGAAAAGTGGGATAAGATTCACGAAATCAGAACCGATGTTCAAAAGGCTCTTGAACTTGCCCGTAACGAAAAGGTAATCGGTAAGCCGCTTGAAGCAAAGGTTATTCTTCATGCAGACGGCGACCTTGCAGACTTCCTCAATGCAGAACTTGAAGCATTGCCTGAAATTTTCATCACTTCCGCTGTTGAAGTTGCAGACGGTGAGGGTGCCGTAAAGGGTGATGTTGCCGGTCTTTCCGTAACAATCGCAAAGGCAGACGGCGAAAAGTGTGAGCGTTGCTGGAAGTTCTCCGACACAGTCGGTCAGGACGCAGAGCATCCGACACTTTGTGCACATTGTGCTCAAACAATGAAAGAACTTTAATAAGTTAAAATTTGTAGGGGAGGGGCTTGCCCCTCCCGTATCATAAGGATATATATGAAGCATACAAAAAAACATATTTCCTGCTCGATAATGATTATTCTTATCGTTGCATTTGACCAAATAACTAAATATTTTGCTTCATTAAAGCTTGCCGACGGAAGCGTTGCAAAGTTCATTCCCGGTGTTGTGCAGTTCAAATATGCCGAAAACACGGGTATGGCTTTTTCAATGCTAAGCGGTGCAAGGTGGGTGTTTATCGCCTTGACCGTTGTTGTATGCGTCGGCGTTTTTTACTATTTGTTTTCAAACAGGTGCAAAAACCTGTGGCTGTATTGGAGTCTCGGCGTGATTTTGTCGGGCGGTATAGGCAATCTTATAGATCGTATAAAATTTGGTTATGTTGTTGATTTTATCGAACCTACATTTGTTAATTTTGCTATATTCAATATTGCCGATTGTGCCGTAACCTGCGGTGCCGTTGTGCTTGTGGGTTACTTGCTTTATGACGCATTTAAGGATGTAAAAAAGCCAAAGGAGAACTCCGATGGCTGAAAATTACAGTTTTGTATGCCCGTCAAACGGAATACGAATAGATAAGTTTTTAACTGAAAACATTGAGGACATTACCCGTTCCGCCGTGCAGAAAATCATTGAGGAAAACAATGTTGTTGTGAACGGCAGGGCGGTTGCAAAAAACTACAAATGCAAGGCAGGGGACAGTGTTGATGTTTCCGTTCCCGATGCCAAGCCGCTTGAGGCGGTTGCACAGAATATTGATATAGAAATTGTATACGAGGATGAGTATCTGCTTGTGGTTAACAAACCCAAAGGTATGGTTGTTCATCCGGCAAACGGTAATCCCGACGGTACACTTGTTAATGCTCTGCTTTATCATTGCGGCGACAGCTTATCGGGTATTAACGGCGTTATAAGACCGGGAATTGTGCACAGGATAGACAAGGATACATCGGGTCTTTTGATAGTTGCCAAAACGGACAAGGCACATATCGGCCTTGCCGAACAAATTAAAGAACACAGCTTTTCCCGTGCGTATGAGGCTGTGGTTTACGGTAATATCAAAGAGGACAGCGGCACGATTTGTCAGCCGATAGGCAGGGACAGTAAGGACAGAAAAAAGATGGCTGTCACTATGAAAAATTCAAAGCCTGCCACCACGCATTTTGAGGTTATCAAAAGATACGGCGAGTTTACTCATGTAAGATGTATACTTGAAACGGGACGCACTCATCAAATCAGAGTGCATATGGCGTATATAGGCCATCCCGTTGCAGGCGACCCTGTTTACGGTCCCAAAAAGGTTATTACAAGCCTAAACGGTCAATGCCTGCATGCAAAGCATATTGGCTTTGTCCATCCTATAACAAACGAGTATTTGGAATTTGAAAGCGAATTACCGGAATATTTTACTTCATTTTTGAATTTGTTGGAGAAAAAATATGGAGAAAACATTTGAAAATTGGTTGGTTGTGTCCGATATAGACGGAACCCTTAATAATAAATTGCGTAAGCTTCCAAAGCGTAATTATAACGCTATCAAGGAATTTACCGACCGAGGCGGAAACTTTACTCTTGCTTCGGGCAGACTTCAGTCGAGCCTTGAACGCAATTATAATCGCATTACTGCAAATCAACCGGCAATTGTGCTAAACGGTGCAGGCTTGTACGATTATCGCAAGCAGGAGATGATGTGGCGCTCTACGATAGGTGAAAAAGGCAGAGAGTTCGTTAAGTATATCAGCGAAGAATTTGATGAAATTTTCAAGAGCGTTGATATTGGCGTTTATTTTGACGATTATGTTTATATTGTAAAAAACGGCTTGCTTTCAAACTTTACTATGTGTGCCGACAAGGCAAAGTATGAGATTGTAAAGAGTGTTGACGATGTTCCGCAGGAAGGCTGGATGAAGGTTATATTTTGGTCCAATCCTTTTACTATCGAAAAACTGCGTAAGGTTATTTCACGGCTTGAAAATCCCGATGCAAACTTTATGTCGTCGTCAATTCTCACCCTTGAAATGCTCCAAAAGGACACTCACAAGGGCGTAGGAATTATGAAACTTGCCGATATGCTCGGCATAGAAAAAAGTCATGTTGCCGCAATCGGCGATTATTATAACGATTGGGATATGCTCAAAACAGTCGGTTTGCCGGCATGTGCAGGTCAGGCACCAAGCTCAATACACAAGATTTGCAAGTTTGAAGCGTGTCATTGCAACAAAGGCTGCGTTGCCGATTTGATTGAATATATCATGAGCGGTAAAGCCAATGAGGACATTGTAAACGGAAAAATTTAATAAATAGCAAGGGACTGCCTGTCACAAAAAATAAAACCGACAAATACCGTTGAGTACTTGTCGGTTTTTTGTTGTATCAATCAAACATTAATTTCAACATCAACACCGAGTAAATCCTTGTTTTCTTCAAGAATAGGATTGATAACTTCGTTTAGGAAGTCTGCTGTTTGCTCAGGTGCTCTGCCTACAAAGTTTGCAGGTTTCAAAATTGCAAGAATTTCTTCCTTTGTAGTCATAAATGCAGGGTCAGCCGCAATTCTGTCCACAAGATCGTTTTTGCCGCCTTCAACCTTAACAACAGCACCGGCTGCCATTGAGTGTTGACGGATTTTCTCGTGAAGTTCCTGTCTGTCGCCACCCTTTTTAACAGCGTCCATCATAATGTTTTCTGTTGCCATAAACGGAAGTTCGCTCATAAGTCTTGATTCAATAACCTTTGGATAAACAACAAGACCGCTTGTAACATTGATGTAAAGGTCAAGTATTCCGTCAATAGCAAGGAAAGCTTCGGCAACGCTTACACGCTTGTTTGCACTGTCGTCAAGTGTTCTTTCAAACCACTGTGCAGAAGCTGTCCAAGCAGGGTTGAGTGCGTCAATCATAACATATCTTGAAAGAGATGCAATTCTTTCGCTTCTCATAGGGTTTCTCTTGTAAGCCATAGCGGATGAACCGATTTGGTTCTTTTCAAACGGCTCTTCAATTTCTTTAAGATTTTGAAGAAGTCTGAGGTCGTTTGAGAATTTGCAACAACTTTGTGCAATTAGTGCAAGGCAGTTGCAAACAATGGTGTCAAGCTTTCTTGCATAAGTTTGTCCGCTTACAGGGAAGCAAGCCTTGAAGCCCATTTTTTCGGCAATTTTTCTGTCAAGCTCTTTGCACTTCTCGTGGTCGCCGTCAAAGAGTTCAAGAAAACTTGCCTGGGTTCCCGTTGTGCCCTTTGAGCCAAGGAGCATAAGAGTGTCAAGTACATGGTCAATTTCGTTGAGGTCCATAACCAAATCCATAAGCCAAAGAGTTGCTCTCTTGCCCACTGTTGTAGGTTGAGCCGGCTGGAAGTGGGTAAATCCGAGGCATGGCATATCCTTGTATTCGTCTGCAAATTTGGCAACCGATGCAATGGCGTTTACAAGTTTTTTCTTAACCAAATTGAGTGCCTCACGCATGGTGATAACATCTGTGTTGTCGCCTACATAGCAAGAGGTTGCACCGAGGTGGATAATTCCTTTTGCCTTAGGGCATTGCTCGCCGTATGCGTGCACATGGCTCATAACATCGTGACGGAATTTCTTCTCGTATTCCTCTGCAACTTCGTAGTTTATGTCGTCTGCGTGAGCCTTTAATTCGTCAATCTGTTCTTGTGTTACATTGAGTCCGAGCTCGTGCTCTGCTTCGGCAAGGGCAATCCAAAGTTTTCTCCATGTTTTGAACTTAAAGTCCGGAGAATATATGTATTGCATTTCCTTGCTTGCGTAACGGGCATTAAACGGGGAATTGTATGTGTTGTGTTCCATTAGTTAAGTCCTACTCTTTTCATCATTTCTTCGTATGCTTCTTCTACGCCGCCAAGGTCACGACGGAATCTGTCCTTGTCAAGCTTTTCGTGTGTCTTGATGTCCCAAAAACGGCAGGTGTCAGGGCTGATTTCGTCTGCAAGAACGATTGTGCCGTCTGCTGTTTTGCCGAATTCAAGCTTGAAGTCGATAAGCTCAACGCCGATTGATGCAAAGTATTCCTTGAGTACATCGTTAACCTTGAATGCCATTTTCTTGATGGTTTCAACATCTTCTTTGGTTGCAAAACCGCATGATACAGCATGATAGCCGTTGATGAGCGGATCGCCGAGTTCGTCATCTTTGTATGAAAATTCGATTGAAGGGCAAACAAAATCCATGCCTTCTTCAAGACCGAGTCTTTTGCAGATAGAACCTGCGGCTCTGTTACGGATAATAACTTCAAGAGGAACAATCTTTACCTTTTTAACTGCTGTTTCTCTGTCTGATAATTCCTCAACAAAGTGTGTTGGAATGCCGTGCTTTTCAAGGATTTGCATAAGGTAGTTGCTCATCTTGTTGTTTACAACACCCTTGCCGACGATTGTACCTTTTTTGATTCCGTTAAAAGCTGTTGCGTCGTCCTTGTAGTCAACGATAACGATGTTTTCATCGTCTGTTGCCCAAACCTTTTTTGCCTTGCCCTCATAGAGCTGCTCTGTTTTAGTCATAATGTTATCCTCCTGAATAAATATGTTTTAAATGAAATATATTTTAATTATTTTTTGTATATTTTAATTATTTTTTGTATGCCTTTTTGATTCTTTCAACAGCTTCAACAGTCTTTTCTGCGTTGCCGAATGCTGTCAGTCTGAAGTAGCCTTCGCCTGCAGGACCGAAGCCCGAACCCGGAGTACCTACAACTTGGCACTTTTCAAGGAGTTCATCAAAGAATTCCCAGCTTGTGTAACCTTGCGGAACTCTGAGCCAAACGTATGGTGAGTTAACGCCGCCGTAACATTCAAAGCCTGCGTCCTTAAGGCCCTCAAAGATAACTTTTGCGTTCTTTTGATAGTAAGCAAGTGTTTCTTTAATTTGCTTCTTGCCCTCTTCCGAGTAAATAGCTTCTGCCGCTCTCTGTGTGATGTATGACACGCCGTTGAATTTTGTAGCTTGGCGTCTTGCCCAAAGAGGATTGAGTGATGTGCCTTCAAATACAAGGTCCTTAGGAACTACGGTGTAGCCGCATCTCATACCTGTAAAGCCGGCGGTCTTTGAGAAAGAACGAAGCTCGATAGCACACTTCTTTGCACCCTCGATTTCGTAAATTGACTTTGGAATGTTTTCTTCAACAATAAAGCTTTCGTAAGCCGAGTCAAAGAGAATAAGTGACTTGTGCTCAAGTGCATAGTCAACCCACTTTTTGAGTTGTTCCTTTGTTGCAACCATACCTGTTGGGTTGTTAGGGAAGCAAAGGTAAATTACATCAGGAACTTCAGACGGAAGATCAGGTGTAAAGTTGTTTTCTGCTGTGCAAGGCATATAGATGATGTTGCTCCAAAGACCGTTTTCGTCCTTGTCGCCGCTTCTGCCTGCCATAACATTTGTGTCAATGTATACCGGGTAAACAGGGTCACAGATGGCAACCTTGTTGTCTACCGAAAAGATGTCGCCGATGTTGCCACAGTCGCTTTTTGCACCGTCGGACAAAAAGATTTCGTCTTTTGCAATGTCAATGCCTCTGTCTGCGTAATCGTTCTTTTGAATAGCGTCAAGAATAAAATCATAGCCGTATTCAGGCGGATAACCTCTGAATGTTGCTTCGTCTGCCATTTCCTCAACTGCCTTGTGCATTGCATCAATAACAGCCGGAGCAAGCGGCTTTGTAACATCGCCGATTGAAAGACGGATAACATCTGCATCCGGGTGAGCTGCTTGGTATGCTCTTTGCTTCTTTGCAACCGTTGAGAAAAGGTAACTTGACTCAATTTTTAAAAAGTTGTCGTTAATTTTCATATTTTTAAACCTCCGTTAAATTACTTATATTTCAACCGTACCGGTAAAAGCATATTCTGCCGGTCCGGTCATAATAACGCTGTCGTTTTCGTTGCCGCTCCACTCAATGAGCAAATCTCCGCCGAGAAGATGAACGGTAACTTTGTTGTCACAGTAGCCGTTGAGAATTGCTGAAACAGCGGTTGCACAAGCTCCTGTGCCGCAGGCAAGAGTTTCTCCTGCGCCACGCTCGTAGACACGCATTTCAATATTTTCTCTGTCGATAACTTTTGCAAATTCGGCATTCACTCTGTCGAGGAACAGGCTTGTGTCTTGTTCTGCAATACTGCCGTATTTGTTCAAATCAAATTCGCTTGGGTGCTCGTCAATAAACATAACCGCATGAGGGTTGCCCATTGAAACGCAGGTCATATTGAACTCTCTGTCAGCGAATGTGACAGGCTGATTAACGCATTTCTCACCGTTAAAGTTAACGGGAATGTCGCTTGCCTTGAGTATCGGTTTGCCCATATCAACTCTCGCCGACACAGCCTTGCCGTCAATAACATTCACCTTGATGTGCTTGATGGCACCCATAGATTCGATTGTGAATTCTTTTTCGTTGTTTGTGTATCCCTCATCAAAAAGGTATTTTGCAACACAGCGTATGCCGTTGCCGCACATTGCACCTCTTGAACCGTCGGCGTTGTACATCACCATTTCGTAATCGGCTTTTGTACCTTTTTTGATGATGATAAGTCCGTCACCGCCGACACTGAAGTGTCTGTCCGACAGTTTTTTTGCCGCCGCACTTTCATCGGGTATCTGATATTTCATTCCGTCAACATAGATATAGTCGTTGCCGGCACCGTGCATTTTTATAAAATTCAGTTTCATTGTATCACCTATTCAAATCTTGCAATGATGTCTTTTGCAACATCAACCATTTTCATACCGCTTTTCATACTTTCGCCTTGCAAAAATTTGTGTGCCTGCATTTCTGTCATTGAATTGATGTTCATCAATATGGCTTTTGCGTTTGAAATGTATTCGCTGTCGTTAAGATTTCTGTCGGTAAAAGAACTTTCGGTTGTAACAAGAATTTCAACCGTCCTTAAAAAATCATCCTTATCAAGCGGTAGGGGAAGACAGATCAGGTTGCCCATGTAATCTTCTTTTCCGCTTTTTGACAGAGCGATTACATCAAAGCCGGATGGCAATCTTTCCGCCATAACCGCCGCACCCATATCACGCAAAATAGATGCGCAGATTATAACGCCGCTACGCATATCCGCCGCAATACCAAGGGCACTTGCACCCGTGGCACAGATGTGCGATACATAAAGGCCGTCTTGTTCAAGGACGCTTTTCAGCTGTAAAGCCGTGTTCCTGTTAGGGTATGCAACAATGATGTTTTTCATAGCCTGTTCTCCGCCCCAAATATGTTAGTCCTTAAATATATATGTTTGTTATTTTAAAAATATAAAATATTATAACATATTATAATGAAATGTGGCAATAGAAAATACACTATAATTTTATAAAAATTTTGTTACTTTTACCGAGTAATACATTTTTTGTGCGTATTTGACAAAGTGCACAGATTTTATAAATATTTTACATTTTCTTGTAACAAAATAACCAAATAACTCTTGAAAACTGTTTGTAATAGTGTTATTATTATTTTATAGAATATTCAAAGTAGGGAAAGTGTACCCTTTTTGTTGTTTAGTAATTGTTCCACTTCCATGACAGGTATCACAAGTAGACTCACCAGATCCACCCTTACCAGAACAAGCGCTACACTTTTCAGTTGTCGTAATTTCTATATCTTTTTTACAACCTAAAATAGCTTCCATAAATGTAATATTCATAACTAAAAGTGAATCATTACCACGTGACTTTCTTTGTCTTTTGGAACCTTTGAATGATGAAAAGCCTCCGAAATGACCTCCCATTCCTCCGAATAAATCTTCAAAAATATCACTTAAATCTATATCTTGGAAATTAAAGTCAAAACCACCGGCATTACCATTAGGCCCTTCGAATGCCGCATGTCCAAACTGATCATACTTCTTACGTTTATCAGCATCTGATAAAACAGCATACGCTTCTTGTGCTTCCTTAAACTTTTCTGCGGCATCATCTTCTTTTGAAACATCTGGATGATATTTTTTAGCTAACTTTCTAAAAGCACGCTTAATTTCATCTTTAGTAGCACTTTTAGATACACCTAATACTTCATAATAATCTCTTTTATTCATACTACACCTACCTTTATATTAATTCTTTTAACTCTTCTAGTTTTTCCTTAAACATTTTTAAAGCAGATAAAATTGGTTCTTTAGTTGTCATATCGACACCAACATTCTTTAAAATATTTAAAGGATAATCACAGCAACCACTAGACAAAAATTTTAAATAATTCTTCTTTGTATTTTCATTTCCAGCCAATATGTCACTTGCGATAGCCAAAGCTGCTGATAATCCTGTTGCATATTTATATACATAAAACGATGTATAAAAATGTGGAATTCTAGCCCATTCATAACGAATTAAATCATCACTCACAACTTCACTTCCATAATATAATTTATTAAGTTCATAATAAGTTTTAGAAAATTCTTCCTCTGTTAAAGCTATATTATTTTCCTCTTTATCATGCATAATCATTTCAAATTCTGCAAACATTGTTTGACGATATATTGTAGCTCTAAATAGTTCCATTAACCTATTTAATATAAACAATTTTTCATTTTTATTATTACTATTTTTAATAACATATTTAGCCAAAATAAGTTCATTTACTGTAGATGCTACTTCTGCTACAAAGATTGCATAGTCGCCATACTGATAAGGATTATTTTTTATTGTATAATAACTATGCATAGAATGTCCAAGTTCATGAGCCATTGTAGACATATCATCATATCTATCTTGATAGTTAAGTAATATATATGGATTAGTATCATAGCATCCTGATGAATATCCTCCAGTCCTCTTTCCCTTATTAGGATATACATCTATCCATCTATCTTCTATTCCTTTCTTTAAAACATTAACATATTCATCTCCTAAGATACTAAGAGCATTAATAACTGTCTCTTTAGAACTTTCAAAGTCATATTCTTTCCTATCTTCTAACACTAAATTAGCATATACATCATACAAATGTAATTCATCTAATTTTAAGACTTCTTTCTTTAAATCATAGTATTTATGTAATACACCAATCTTATCATTAATTACATCTATTAAGTTATTATATATTGTTTCATCGATCTCATCATGATAAGTTGCTTCTTCTAATGCACTCTTATATTTTCTAATTTTACTAGTAGCCACTTCTTCTTTAATATTTGATGTAATTAAATTACCATATACATTCTTATATTGTTTAAATGTTTCATACATTGTATCAAATGCTGCTTTTCTAACTTCTCTATTATCATCTTCTATATATATACTATAATTACTATTATTAAGCTCATAATCTTCATTATCTACTACAAAGTTAGGAAACACCATATCAGAATCTTTCATAAGTTCATATGTTTCATAATTATTACCAAATACTTTTGATAAATTAGCTAATAATTTTTCTTCACTATCAGATAACGTATGTTCTTTATATCTAAATAACTTATATAAATATCTCTTATATTCTAAAAGTTTCTTATTCTTTTTATAATA
>OJAW01000642.1_pt1 | contig 23685 bp, 24 predicted proteins | sample 1589151 | NCBI WGS metagenome assembly OJAW01 (sample SAMN03283290) | human gut metagenome | biome: human-associated habitat; material: feces | host: Homo sapiens | place: Peru | collected 2012
GGCCGCAAAAACCTCTTCGGCGACACCGTACACGTTCAGGAAATGCAGTCTGAAGGTGGTGCAGCCGGAGCCGTTCACGGTTCGTTGCAAGCTGGCGCACTGACCACGACGTTCACCGCCTCTCAGGGTCTCTTGCTGATGATCCCTAATATGTATAAGATCGCCGGCGAATTGCTGCCTTGCGTATTCCATGTCTCAGCCCGTACCTTGGCCACCCATTCGCTCTGTATCTTCGGTGACCACAGCGACGTGATGGCTTGCCGCCAGACTGGTTTCGCCATGCTCTGCGAAGGTTCTGTTCAGGAAGTGATGGACCTCTCAGCCGTGGCACACTTGGCAGCCTTGGACGGCCGCGTTCCTTTCATCAACTTCTTCGACGGTTTCCGCACCTCACACGAATACCAGAAGATTGAAGAGATGGACATGGAAGATATCCGTCCGCTCGTTCCGATGGACAAGGTGAGCGAGTTCCGCAACCGCGCCCTGACGCCAGAGCATCCTGTTGCTCGTGGTATGGCTGAGAACCCTGAAACCTTTTTCGCACACCGTGAAGTATGCAATCCTTACTACGATGCCATCCCTGGAATCGTTGAAAAATACATGGCTGCCGTTTCTAAGATTACGGGCCGTGAATACAAACTCTTTAGCTATTATGGCGCAGAAGATGCAGAGCGCGTGATCATCTGCATGGGCTCTGTGACTGAAGCTGCCCGCGAAGCCATCGACTATATGAACGCCAAGGGCGAGAAGGTCGGTATGGTCAGCGTTCACCTCTATCGTCCGTTCAGCGTTAAGCACCTCTTGGCCGCTGTGCCTAAGACTTGCAAGAAGATTGCAGTGCTCGACCGTACGAAGGAACCAGGTGCCAATGGCGAACCGCTTTACCTCGACGTGAAAGACGCATTCTACAATGCTGAAAACCGTCCTGTCATCGTTGGTGGCCGTTATGGTCTCGGCTCTTGCGACACTACGCCGACCATGATCATCTCCGTGTTTGACAACCTTGCTTTGCCAGAACCAAAAGACCACTTCACTTTGGGCATCGTTGACGACGTGACCTTCCAGTCTCTCCCGTTGGAGAAGGAAATGGCACTCGGCGGCGAAGGCATCTTCGAGGCCAAGTTCTATGGTTTGGGTGCAGACGGTACTGTCGGTGCCAACAAGAACTCCATCAAGATTATCGGTGACAACACCGACAAGTATTGCCAGGCATACTTCTCTTACGACTCTAAGAAGTCGGGCGGTTTCACTTGCTCTCACCTCCGCTTTGGTGACCATCCAATCCGCTCAACTTACCAGATTAAGACCCCGAACTTCGTGGCTTGCCATGTTCAGGCTTATCTGCACATGTATGATGTGCTCCGCGGTTTGCGTGACAACGGTACGTTCCTCCTCAACACCGTTTGGGAAGGCGAAGAGTTGGCACAGAATTTGCCAAACAACGTGAAGCGCTATTTCGCTCAGCACAACATCATTGTTTATTATATCAATGCAACGAAGATTGCTCAAGAAATCGGTCTTGGCAACCGCACCAACACCATCTTGCAGTCGGCCTTCTTCCGTATCACGGAGGTTATCCCTGTTGAACTCGCCGTTGAGCAGATGAAGAAATTCATCGTGAAGTCGTATGGCAAGAAGGGTCAGGACGTTGTTGACAAGAACTATCAGGCCGTTGACCGCGGTGGCGAATACCAGCAGCTCACGGTTGAGGCCGCTTGGGCTAACTTGCCAGAAGATGAGAAGGTTGTTCGCGAAGAACCTGCTTTCATCTCTGACCTCGTTCGTCCTATCAACGCACAGAATGGTGACCTCCTTCCTGTGAGCGCCTTCAAGGTTTCTGAAGACGGTACTTGGGAACAGGGCACTGCCGCTTATGAAAAGCGTGGCGTTGCCGCCTTCGTTCCTGTATGGCACAAGGAAAACTGTATCCAGTGTAACAAGTGTGACTTCGTATGTCCTCACGCTGCTATCCGTCCGTTTGTTCTCACCGATGAAGAACTGAAGGGCTTCGGTGGCGAAACCATCGAGATGAAGGCTCCAGCAGCCATGAAGGGTATGCACTTCACGCAGCAGGTTGACGTTATGGACTGTCTCGGTTGCGGCAACTGTGTTGACGTATGTCCGGGCTTGAAGGGCAACAAGGCCCTCGAAATGGTTCCGCTCGAAGGTCAGGAAGGCGAAGCTGCCAACTGGGAATACTGCACGAAGAACGTTACCAGCAAGCAGCATCTCGTTGACGTCAAGCTCAATCCGAAGAACTCTCAGTTTGCTACGCCTCTCTTCGAATTCTCTGGCGCCTGCTCAGGTTGCGGCGAAACTCCTTACGTAAAACTCGTCAGCCAGCTCTTTGGCGACCGTCAGATGATTGCCAATGCAACAGGTTGCTCTTCCATCTATTCTGGTTCAATTCCTTCAACGCCATACACCACCAACGAAAAGGGCCAGGGTCCTGCTTGGGCTAACTCCCTCTTCGAAGACTTCTGTGAGTTTGGTATGGGTATGATTTTGGCCAACAAGAAGATGCGCAACCGCATCCAGGCTATCTTCGAGGAAGCAATTGCACACGAAGAAACTCCAGCAGAATTCAAGGCCGCAGCTCAGGAATGGATTGCAGGTCAGGACGATGCTGACGCCAGCCGTGCAGCAGCTGAGAAACTCGAACCAATGATCAAGGCCGGTGCTGAGAAGGGCTGCGAAGCTTGCAAGCAGTTGGCAGATCTGAGCCACTATCTCACGAAGCGTAGCCAGTGGATCATCGGTGGTGACGGTGCTTCTTACGACATCGGTTACGGCGGTCTCGACCACGTTTTGGCCAGCGGCGAAGATGTTAACATCCTCGTGCTCGATACAGAGGTTTACTCAAATACGGGCGGTCAGGCTTCCAAGGCAACTCCAATCGGCGCCATCGCACAGTTTGCCGCTGCCGGTAAGCGCGTGACGAAGAAAGACCTTGGTTTGATGCAGACCACCTACGGTTACATCTACGTGGCTCAGGTTGCTATGGGTGCCAATGATATGCAGGTTATTAAAGCTATGAACGAAGCTGAGGCTTATGACGGTCCGTCTTTGATTATCGCTTACTGCCCATGCATTAACCAAGGCTTGAATATGGCTGATGGCTTGGCACACCAAAAGAATGCTGTTGAAACAGGCAGCTGGCCATTGTTCCGTTTCAATCCGTTGAACGAAACAGCAGGCAAAGCTCCGTTGACATTGGATTCTAAAGCTCCATCTAAACCTTTGGCTGAGTTTATGTCTAGCGAAACACGTTTCCAGGTTGTCAACAAGATGAATCCGGCACGTTATGAAGAATTGCTGGAAAAAGCTCAGAAAAACGTTAACGACAAACATACTTTATTGGAATATATGAGCCAATATAAATAGTATGCGAGCTTGACGCAAAAAAAGAGAGAAAGTTCTAAACGAATTTTCTCTCTTTTTGGATTTTTCGGTATATTTGCAAAATATTTTTGTATGGAAATAAATAAAAAGACATACAAGTCATTGCGATTTATTTTTTTCAATAATGAAAGAAGTTGAACCACCTGCTTCTTACCTGATATTGGAAGTATGGCATAAAAACAGATAAATGCTAAAGATAAATCAGGCAAATAAATATTTTCCCATTATATATACCTGTATTTGAGTTTTTTTTCTTGATTTTCAAAGCCCAAATTTATATATTAAGCGAAAGTTAAAGAGGGAAAAATGTTTTGTTCTAAAAAAATTATGGCTTTTGCGGCTGCTTTATTATGTGCAGCTCCTGTTTATGCCAATGAAGATGACGGCGCGTTAGAAACATATAATCGAGCTATGTTTGACTTTAATATGAAGGTTGATGAATATGTTCTAAAGCCAATGGCAAAGGGCTATCGAGCTATTACAAATGAGTTTATTCGCGAGCGTGTCAGCAATGTTTTCAAAAATTTAAGAGAACCGGCGACAATGATTAATCATTCTTTGCAGGGAAGTTTTGCAGATTCAGGCAAATCAGCAGGGCGCTTTGTGGTGAACAGTACTTTGGGTTTGCTTGGTATGTTTGACGTTGCTTCCGGCTGGGATATTCCAACTAATAAGACTGGTTTTGATGAAACTTTGGCGGCTTGGTGCGTGCCAGATGGTCCGTTTGTTGTTTTGCCTTTGTTTGGACCAAGCACACCGCGTGCGGCAACCGGCAGGGCAGTAGACGCTGTGGCCGATCCGTTGTATTGGTCTAATCAATATATCAACTTTGGTGAAGATTGGAAGCGTTATAGCTTTATATATGGTTTGATGGCGCTTGGTTTTGTGAGTGCGCGAGAAGAGAATCTGGAGTTTTTGGACAATTTAACTGCAAATTCTGTTGATGCGTATAGCATGGTTAAATCGGCGTATGTGCAGAATCGTCTGAAAATAGGCTCTTGCCGCAGTGTAGAAGCCGAGCAGCAAGCGGCCAGCTATGATTTTGATTTTGATGACGAAGAATTAGAAAATGCCGAAAAGAAAGATACAAAAAATACTGAAAAACCAAAAGTAAATGTTGATGTTGACAGTGTTATTGTTAACGAAAATGTAATTACAGACGACGAATTTTTTGACGACTTTTTCGGAGACGACGAATAACACAAAGTCCTATAACTTTTTATAGGACTTTATTATATGTAATAAAATATAAATAACATATAATACTATGGTGGATTATATGAAAAGTATATTTGAATATGAATATTCTCCCAATATGGGTATTTTAATAGATGTAAAACATCCAGAAGATTATAAAATAAATCATAATCCTTATAGTATTAATATTTATTATGATAGACTTTTATTAAATCATAAAACATTACTTGATAAAAATAAAAAATATTTTATTATTTGTGAAAAAGGACATAAAAGTAAACAAGCAGTTAGAATACTCTCGTTTTACGGTTATGATGTAACATATGTTATAAACTCGTGATTTTTCCACATACTTATATTATAATAAGTATGTGATTTTTTTATGGAAGAAGTATTTACAAAATTATATGAATTATTAATGGGTATAATAGAAAGTTCATCAATATATGGACCATTATTTGCATGCTTTCTAATAATGATTGAATCAATATTACCAATTCTTCCTTTATTTGTCTTTATTACCATAGTATTTATTGCTTATGGATATGTAATTGGTTTTATTATATCATATATTTTAACAGTAATAGGTTGTAGTTTAGCATTCTTTTTATGTAGATATATTTTTAAAGACATATTTAAAAAGAAAGTAAGAAAGAATCCATCATTTGATAAAATTATGAAAAAAGTAGATAAAATAAAATTATCTACATTAGTAACTTTAATAGTAATACCATTTACACCAGCTTTTATGATAAATATTGCTTGTGCACTTTCAGATATGAAATATAAAAAATTTTTAGTAGCAGCTTTAATAGGAAAACCATTCTTAGTATTTTTCTGGGGCTTTATTGGAACCAGTCTATTAGAAAGTTTAAAAAATCCAAAAATTCTTGTAGTAATATTAATTATGTTATTAATTTCATATATAATAAGTAAAATTTTAATGAAAAAAATGTCTTTAGAGGATTAATTTGAGTAAATTCTCTGTAAAAATACATAATTTGACAAATAAAACTTTGCATTTCCTTTAAAATCATTGTATAGTATTATTAGATACTATAAGGAGATAATATGGAAGATGTTGAAATGATTCTTAAAACTAATAGTGACAGAAGACCTATTGCTAATTATATTATTAATAAATTTAAAGAGATTACTGGAAGTGTTAATGCTGATGAATTATCTAACGAAGATTTAAAAAAACTAGTTGATTATATTCAAGCACATCATATCACGGCCAGTGAAGTTGAAAGAGGTCTAATTGACAATTATATTGTTTTTAATTTGAAAAGAATTGTTGATAGAGATAATTCTGTAAAAAAAACAAATGAAACTCCTAAAAAAGTTCCATTTAAAGCAAGAAAAAAAGGTATATCAAAAACTATAATTGCACTTTCAATATCGGCAACTATTTTAGTTGGTGGTTCTATTTTAGTAGATAATGCTTCTTTAAAAACAACAACAGATAAAGAAATTGGAGAATATATTGGTATGATTGCTAGTGAACCTGGTAGTGAAGACTTTGAACATCAAAGAAATATACCAATACAGAATAAAGAACTAGCTAATGCGAATCTTGATAATAGTGAAAGAAATATATTTTATAACACAAGTGGAATGGCAAGAGATATAATGACAGTATGTACTTATAATCCCGATTTATTTGATATAACTCTATATAATTGTTATTTTGAATCAGAAAATAGATTAACAACAATGGATCGTGTTTTAAAAGAATTGCAAAATGTATTTGGTAATGAAGAAAGTATTAAATATAATTTAAGTTTATGTGATAGATATATAAACGATAATGATATGGAAAAATATGTAAGTACATTTAAAAATATTTATGAAAGCATAAAAGATTATAGATGTTTTTTAGATTACATGTCTTCTAAAACAAATAGTATCGCATCACCTGAAGTTAAATCTGCTATAGAGGAATATCTAAGTAAAGAAAGAGTAGATGGCTCTAGTTATAATGCTTTAAGTGAAGAATCAAAACGTACAGTGGATGAATTAAGAGATTTATATAAAAATAATAAAAAAGCATTATATAAAGATTATGGAGAAGAATTAAAAGATATTGCAACGTCACTACAAGATGCTGATCCTGCAGTAGGAGGTAGACAATGATAGATATGAATGTTGTAACTCTTGAAGATAATAAAGAATACATGATTATCGGAGCAGAGGAAGTAGATAATAATAAATATTTAATTTTGACGAATGAAGAAGAACCTGAAAAACTAGTGGTAAGAAAAATTATAACAGAAAATAATGAAGATTTTTTAGTCAAATTAGATACAAAAGATGAATATGATAAAGTTATTTATAATTACTATGAAGAATATAAAAGGAGAAATGAAAATGAAAAGTAATAAAAGTGTAATGCTGGGACTACTTATTATAATAGTAGTATCTTTTGCAACTGGATGTTTATTTTATAATCTATTAGAACCAAAAGATTTTAAAGATCATTTTGCAGCATTAGGATATAGCATAAGTGATACAGAAAAAGGAAAATATGAATCAAAATCATATTTAGTAGCAACTAAAGAAGATATGCCATTTAAAATAGAATACTATGAATTTGATAATGATAATTCAGCAAAAATAGCATATAAAAAATATGAAAAAGAAATTCCACTTATGATTTCAACTGATTCAACAAATAATGAAACTTCTGGAGCATTTATGACAAAAATGGTTGTTAAAAGTGAAAAAGAATTCATTATAATTTCTAGAGTAAAAAACACCTTAATTTTTATTCAAGGAACAACTGAATACGAAAATGAAATTAATACATTATTAGATGATATTAAATATTAAAATAAAGTTCTAGATAATCTAGTGGGGAGATAGCATGAAAATGTTATCTCTTTTTTGAATAATAAAATTTATAGTAAGATGTGATAAAAAAATATATGAATGAATTAGCAAAATATTAGATGTAAATTTCAATATCATAACTAAAAAAAGTCAAAGAAGACATAAAAATAGAAAAAGTTCTCTCGAATTAAAAAAATACTTTCGTGTCTCAAACAGAAAGTATTTTTTAATACAATTATTTATCTAAATTAACAAGTTCATTATTAAGAGTTTTAAGTTCTTTTTTAATTTTAGTACTAGTAGCAGCTTCTATTGGATACCATCCATTTTTAAAAGCAAGTTCATAACACTTTCTTTGCCTATGAGACATTTCTAAAAACATTTTTTCAAATATATTATATAACTTTTCATTAGATAACTCAGTTAACATGACAACTAAATTTTTTTCCATATCTTTTAATAATACCAATAAATGAGTTAAATAATCTTTATCATTTAATTCAAGTCCCTTACTTACTTCAGTTTCTGGATTAGTAATTTTATTATTCATTTATATTACCTCCTAATACATTTAATATTATAGTCATATTCTCATAAAAGAAATTACTACATGACTTTAAAAAATCTTGTATTTTTTTATCTTTAACATTCTTACTATTATCTAATATATTTTTAAAAAGAACATAATTCCATCCAAATGAATCTTTTAAATAATCTAAATCTTTATTAGATATTATATTATTTGGAACAGTATCAAATTTGTCCATATCATCACCATCCATACTACTATTATTTACAATATTAATAATCTTAATCTTCCATATATTGGATTAATATATAAATTACATATTTATATACTAACAGTGATGTATTATGAAAAATGATGAAGTTATTATAAAAGTGGGATTATTATTTTATATTTCCTCTATTATTGGTTTTATTTATGAATATTTATTAAATTTAGTATTAAATGGAAGAAGTGTTAGTCATGGTATATTATATGGACCATGGTTGCCAATATATGGAACTGGTAGTGTTTTAATATCTTTTTTAGAAAAATATAAATCTAAATCATTAAAAATTTTTATAATTTCATTTTTATTAACAGGTACTTTAGAATTAATATGTGGTTATATTTTACTTAATTTCTTACATAAAAGGTTGTGGGATTATACAGGATGGTTTTTAAATATAAATGGATTTGTATGTCTTTTAAGTGCAACTTGTTTTGGTATTGGAGGATTATTAATAATATATTTATTATTACCATTTATAAAAAAGATAATGGATAAGGTAGGTAAAAAACATTTAAAAATATTTCTAGGAGCTACTACAATGCTGTTTATTATTGATATTATTTGTACAATAATTAATCAGTAAAATATGCTTGAAAACATACAAATTTTATAGTATCTATTTTTATAGAAATATAGAAAATGTTTAGATGAAATGTTAAATTACAATACAACAAATAGTAATATAAAAACAGTAATAAATAACTGGTATAGTTCAAATATGACAAATGTAACAGAATATTTAGAAAATGCAATATATTGTAATAATAGAAATATATCAAATTTAGGAGGATGGAACCCAAGTGGAGGAAATTTAACAACAACATTACAATTTAGCGATTATTATACAAGTAATTATAGATTAACATGCCAAGATAAAGAAGATCAATTTACATTAAAAGTTGATTCAAGTGGAACATTAGGATATGAAAATAATGCTTTAGATTATCCTGTGGGTTTATTAACTGCTAAAGAAACAAGTCTTGCCATTGGTGGATCATATATTAATTACTTAAATAATAATTATTCTTAGTGGTTGCTGTCCCCTAGCACATTAGACAGCGACTACTATGCTTGCGTTCATCGTCTGCACAATGGGAATCTGGACTACGGCGGTGTGAATTACTATAATGGAGTAAGACCAGCAGCGTCACTTTCAACAAAAGTTAAGTTAAGTGGAGAAGAAAATGGTACAGTAGAATCGTCATATATTTTGGCTCCATTAGATTGAGTGCATCTTGTATGTCAACGAAGACATAAAAATAGAAAAAATTTTCCCAAACTAAGAAATGTATAAGCAAAACTTGTACCTTTTTTGTTATTTAGTAGATTTTAAAACTTATATTTGATAAAATATGGGTAGGTGTTGAGAATGAAAGAATATTTTAAATTAATATATAAAGATAGCAAAGAAAAATATTTTAAAACTTTGGATAAATGGATGTCTAGTGATGAAAAAAAATTTATAATTACTGCAAATCCAGAAACAATTAGTATGGCAAGAAATGATAAAGAAATAAATGATATGTTATTAAATAAAAATAATAGTGTTATTCCAGATGGAATTGCTATTGTAAAGGTATCAAAGATGTTTAATATGCCTTGCAAAGAAAGAATAGCAGGTGTAGATGTAGCAGAACATTTACTAGAATATGCTAGTAAAAATAAAAAGAAAGTATACTTATTTGGTAGTAAAGAAGAAGTTATTACCGCAATGAAAAAAGTTATAAAAGAAAAGTATAGTGGTATAAATTTAGTTGGAGCTACTAATGGTTATGTAAAAGATAGAGATAAAGAGTTTGAAAATATAAAAAAAGCATCTCCTGATATTATAATGGTAGCACTTGGAATACCGCATCAAGAAAAATTAATTTATAAACATTTAAATGATTTTAATAAAGGAATATTTGTAGGTGTAGGAGGTTCATTTGATGTATTAAGCGGAACAAAAAAAAGAGCACCTGAAATATTTATTAAACTTAATTTAGAATGGTTCTATAGAATTGTTTGTGAACCAAAAAGATTAAAAAGATTTTGGGATAATAATATCAAATTTATGTTTAAAGCAATGAAAGAAAGGAGAAAAAATGAAAAAAATTAAAGTAATGAGTGTTTTTGGAACAAGACCAGAAGCTATTAAAATGGCTCCCCTTGTAAAAGAACTTGAAAAAAGAGAAGAAATTGAAAGTATTGTATCAGTAACAGCACAACATAGAGAAATGTTAGATCAAGTACTAGAAACTTTTAAAATTAAACCAGATTATGATTTAAATATAATGAAAAGTGGTCAAACATTAGCAGAAGTTACAACAAGAGCCTTATTAGGACTTGAAAATGTTATAAAAGAAAGTAAGCCAGATATTGTATTAGTACATGGAGACACTACAACAACATTCGCAGCATCACTTGCAGCCTTCTATAATCAAACTGCTATTGGACACGTTGAAGCAGGACTTAGAACTAACGATAAGTATTCACCATTTCCAGAAGAAATGAACAGACAATGTGTTGATAGAATGAGTGATTTATATTTTGCTCCTACTGAAATTAGTAAGAATAATTTATTAAAAGAAGGAATAGATGAAAATAAAATATATGTTACTGGTAATACTGCAATTGATGCTATGAGTACAACGATAAATAAAAACTATACTCATAAAGAATTAGAATGGATTAAACCAAACGAAAAAATGATTTTACTTACTGCTCATAGACGTGAAAATCTAGGAGAACCTATGAGAAATATTTTTAAAGGAATTAAAAGAGTAGTAGATGAATTTGAAGATGTTAAAGTATTATATCCAATTCATATGAATCCTAAAGTAAGAGAAGTTGCAAATGAAATTTTTGCATCATGTGATAGAGTTAAACTTATTGAACCACTTGAAGTATTTGATTTTCATAACTTTCAAAATAAAGCTTATTTAATTCTAACTGATTCTGGTGGTATTCAAGAAGAAGCTCCAAGTTTAGGAAAACCAGTCCTAGTTTTAAGAGATACTACAGAAAGACCTGAAGGAATAAATGCAGGAACACTTAAACTAGTTGGAACTAATGAAGATGTTATATATAATGAAACTAAAAAGTTATTAATAGATAAAGATGAATATGAAAAAATGAGCAAAGCATCAAATCCATATGGAGATGGACATGCTAGCAAATATATAGTAGATGCTATAATTAATTATTTTAACAAATAATAAAGGAGAATTATGAAAGTACTAGTAATAATACCAGCTTATAACGAAGAAAAAAGTATTAAAGAAGTATGTGATAATATTGAAAAAGTAAAGTATGGTAAAGATTATACATTAGATTACATAGTTATAAACGATGGTAGTAAAGATAAAACAGAAGAGATATGCACTAAAAATAATATACCAGTAATTAATTTAGTTAATAACTTAGGTATTGGAGGGGCAGTACAAACTGGATACAAATATGCATATTTACATAATTATGATATTGCTATTCAATTTGATGGTGATAATCAACATGATGCAAACTATATTGATGATATAGTAAAACCAATTATCAATAATGAATGTGAAATGACTGTAGGTAGTAGATATGTAAAAGAATTAAGTGAATTTAAATCAACATTTTTAAGACAATTTGGTATTAAATTTTTATCAACTATTTTAAAAACTACCACAGGTAAGAAAATATATGATGTAACATCTGGAATGAGAGCTATTAATAAAGATATAATAAAAATATTTATAAATGATTATCCAATAGATTATCCAGAACCAGAAACTTTAGTAGCAGTTTTAATAAAAGGCTACAAAATAAAAGAAGTTCCAGTAAAAATGCATGAAAGAAAAACTGGTAGATCATCAATAACACCTATATCAAGTATATATTACATGACTAAAGTATCTTATTCAATGATTATGAAAAGTATTATAGAAAGAAGACAAAAAAATGGCAAATAATTTAAGAATATCAATTATTATTGGACTATTAATTGTAATGGTTGGAATATATAAAACTATAAAAAGAAAAAAATTAACTATGAAATATGGAATGTATTGGACATTTGTCTTCTTATGTATGTTATTACTACTTATATTTCCAAAAATAATTGAATGGTTAGCATTAAAACTTGGTTTTAAAGAAGCTCCACATATGTTATTCCTGTTTGCAATATTTTGTTTATTTTATATATCTTTTAAAATATATACATCAATTTCCAAATTAACTGAATCAAACAAAAATTTAGTACAAGAATTATCTATTTTAAAACATGAAATTAATAATAAAAGGTGACTTAAATGAATAAGAAAAAAATATCTATTTTAGCATTACACTTAGGCTTTGGAGGAGTAGAACAAGTAATATGTAATACTGCAAATATGTTATGTGATGATTTTGATGTTGAAATAATTTCTTTATATAAAAAGAAAGAAAAAATACCTTTTAAAATTAATGATAAAGTAAAAATAAAGTATTTAATGAATACTTGTTCAAATAAAGAAGAATTTAAAAATGCTATAAAAAATAAGAATATAATAAATATATTTAAAGAAGGATTTAAATCAGTATATATATTATTAAATAAAAATAGACTTATAAAAAAAGAAGTAAATAAAACTGATGTAAAAATAATCATATCTACAAGATATTCATTTAGTGAAATATTAAATAAATGTAAAAAGAATAATCGCATATTTATTCATGAAGAACATACCTATAGTACATCTGATGATTATATAAATAAATTAAAAGAGTTAAATAACATTGACTATATAAAACCATGTAGTAAAGTTTTATATGAAACATATCTAGAGAATGGTATAAACAATCTTTTTTATATACCGCTTGGATTAAATTATTATCCAAATGAAAAAGAAACTTCAAAATTAAATACTAAAAATTTAATAGCAGTTGGAAGACTCGAACCAGAAAAAGGTTATCTTGATTTAATTGAAGTGATAAATGAATTAGTAAAAAAAGATAAAGTTATAAAATTAAATATATTTGGTAGTGGTAGTGAAGAAGAGAAAATAAATAATTTAATAAAAACATATAAATTAGAAAATAATATAAAATTATGGGGATTTCAAACACAAGATTTTATAAAAAAATATATGAAAGATTCAAGTTTATATGTAATGACTAGTTTTGAAGAATCCTTTGGTTTAGTTCTAATTGAAGCGATGAGTTATAAAATACCATGTATAGCATTTGATTCTGCTAAAGGAGCAAAATACACAATAATTAATAATAAAAATGGATATATTATTAAAAATAGAAATATAAAAGAAATGAGTAATAAAATATTAGAGTATCTTAAGTTGGATGAAAAAGAAAAATTAAATATGGGTGCATTTGCTAGAAATTCAATATCAATTTATAAATATGATAATGTAAAAAAAGAATTAATTAAATTTTACAAAAATATTCAATAAAGTATCATTAATTCATATAATACATTAGAGGTGTCTTATGAATTTAAATGATTCTTTTTTTAATAAAGTAGAAAAGAAAACTAAAGTAGATAAAAATACAATTTTATCTTTAGCAGAAAAATTGCAAAAAGGTAATATGAAAGATGAAAAAACTTTAAGAGAAGTGATTGATACATTAAGTAAAATGACTGGTAAAAAAGTTAGTAAAGAACAAAGTGATAAAATAATTAGTAAAGTAGTTGATGGAAAAGTACCAAGTAATATTGATAAAATGTTTTAATAAATGGTTTTAAACCATTTTTTAAATGATTTAAAATACATTTCTATTGAAATAAAAGTCATCTTTTAGTAAAATTTATATAGCAAGAAAAGATAAAAATTAATGAGATGAAAGAAGGAAAACAATGGAAGATAGAAAATATATAGTTATAGGAGGAGAACATTATAATCCACTTGGGTTAATAAGAAGTTTAGGTGTAGCAAAAATAAAACCAATTGCAATAATTAAAAAAGCAAGTTTTGGTATAGCATCAAAAAGTAAATATATTAAAAAATTACATTTAGTAGATTCTTATGACGAAGCCCTAGATTTATTAAAAAAAGAATATGGAAATGAAATATTAAAACCATTCGTATTTACTAGTGATGATCAAATGACTTCTATTCTTGATAATAATTATGATGAATTAAAAGATAAATTTATTTTTTACAATGCTAAAAAGCAAGGTGAAATATCAAAATATATGAATAAAGAAGAAATAATGAATCTTGCAGTAGAGTGTGGTTTAAAAGTTGCAAAAAGTTGGAAAGTTTATGATAAAAAAGTTCCAAAAGATATTACTTATCCATGTCTTACTAAAGCAATAATTTCAACTAAAGATAATTGGAAAGATGATTCATTTATTTGTAAAAATGAAGAAGAATTAAAGAAAGCATTAAAGACTATTAAAAGTAAAGAAATACTTATACAAGAATACATAATAAAGAAAAATGAATTATGTTATGATGGATTTTCATGTGATAATGGTAAGAAAGTTTTATATGCAATATCAAGTGATTATTTATTTGTAAAAGAAGGTGCATATAGTAATTATATGTTAGTAAGTAATTCACATCATAAAAAGTTAGAAGACAAATTATCAAAAATGTTTGCAAAAATAAAATTTGATGGAATATTTTCAGTTGAATTTTTAGTAGATGAAAATAATAATTACTATTTTCTAGAAATTAATTTTAGAAATTCAACATGGAGTTGGGCATCCACTAAAGCTGGAATGAATTTACCAGTACTATGGAGTAGATGTATGCTTGATAAAGAAGAATTTAATGATTCATATAAAGAATTTAAACCATTTAAAGCAATTGTAGAAATAGAAGATTTTCATGATAGAGTTAGTACAAAAAAAGTTAGTTTATTTAAATGGCTTGGTAATTTATTAAGCTCAAAAGTATGGTATTATTTCACATTTGCTGATCCTATGCCATTATTAAATAAAGTATTACATAAAATAAATAAAAAAAGATATTAAGAAAGGATTAGTATAATGAAATTAGACAAAAAAAGATTTATTCCAACAATATCCATAATTATAATAACATTAATATTAGTAGCAACTAATTTAAATTTAGTAAAAAGTAATGTAAATGTAGTATATGATTTTTTATCTCATAAATTTAGTTGGTTATTTATATCTGCTAACATTGCAGCCTTTATATTTTCACTATGGATTATTTTAGGACCATATAAAAACGTAAGATTAGGTGGAGAAAAGGAAAAACCAAAATATAGTACATTCTCTTGGATAGCAATGATGTTTACAACTAGTTGTAGTGCAGGATTAATTGTATTTGGTTTTATAGAAAGTATAATTTATGCCTCAAATCCACCATTTGGTATAGAACCATTTAGTATAAAAGCTTACGAAATAGCTCAAGCTTATTCTCACTATCATTGGGGATTAAATGCTTGGACACTTTATGTTCCAGTTACAGTAGCATTAGGATTAATGCTTTATAATAAAAAAGAACAAAACATAAACATAAGTAGTGCTTGTGAACCAGTATTAAAAAAACAGTCTAAAGGTTTTTTAGGAATATTAATGGATATATTTGGTATTTTTGGAGCAGTAGTAGCACCAGTTACATCTATGGGTCTTGGAATGCCTTTACTTACTTTATTATTTCAAAATATTTTTAATATTCCAGACAGTAAAGTAATTGTTTTACAAATTGTTATATTAGCACTTTGGATATTATTATTTGGTGCTAGTGTTTATAAAGGACTAGATAAAGGTATAAAAAAATTAAGTGATTTAAATGTAATAACAGCATTTGCTTTTATGTTTGTAGTTGCATGTATTACAGGTATTACTTTTGTATTTAATGCAGAGATTAATAATATTGGAGCATATTTAACAAATTTTGTAAGGATGCTTACAAATACAGATCCATATGGTACAGGAGAATTTGTAGCAAAATGGACTGTTTGGTATTGGGCTTGGTTAATAGTATATATGCCTTTGATGGGTGTATTTAATGCTAAAATATCTAAGGGAAGAACTTTAAAAGAAGTTGTTTTAGGACAAATGATTTTTTGTAGTTTAGGTTGTTGGGTTGCTATGTCATCACTTGGAAATTATGCAATTAAAATTCAACAAAGTGGAGTATTAGATATTGCAAGTATACTAAATACTAAAGGACAACCAACAGCAATAGTAGAGATAATAAAAACTATGCCATTCAGTACTTTATTTATGGTACTTGTTGCAATATTATGTTTTATATTTATGGCTACAACAGTAGATTCAAGTTCTTTTGTAGCAGCAGAAACAACTTATGATCATAAAGATGATAACCTAGCACCAAGATGGCTTAGAATGATATGGGCAACAGTAACTTGTGTTATAACTTTTGTTTTATTACAAGTTGGAGGTTTTGATGCTGTTCAAGTTTTAGCAATTTTAATAGGATTTCCTCTAGCAATTATAATGTTTATAGTAATAATTTCTGGAGTTAAACTTTTAAAAGATAAAAAAAGCAAAAAATAAATTTATTAATCATATAATTTAATAATCATAATTTGTAAAATGTTCGTAATTATAATTGAAATAAAAAACAAATTGTGATAATCTATTTATAGAATAAAGAGGTATAGATATGAATAATTTAGAAAAAGTATTAGAAAAATTATATAGTTATGAATATTTTCCTATATATTTAGTAGTATCAATAATAGTATTAGTATTACTTTTTATTGTAGTATTATTTTTCGGAAAGAAAGATAAGAAAAAAAGAGAAATCGAAGCTACTAAAAAATTACAACAAATTAATACTGGACAAATTAATTTAGAAGAAGTTAATGCATTCAAAGAAACTAGTACACCATCCTCAGTTGAAATTAATGCAGAACCATCTTTAGAAAATACAGTAACTGAACCTGCATTTCTTCCAAATATAACTGAAGTAAAAGAAGAAAATGAAGTAATTCCAGAACCTATATTATCTAAGGAAGAACCAACTTTAAATATAAGTACGGAGCCAGTTATGCCTGAAGTAACACCAGTAGAAAATCATAAAGAAATGCCAACTGAAGTACCAAAAGTTCCAGAAAATAATACATCATTAAATGAAATAAATACAAATATTGAGATAAATAAAGAAGAAGGAACTCCAATTTTAGAAAAAGTTGAAGAAAAACCATTTGTTTTTGCTTCTGAAGAACCAATAAATGCTGTTGAATCAAATACTTTTAAAGAAGAACCAACAAGTATTCCAGAAGTTAACATTGAACAAAAAGAAACTACAGTTCCAGAAAATACTCCAAATTTAGATGAAACAACAAGTATTAGAATACCAGAATTTAATTTTGATGAATTAGTTAAAGAAACTGAAGAAGTTAAAAAAGAAGAGACACCTGTATATCAAAAGGGGCCTGAAATATTTAGTTCAGTATATGTTCCAGAAAAAGAAGATAAAGTAGAAATTGCTAGTAGTACAAATGAAGAATTTGAACTTCCTTCACTAAAAAAGGAACCAGATGTTAATAAAAAAATTGAAGAATCAAAAGTAAATGTTGAAGAAGAAAAAACAAAAGAAGAAGATTTAAGCAATTTAGAAATGCCAGTATTTACAGATTATAAATTAGATGAAATATCTGGAGAATCATATAATATAAATAAATAAGTACATGTTACAATGTGCTTTTTATTATGTAAAAAAGTTTACCTTTTATTGAAGACTAAAAATTAGTGTGTTAAAATAAATATGGTGAATAGAAATGACAAAATATAATGAATCATCGATAAAAATACTTGAAGGCCTAGAAGCCGTTAGAAAAAGACCAGGAATGTACATTGGATCAACAGATAAAAGAGGAATGCATCATTTAGTTTGGGAAATAGTAGATAACGGTATTGATGAAATAATTAACGGATATGGTAATTATATAAAAATAGTTTTACATAAAGATAATAGTATTACTATAGCAGATAATGGACGTGGAGTTCCAATTGGAATGCACGAAAGTGGTAAAAGTACACCAGAAGTTATATATACAATACTTCATGCTGGCGGAAAATTTGAAGCAGGTAATTATAAAGTAAGTGGAGGTCTTCATGGAGTTGGAGCCTCAGTAGTAAATGCCCTAAGTTCTAAAATGGATGTAGTAATTTATCGTGACGGAGTAATATCAAATATTAGATTTGCAAATGGAGGACAAATAGAAAGTCCATTAAAACAAATTGGTACTACAAATAAAACTGGTACAATTGTTACATTTACACCAGATAAAGAAATATTTAAAAATTGTAATTTTTCATATACAACTATTTGTGAAAGAATGCAAGAAAGTGCTTTTTTAATACCTAATGTAACAATAGAAATAATTGATGAAGAAAGTAATAGACAAGTAAAATATCATTATGAAAATGGACTTGAAGATTTTGTTACATACATAAATGAAAATAAAAACACACTTCATAAAGTATTAAGTTTTTCAGGAACAAAAAACGATATCGAAGTAGATATTGCTTTGCAATATACAGATACTTATAATGAAAATATAATATCATTTGTAAACAATGTTAAAACAGTTGATGGTGGAACACATGAAGTTGGTTTTAAAACTGGTATCACAAAAGCATTTAATGATTATGTAAAAAGTAATAATTTAATTAAAGGAAAAGATAATACTTTTGATGGTTCTGATGTAAGAGAAGGAATAAGTGTAGTAATAAGTTTAAAAATACCAGAATCTTCTTTGCAATTTGAAGGACAAACTAAAGGTAAATTAGGTACGCCAGAAGCAAGAAGTATTACTGAAAGTATAACTTATGAAAATATTAAATTTTTCCTAGAAGAAAACAAAGAAATAGCATTAAATATTGTTGAAAAAGCTTCAAAAAGTAAGATTGCAAGAGAAGCTGCAAGAAAAGCAAGAGAAGAAGCAAGAAATGGAAAAGGAAAGAATAAAATAGAAAAAAATCTTTCTGGTAAACTTGCACCAGCAGGTGCTAAAAATCCTAAAATAAATGAACTTTTCCTAGTAGAAGGAGATTCAGCTGGAGGTTCTGCTAAAAATGGTAGAAATAGAAAATTTCAAGCAATATTACCTCTTAGAGGTAAAGTTTTAAATGCCGAAAAAACCAGTGTTCAAGACATGTTAAAAAATGAAGAAATAAATACAATTATTCATACTATTGGAGCAGGAATGGGTAGCGAATTTGTTTTAGAAGATTCAAATTACGATAAAATAATCATAATGACCGATGCCGATGTTGATGGATCACATATTCAAATTCTTTTATTAACATTTTTCTATAGATTTATGAGACCTCTAATTGAAGCAGGAAAATTATATATTGCAAAACCTCCTTTATATAAAATAGAGTATGGTAAAAAACATTTTTATGCTTATAGTGATGAAGAAAGATATAGGATAGTAAGTGAAAATACAGGTAAACCAGAAATTTCAAGAAATAAAGGTCTTGGTGAAATGAATGCTGATGAACTTTGGGATACAACAATGGACCCAGATAAAAGAAGTTTAATAAGAGTTAACATTTATGATGCTGCACTTGCAGAAAAAAGAGTAAATGTTTTAATGGGAGATAAAGTTGAACCAAGAAAAGAATGGATTGAAGAAAACATAGTGTTTACTATGGAAGATAGTTATAGAGCGGAGTAGATAAGTATGGAAAACATATTAAAAAGAATTGAAGATTATGCTCTAGAAGAAATTATGGGAGAAAGATTTGCATCATACGCAAAAGAAATAATTCAAGATAGAGCAATTCCAGATGTAAGAGATGGTTTAAAACCAGTTCAAAGAAGAATACTTTATGCAATGTACTCTGCTGGAAATACATATGATAAAAAGTATTTAAAAAGTGCTGCAACAGTTGGAGATGTTTTAGGTAAATATCACCCTCATGGTGATTCATCTGTATATGATGCTATGGTAAGAATGAGTCAAAGTTGGAAACAAAATGAACCACTTATAGACATGAAAGGAAATAATGGTTCAATCGATGGAGATCCAGCTGCAGCATATCGTTATACTGAAGCAAGACTTTCAAAAATAAGTAATGAACTATTATGTGATTTAGATAAAGATACAGTTGTGTGGGCTCCAAACTTTGATGATAGATTACTTGAACCAACTGTTCTTCCAGCAAAATTTCCAAATTTATTAGTTAATGGAACAATGGGAATTTCAGCAGGTTATGCTACAAATATACCACCTCATAATTTAGGAGAAATTATTGATGCTACAATAAAAAGAATAGATTCTCCAAATTGTTATTTTGATAGTATATTTGATATAGTAAAAGGACCAGACTTTCCAACTGGAGGTAAAGCACTAGGTATAGATGGTATAAAAAGTGCTTTAAAAACTGGTAGAGGTAAAGTCACTGTAAGAAGTAAATATGAAGTAGTAAAAGAAAAAGGTAAAGAAAAAATAATTATTACTGAAATTCCTTTTGAAGTAGTAAAGTCTCAATTAGTAAATAAAATTGATGCCATAAGAATAGATAAAAAAATAGATGGTATGGCAGAAGTTAGAGATGAATCAGATAGAGAAGGATTAAGAATTGTAATTGATTTAAAAAGTGGAGCAAATAGTGAATTTGTTTTAAACTATTTACTTAAAAACACCGATTTACAAGTTTCGTATAATTACAATATGGTAGCAATAGTAAATCGTTGTCCTAAAACTTTAGGTATTCTAGAAATACTAGATGCATATATTGCTCATCAAAAAGAAGTTATTTTAAAAAGAACAGCCTTTGATTTAAAAGCTAAAGAAAAAAGACTTCATATAGTTGAAGGTTTAATAAAATGTTTAAGTATATTAGATGAAGTTATTAAAACAATAAGAGCAAGTAAAAATAAAATGGATGCAAAAAGTAATTTAGTAGCAAAATTTGGTTTTACTCTAGAACAAGCTGAAGCAATAGTAGTATTACAACTATATAAATTAACAAATACAGATGTTTTAGCACTTGAAGAAGAAATGGAATCATTAAAAAAATTAATCGAAGGATTAAAAGCAATATTAAATGATGAAGAAATATTAAAATATGTTATGAAAAAAGAATTAAAAATAATAAAGAAAGAATATGCTGAACCAAGAAAAACTGAAATAGTAAATGAAATTGATGAAATAAAAATTGATGTTGAAAGCATGATACCTAAAGAAACCGTACTTGTAGTAGTATCAAATGAAGGTTATATAAAAAGAGTACCATCTAAAAGTTATAATGGAAGTGCTGGTGAAACATTACTTAAACCAGGTGATTATGTGAAAAATATCTATGAAACTAGTACCCTTAACAATTTAGTAGCATTTACAAATTTAGGTAATTATTTATTTATACCAGTATATAAAATATACGAAGCTAAATGGAAAGAACTTGGTAAACATATAAGTAATTTAGTACCACTTCAAGAAGGAGAGTATGTAATATCATCATTTATCTTGCGTGATGAAGATGCATTAACAATATTTACAAAACAAGGAATGATTAAACAAGTACTAATGAAAGATTTAATTGTTCAAAGATGTAGTAAACCTCTAGTAGCAATGAAATTAAAAGATGACGATGAAGTTGTTAGTGTTAAAATAAGTAGTGAAGATGTAGTCATGGTTACAAGTAATGGATATTATTTAAGATTTAAAAATAATGAAGTTCCAGTAGTAGGACCAAAAGCTAGTGGAGTAAAAGGAATGAATCTAACTGATGACTCAATTATAAGTGGTGAATGTATTAATGATTCATATGAATATTTAGATATCTTTACTAATAATAATACTGCAAAAAGAATAAAGTTAAGTGAATTAAAATATTTAACTAGAGCTAAAAAAGGAACACAACTTATTAAAAAAACAAAAACAGTTACTTATAAAATAGTAAATAGTTATATAACAAATTCAAAAGATATAATTATAATAAAAAAAGATAGTGAACTTACTGAAATAAAAAATAGTGATATTGCAATAATGGACTTACAAAGTACAGGAAGTAGTATTACCAAAGGTTATGTTGATGAATATATTTTAAAAACAAATATAATAAAATGTGATTCCAAAAAAGAAGAACCAATTAAAGAAGAAAAAGCCGAAGTAAAAGAAAAACAAGTTTCTTTTGAAGATTTCACTAAAGACTTTAAATTATAATAAAATCACCTAGTAAAACATAATATATACTAGGTGATTTTTAATGAGTAAAAAAGAAGAATTTAAAGAGTTTATAAAAAATAAACCAGAACTAGTTGAATTCATCAAAAATAAAGAACAAACAATGCAAGGATTTTATGAAATATATGATGTCTATGGAACTGATGAAAGTGCTTGGAAACCATATGAAAGAAGTAGTGAAACAACTACTACTCCTAAAATAACTGATATAATGAAAAATATAAATGTTGATGAATTACAAAAACATATAAATACAGCTCAAAAAGCACTTGAGGTAGTAGAAGATTTAACAGAAAAAGGAGCAGATACTGTTAAATCTGTAATAAAAGGCCCTCTTGCAAGTAGACCACTAAATAAGTTTTTTGAGGACTAATTCTATGGAATATTTTTTACAAAGAAAACTAGAAGAAGACAAAAGATTTAAAAGATATTTAAATGAAAATTCAAATTATATAAAATATTTAAATAGAAATCCAGAAAATTATAAAATATTTATTAAAGAAATGAAAGAATTTTATAAAGAAAGACCAACTGATAAATTAAATAATGCTATTGATACAATAGATATAGTAAGTAAAATTATTGGAACATTGAATTAAAAAAAACTAGTCATCTAGTTTTTTTCAGTTAAATAATCATTTATACCATACTTTTCATCTTGTGGATCAAAAAATATTTCATATCTAGGTGGATTATAAGTAAGTATACCCATTAAAGCATAAACAAATATAATTAAAAGTATTGATACAATCTTTTGATTTTTAATTTCACTCTTAAATAATATTCTTGTAAATATAAAGTTAGTAAGTAATATGCTAAGAAATAGTATTATAAATGTTACAATCATATTTTCTCCAATAATCCAAAATATTGGATAATACATAATTAAAAATATTGGAATATTACATAGTGCTTCTAAAATCTTAGTTATAAAAAAGTTATTAACATTACTTTTAGTTTTCTTAAGAATAAAGTATTCAATAATACCATAAAGAAGCACTGTAGTATAAATCATTTTCATATGCTCCCAAACACTTTCATTTACTGGGAAAAATATACTAAATACAGGATTTGGAAACCAGTCATATAAAAAGTGTGTTAAAAAACAAAGTAAAAATGTAAAAATAGCGCTCCCAATAATAATTTTATTTGACTTCAAATATATCACCTAATAATAATATATTACAGATAAATTATTTTATACAATTTATTTAATTGAAACTATTTTTTCTTGTATTAACATAAATTTTATAGTACAATTTTAAGTAGAAAAGATAGAAAATAAGTAAGAGAAAAAACTTACTTACTCGGAGGTTGATATAATGAAAAAAATAGACTTCCGGGGGGG
>OJAW01000646.1_pt1 | contig 23647 bp, 20 predicted proteins | sample 1589151 | NCBI WGS metagenome assembly OJAW01 (sample SAMN03283290) | human gut metagenome | biome: human-associated habitat; material: feces | host: Homo sapiens | place: Peru | collected 2012
TAGAAAGACAGGTAGGACCGCAAGCCGTAAGAGCCGCAACATCATCACCGTAAATCTTATAGCCCCAACGCTTATCCCATTGCATAAACAAAGGCACGCTGTCGCAATCCTTGTATTCGCTCATATCAATGCGAAAATGCTTGTCCTTATCGGTTGGGTAAGCCAAAACAAAATCTCTTGTTTCCTTGTTTCTGTCAAGCAAGTCAACAAGATTTTGCGGATATTCGTCAACATCTATTCCGTTTTCTTTGGCGTACTCCTCCACCATTTGTCTGCCGGATTGATTTTTGTATTCCTCATCATAGGTTATGCTTCCGGCATAAGATTCGTTTTTGTCAAAAATTGCACATCCCGTGCACAGCACCGCCGTTATTGTTGCCAACAAAACGGCAATAATCTTTTTAGTCATTGTAATTTTCATAATAAAAACCTCCTTTAAATTACAAGCAAATTGTAATCCAAAAGGAGATTTTTTGTTTTAATATTAACTTTAGAAATTCTTACAATTTCCTTAAGATTGAACTTCAAACGGCAATTCAACCTTAAAAACAGTTGCCTTTGGTGAACTGCTTGCGGTAATTGTGCCGCCGTGACGCTCAACAATCTGCTTTGCAATGGCAAGTCCGAGTCCCGAGCCGCCCGTAGAACTTCTCCTCGCATCATCTGCACGGAAAAATTTTTCAAATATCATTTGCAGTTTTTCATCCGGTATCTCGTCACCTTTATTAATAAAGGTAACAACCGCCCTGCCGTTTTGAGTAAACGCGTTTATTACAATTTCGGTGTTTTCATAGCAATAGTTTGAAGCGTTGCGCATCAAGTTATCAAACACTCGCGACAGCTTGTCCGCATCGCCTACGATATTAATTTTTTCATCGGCATTAACCGTACATGTAAGACCCTTAGTGCTCAAAACAGGATAAAACTCATCCGCCATTTGACGAAGCATCATAACAAGGTCAATATGATTTTTTTCAAGGGTAAACGACTGAAGATTAAATCTGGTTATGTCAAAAAATTCATTGATAAGCTGTTCAAGTCTGTATGCCTTATCAAGCGCAATATCCGTATACTTTGCACGGTATTCGGCAGATAAATTCGGGTTTTCCTGAAGCAGACTCAAATATCCGATAATCGAAGTGAGCGGCGTTTTCAAATCATGTGCAAGGTAAACCACAAGGTCATTTTTGCGTTGCTCCGCCTCTTGCACCTCAAAGTCCTTGTATTTAAGTTCCTTTTTTATACTCTCCTCAACCGCCTTGTGCTTTTTTGAAATAGACACGGGCAATCTCGGGCTGACATAGTCGTCCTCAACTATTCCGTCAAGTGCGTCATATTCTCGGTCAAGCGCTCTTACGCTTGCAACAAAATACAAAAATGTGATAATCCCCACAACCAAAAGATTAATAATCAGTGCCTGCGACTCGTCAATATCAACACTGAATTGCGTAATCGCAATATTACCGCCGAGCCAAACAGCCGCACTCGACAAAACAACGGCAATCAAATATTTTATTATTGCGGACGAGGAAACACGCTTGTTTTTATTTCTTTTCAATTTTATACCCAACTCCCCAAACTGTTTTTATAAATTTAGGATTTCTCGGCGGCTCGTTCAACTTTTCCCTGATTCGTCTGATATGCACCATAACGGTATTGTTTGAATCAAGATATTTTTCTCCCCAAACTTTTTCAAATATATCCTCGGTGGAAACAACCTTGCCTGCGTTTTGGCAAAGAAGCCACAAAATATTAAATTCGGTCGGTGAAAGATTAACCGCACGCTCATAAAGGGTGCACTCGTGCGTTTCATGATTTACAATCAATCCGCCGTTATCGTAAATTTCACTGCTTTCCTGCCTGCCGTTACCGTTGTATAAAGTAAAACGACGAAGCTGTGCTTTAACCCTCGACACCATTTCAAGCGGATTGAACGGCTTTGTTATATAATCATCCGCACCGAGCGACAGTCCGAGAATTTTATCGCTGTCCTCAACTTTAGCAGTAAGCATAATAACAGGGAAAGTTAAGTTTTGTTCTCTGATTTTGCGAAGTATTGAAAATCCGTCGATTCCGTCAATCATAACATCAAGAAGTGCCAAATCAATCTGCTTTGAAAAAATGCAATCAACCGCACTCTTTGAATCATAAAATTTATATACCGTAAATCCCTCGTTTTTCAAAAACAATTCAACAAGGTCGGCAATTTCCTTTTCATCATCAACTACAAGAATATTCATACTAAATCCTTTCAAGCGTATTTTAGCACACAACCGACTGCAAAACAATAACCGATTAAAAAGACGGACAGGTTTAAGTCTGTCCGCCAAAATAAATTTATTTGGTTTTAACTTTCTTGGTACTGCTCCACGGTGAATATACCTTTTTGCCCGAAATGGTTTTGTATGCTCTTACTCGAACATAATAAGTTTTCTTTGACTGAGCGGTGGTTACAGTCTTTGAAAGGTACTTTGCATTAACAGACTTTGTCTTATAATTCTTTGAGAAATTATTATATGTAGACCACATAACCTGATAGCCCGAAGCTCCGCTTACCTTTGCCCACGAAGCCTTAATCTTTTTCTTTGAAGAAGATTTTGCCGATTTGATATTAGGCTTTGAAACAGAAGTATACTGTGTAAGAGTTGCACCGAATGCACCCAAATTCTTTTCGCCGTTATCGTTTTGGAAAGCACGAACTCTGAAATAATACTTTTTGCTTGCGGAAAGACCAGTTACCTTGCATGTATTTGTCTTGCCGTTTGTAATTGTTTTGTACAAAACATACTTTTTCTTTGCGGAATCATACTTGTAAACTTCATAACCGTTTGAAGCGTCCTGTTTGTCCCAAGTAAGAGTGATATATGTGTTTGAAATTGCCGAAGCTTTAGGATTTACCGCACCGATTAATGTTTTTACTTTTATGTAATTACAAAATTGACCGATATAATTTTTACCGGCCACGGTTACATATGCCGCAACACGAACAGGATTGTAACAACCCGGCATAAGTCCGCTGACTGTACCCGAATTTGTAATGTATGTACCCGAATTTGTCCATCTGCCGTTTTTAATAGTTTGAACAATGTAACCGGTAGCACCCTCAACCTCCGGCCAATACATTTCAGCCTTATCCGTAGTTGCCGAAGAACAGTTAATTTCGGTAACAGGTGCCGGCACAATATCAAAACTTGTATAAAGATTAACAAATCCGACATACTGACCCAAGCCGGTAACACTTACGGTTGCCGTGCCGATTTCTGTATTATTTTGATATGTAACCTCGTAATCAACGCCCTCGCTCAAAGTGAGATTGCCGTAAGTTACGGTTACATTAGGTCTGATTTCCGAGCCTGTGTATGTTTGATTTGCAATTTTTGTAATTTTTGGTGCAGAAGATGAAATGGCACCCGAATACATAAAGTTGCAATCGAACCTTTTGCCTTCAATTCCCGGAATTCTGCCTTTTGAAGTGTACTGCCAAATATTGTATTCGCCGTCGTAATCGGTGTAAGTTGTGTAATGAGCAAGCCAAATTTTATAACCTGCATTTTCTATTCTTACATGGTCAAGATTTTTGTTAAGAAACGACTTGTTGGCATAAACCATTGCATCATAGCCTGCATTTTTGATTGTATTGCAAAATGCAAGAGCAATGTTTGTCATATCGTTTTTGTCAATGTCACCGTCTGCCCAAGCGGAATCAAGTCTGCCTGTCTTTACACCCGCAAACTCATAGTCAAAAACAATAGGCAAATCAAGGCTGTAGCCCCTTACGATATTAAGGATGTAATTAGCCTCCTGCACAGCCTCTGCGGTTGTAATTGCCTGCGAATAAATATATGCACCAACAGGAATACCTTGGGACATTGCCCCCTGCATATATTCGGCAAATTTTGTATCTCTCATAAGTGTACCCTCATCACCGTATCCGCGATAAGCCGCACGCAAAATAGCAAAGTCAACACCTGCCGCTTTGATAGTGCTCCAATTTAATGTACCGTTGTGATAAGAAACATCTATACCCTGCTGGATGCCGGCATTGATAAATTGATCCTGATGAGTAAATGTTCTGCTGTCAAATCTGCTTGAGCCTGTAAATGCCGATGCCGTAACGGGAGTTACAAGCATTGTACCTGCAAGAAGCAATGACATTATTTTTTTTATTGATTTTTTCATTTAATCTCCCTTATTTTTGCGGACATTATCCGCCGTGTGATTTATTTTTTTATGTACCAATAGTTTTCGTCAACTTTTTTGTTAACTCCGCTGACGCTGCCCTTGTCGCTGAACTGCCACAAATCATAATCTCCGTTATATGTAACCGAGCCGTTATAATCGGCAACCCAAATATAAATGGAATGTGCAAGTTCGCTCATTTTAAAATTACACTTGTACATAAATGATGATGCATAAACTCCGCTTTGGTAGCCTGCGTCCTCAACCTCTTTGCAAAAAGCATTGACAAGAGCTGAATTTTCCTTTTTGTCAAGGTGGGCTGAATAAAGTCTGCCCGTATGCTTACCCGACGAGGTAGGATATTCAAAATCATAGAAAACCGGCAACGATATATCATATTTTTTTATGACATCAAGAGTTGCCCGTGCTTCCTCCTTAGCCTCATCCTCATTAACCGCTTGAGTATAAAAGTATACGCCGACAGGTATGCCTGCTTTGTTCGCCGCCTTAAGATTTTTTTCGGCATTTTTATCTATGCACACATTACCTTTTGCATAACCCCTGTAACCCACACGGATAATAACAAAATCAATCTCATCCTTAAGCTTGCCGAAATTGACCTTGCCGTTGTGATGAGATATATCCACTCCGTATGCCGCCTCTTTATCTATTGATAAAAGCGGATTAGGCAACTTTCTGCCCCTGTGCGATACGGATATTGAAACCAGCACCACAACAACAGCAAGCAAAACTGCCGCAACGGAGATAATTATCTTTTTTTGCTTTTCCTTTTGTTTTTTGGAAAGGCGTTTTTTGATTCTCTTCTTTTTCTTTGTAGGCATATATACTCCCTTGCCCGGATTAAAAATATTATATCACATATTGTATAATTTTTCCACAGGAAAAATTTGACAAATAATAACTGCCGCAAACAAAAATGCTTACGGCAGAACTATATACAAAAGTAATTAATTAAATAGAAACCTCGTGAGCGATGTTATAAAGATTCATATCAATGGTCTTTGTCATATTGAGTGCTTCAAAGATATCGTAATCCACAACATCTTCCTTTTGAGCGGCAACAACTCTGTTACCGATGTTGTTCATAAGAAGTTTAACTGCATAGTTGCCCATACGGGTAGCCATAACTCTGTCCTTAACAGTAGGATAACCGCCACGCTGTGTATGACCGAGAACCGTTGCTCTTGATTCAACGCCTGTTTCAGCCTGAATGTGCTTTGCAAGTTCGTGGACATCAACATCGCAACCCTCGGCAACAATGATGATGAAGTGCTTTTTGTCAGTTCTCTGAGTTTTTCTCATTCTCTCGATAACATGCTTTTCGATGTCAACTTCAACCTCAGGAATAAGGATTGATGTTGCACCGCAAGCGATACCTGCATTGAGTGCAAGATAGCCTGCTCTTCTGCCCATAACTTCGATAACTGCACATCTGTCGTGAGATTCCGAAGTGTCACGAATTCTGTCTACCATATCCATAATAGTATTAAGACAAGTGTCATAACCGATTGTGTAATCACAGCAAGCAATATCATTGTCAATTGTGCCCGGAACGCCTACGCAAGGAATTCCTCTTTCGCTGAGGTCACGAGCACCGCGGAACGAACCGTCACCGCCGATAACAACTACGCCCTCAATACCTTTTTCACGGCAGGTGCGTACAGCTTTACGCATACCCTCTTCTGTAGCAAACTCTGTGCTTCTTGCAGAATAAAGGATTGTACCGCCGCGATTGATAATGTCGGATACCGAACGCAAATCCATCTCTATAAAATCACCGTTGATAAGACCGTTGTAGCCTCTTACAACACCGTAAACCTTAACTCCGTTTTCGCATGCTGTTCTTACAACTGCACGAATAGCGGCATTCATACCCGGTGCGTCGCCGCCGCTTGTTAATACTGCGATAGTTTTCATAATATTTTCCTCCGTTCAAAAATACAAATATATAATTGAATTTATAGCTGATTAACAATGAGCAAAAGCCCACATAATAAATCTATTTTACTTAATATTATATATAATGTCAAGTGTCAAAAATACTAAAATCTAACAGCAACATTGCCCTCACCTAGTATATTTTTTAAGGTTTTTACAAGATTATCGTCATATTTTACAAAATTATACGATTGAGCCTTGATGTATTTCTTTTCGTCATCAAGGTAATAATACATAGGAAAATCGCCCTTGTAATCCTGCAAAACTTCTTTAACCTTTGCTATATTTTCATCGTTTTTTGACTTGAATTTAAGGAACAGTCCCGTTCGCTTTTGCTTTGAAGCCGCACCGATTTGCGAGTTGTCAACCGTCGGTTTGATAACGGCATTTACAAGAATTTTAGGCTCTTTTTCCTCTTCGATTGACACAGTTCCCGATACTGCAACAACATTGTTAGGCGTAATCATTTCGCTGTATTTTGCAAAAATCTTTGGAAACAGCACAATTTCAACCGTGCCGTACAAATCCTCCAGCGTTACAAACGCCATACTCATATTGCTTGTGCGTGTTTGCTTAACCGAAATGCGTGTGACCGTTCCGCACAATTTAACGCTTGAACCGTCTTTAATCTGTGACATTTCCTTGCCTGCTTCAAGCACATCGTATGTTCGCACGCAACCTGATTTTTTCACATAACCGTCGTACTTATTCATAGGATGACCCGAAAGATACAGCCCTGTCATTTCCTTTTCCATTTGCAAAAGTTCGGACTTTGAATATTCCTCAACATTAGGCAGTTCAAAATTATCGCTGAAATCGTCACTTATATCAAAAAGGCCCACCTGACCGTACATAGTGCGACGGTACTTTGCCTCGATATTTGTAAGAATTACGGGCAAAGCACTAAGCATTTGTTTGCGATTTGCACCCAAATTGTCAAACGCACCGCATTTAATAAGTGCTTCAACGGCACGGCGATTAAACTTGCCGCTTTGAAGCCTTGTACAAAAATCAAATATATCCTTAAATCTGCCGTTTTTGCGTTCTTTAATTATATCCTCGATAAAATCGTTGCCAAGATTTTTAATGCCCAAAAGTCCGTAATTAATCACCCTGTCACTGCCTGCCGTAAAGCCTTTCATCGAGCTGTTTATATCGGGCGGAGCAAGACGAATTCCAAGCCGTTTGCATTCTGCGATATAGCGTGCCACCTTGTTGGAGTCATCCAAAACAGAGGTGAGAAGTGCCGCCATAAAGTTTGACGGATGATATTTTTTGAGATAAGCACAACGATAAGCCACCAGAGCATAGCAAGCGGCATGCGACTTGTTGAAAGCGTATGATGCAAAATCGCTCATCTTGTCAAAAATCCCGTTTGCAACATCGCTTGAAATCCCGTTCTTTGCACAACCGTCAACAAACGAAGTTCGCTCTTTTTCCATAACATCGTGCTTCTTTTTGCTCATCGCACGGCGAACAACATCCGCTCTGCCGAAACTGTAGCCGGCAAGTTCACGGAATATCTGCATAACTTGTTCCTGATACACCATACAGCCGTAGGTGTTTTTCAAAATCGGCTCAAGCATCGGTGTGTCATAGGTAATATCCTGCGGATTGTTTGAATTGTGCACAAAGGTGTCTATCTGACTTGCCGGACCCGGTCTGTAAAGTGAGGTTGCGGCAATCAAATCCTCCAAGCCTGTCGGTTTCAAATTGGTGAGCATCTGCTTCATTCCCGATGATTCAAACTGGAATATTCCCTCCGTTTGACCTCGTGAAAACAGTTTGTAAACCTCTGCATCATCAATAGATATTTTGTTTATGTCAACTCCGCTTGCCTTTGCCGCATCATCAATCACGGTGAGTGTGCGAAGCCCCAAAAAGTCCATTTTGAGAAGTCCGAGTTCCTCAAGAGTGGTCATAATATACTGCGTAACAACCAAGTCATCATTGGTTGCAAGCGGAACATAAGACGATACCGGGTCGTGGGTGATAACAACACCTGCCGCATGAGTTGATGTATTTCTCGGCATACCCTCAACCTTGCGTGCAATCTCAACAAGCCTGTTAACCTGTGGGTCATTCTCCATTGCAGTGCGAAGTTCCTTGCTTTTTTGCACCGCTTCATCTATCGTAATGTGGAATGCCCTCGGTATCATCTTAACTATAGAATCAACCCTTGCATACGGCATACCCATAACTCTGCCGACATCACGCAAAGCCGCCTTTGTTTGAAGTGTGCCGAATGTTACAATTTGCGCAACATGGTCTGCACCGTATTTTTGCGTTACATAATCTATAACCTCGCCCCGTCGTTCGTAGCAAAAATCTATGTCAAAATCGGGCATAGACACACGCTCAGGATTGAGAAAACGCTCAAAAATGAGGTCGTACTTCATCGGGTCAAGGTCGGTTATTCCGATACAGTAAGCGGCAAGCGAACCCGCACCCGAGCCTCTGCCCGGACCTACCGGAATATCCTTGCTTTTGGCAAAACGCACAAAGTCCTGAACTATCAAATAATAGTCCGTATACCCCATTTTGTTTACGGTTTCAAGCTCATATTCAAGGCGGTCAATGTAACTTTGCGGCACAGATTTACCGTATCTTTTGTAAAGACCCTTGTAGCACATTTGCCTGAAAAATTCAAAATGGTCCATATCATTCGGCGTTGCAAAATACGGAAGTTTTGTGTTGCCGAACTCAAAATCGAAGTTGCACATATCGGCAATTTTTTGCGTATTTTCTATTGAACTCGGAGTGTCAAAAAACAGCTCCGACATCTCATTTTCACTCTTTAAGTAAAAATTATCGGAATGGAATTCAAGCCCCGTGTCCTCGCCCAAAATATGGTTGGTTGCAATGCAAATAAGCACCTGCTGAATTTCCGCATCCTGTTGTTTGACATAGTGCACATCGTTTGTTGCAACAAGCGGAATGCCCGTATCGTTTGACAATCTTTTAAGTCCGTCAACAACAACTCGTTCCTCATCAAGCCCGTGATTTTGCATTTCAAGATAAAAATTACCGTCACCGAAAACGGTATTGAACCACTCGGCACTTCGCTTTGCACCGTCATAATCTCTTTGCAACAAAAACTGCGGAATTTCACCGGCAACGCAGGCGGACAGGCACACAAGACCCTCGCTGTATTTCTCAAGCAAGTCATGGTCAATCCTCGGTTTAAAATAAAAGCCCTCGGTATACGACAGCGACACCATTTTTATAAGATTTTTGTACCCAACCTCATTTTTTACAAGCAAAATAAGGTGATTATATTTGCTGTCAAAATTTTTATCCTTGTCAAACCTGCTGCGGGGTGCAACATAAACCTCACAGCCTATAATCGGCTTGATGCCCTGCTTTTTGCACTCACGATAAAAATCCACGGCACCGTACATATTGCCGTGGTCTGTTATGGCAAGAGATGTCATACCCAACTCCTTTGCACGGCTTACAAGCTCACCCAAACGGCAGGCACCGTCAAGCAAGCTGAACTGCGTGTGCAAATGAAGATGTGTAAACATATCCGTACCTCTTATATAAATTGTAAATTACAAATCCTCTGCGATTTTTACAAGTCTTGAAAGCCTGTGATTAACTCCGCTTCTGCTGATAGGCGGGTCAAACATTTCGGCAAGTTCGTTAAGAGATGAATCGGGATTTTCCATTCTGATTTCCGCCATTTGGCGAAGTGGCTCAGATAAAGAATCAAGACCCTTTTCCCTCTCTATTTTCATTATAGCGGCAATTTGCGGAGAAGCTGCCGCAACGGTTTTTTCAATATTGGCAGCGTCACAATTTGCCTTTCTGTTTGCAGTGTTGCGAATTTCCTTGACTATTTTGACATTCATCATATCAAACATAGACTTGCCTGCACCCATAATATAAAGGCAATCCTCAATTTCCTCGCTGTCCTTAAAATATATGATATTGTAGCCTTTTCGGTGAGTGACCTTTGGAGCAAGCTCTTTTTCCTGCAAAGCGGTCACAAGGCTTTTTGACAAGTTCATATACGGCACGGAAAACTCAAGATGATAATCTTTTTCGGGAGATGAAACCGCACCGCAAGCCAAAAACGCACCTCTCAAAAATGCGTTTTGACATTCCTCGCAGTCAAAATTTGTAAAATTGATACGAAGTGTCGTTTCGCTCCTCTCGTGCCCGAAATACGCCATAATCCTGCTGACATTTGCACTTTTTTTCACCGATACGGTATAAATTTTACCCGATGGCGAAATTTTTATTCCGGCATTAACGGAGCAAAGTTCGCTCAAAAGATTTGAATAGAGTTCTGCCGTTGCTTCGCTTTTTGACTGAAACACCACTTCTCTGTAAGAAAAGCTTTTTGAAAAAAGAGCCATTCCGTAAAGGAGACTCTTTTTGCAGCAATTATTTTCAACCTGTATTTCAACAAGTTCGTTTTTTACCTGAGATGAAAAGGACATTGTAGCCGTACCTCTGTTATTTTCTGTCAATATCTCTGTGGTTTACAGTTACATTGTCCCACTTGCGAGAAAAGTAATCCTTGAGCGCTTCGGCAAAAACAACGCTTCTGTGATTACCGCCTGTGCAACCGATTGCAATGACAATCTGGCTCTTGCCCTCACGGATATAAAGAGGGTTAAGATAATCAAGCAAACTCTTGAGTCTTTCAAAAATCTCATGTGCCTCTTCAAAACTGAACACATAGTCCTTAACTTCTTGGTCAAGACCTGTTTTATCTCGCATTGATTCAATCCAATACGGATTAGGAAGACATCTTACATCAAGCACAAAATCCGCATCGGCAGGAATACCGTGCTTAAATCCAAACGACATAACATGAAGATTCATAACTTCCTTGTCGTCACCGAGAAGAATTTGAGCAAGACGCTCACGGAGCTGATTTGCAGTCAAATCCGATGTGTCTATAATATAACCGGCTTTTTCTCTTACAGGAGCAAGAATTTCCTTTTCATAATTAAGAGCGTCCTCAAGAGAACCGTTAAACTTGTCGGCATAAGGATGTTTTCTTCTTGTAAGCTTATATCTGCGGAGTGCAACATGATTTTTGATATCAAGATAAATTGTTCTTACCGTGTAATCGTTGCTGTCCATAAGGTTTTGCACATTTTTTCTGAACTCATTGTACACACCTCTTGAACGAACATCCGTAACAATGGCAATTTTATTATAAGAATCCGACTTTTCAATAAGAGAAATAAATGTACCGACAAGTTCTGCCGGCATATTATCGATGCAATAATATCCAATATCCTCCATAAATCCCATTGCGGTTGATTTACCTGCTCCGGATACGCCTGTAAGCAATACTAAGTCTTTCATTTTTAATTCTCCTATCTAAAATATATTTTATTCTGTAACTCGGACTTCCATTTCCAAGTCAATACCTTTTTCGGCTTTAACCGTGTCGGCAACTTTTTGGCACAAATCAAGCACATCCTTGCAGGTTGCACCGCCTTTGTTGATGACAAAGCCTGCGTGCTTTGTGCTGACCTCGGCACCGCCTACGCTTGTGCCTTTAAGTCCGCATTGTTCAATGAGAGCACCGGCGAAATTGCCCTCGGGGCGTTTAAATGTTGAGCCTGCTGACGGATATTCAAGCGGTTGCTTGTCCCGTCTTCTGCCAATAAAGTCATCCATTTTTGCTTTTATTTCTTCTTTATCCGCCTTTCGGAGTTTAAAATACACTCCGGTAACAACACATCCGTTGTCATAATAAGCGGAATGGCGATAAGAAAGTTTGAGTGCTTCGCCCTGCAAAAATCCCTTATTACCGTCTTGGTCAATATGGTCACAGCGGAACATAACATCTCCGAGTTCTCCGCCGTAAGCACCGGCATTCATAAACGCTCCGCCGCCGCACGAACCCGGAATACCGTAGGCAAATTCCAAGCCCGAAAGTCCGTTTTCAAGTGCAATGCGGCACACCTTCATAAGCGATGCACCTGCCTCGGCAAAAATCGTGGTGTCATCAATCAACTTGACCTCGCCGAATTCCTTGCCCAAAATGATAATAACGGCATCTATGCCCTCGTCGGCAACAAGCAAATTTGAGCCGTTGCCCACAACCATATATCTGACATTTTCTTCTTTACATTTTTTTATAACTTCGGATATTTCATTTTCATTTTTAGGGAACACCGCAAGCCTTGCCGGACCGCCTATTTTAAAAGTGGTGTGCAAAGCCATCGGCTCGTTTTCGATATACGAAATATCCTTGTTTTTTACATATTCACAAATTCTGTTCAAAAGACATCACCCGATGAATCAGTCGCCCAAAATTGCGGCACCGATAATACCTGCGTCGTTGCCGAGTTCAGCCTTGCAAATCTTTGACTGAATCTTTGAATAAACGCTGTATCTTTCGCTTTCTACATATCTGCGGATAGGACGCAAAAGTGTTTCGCCCTCGTTGCAGATACCGCCGCCGATACAAATAATTTCAGGCTGGAAGATATTTACAAGATTGATAAGACCGCAAGCTACATATTTGCAATACTTGTCAACAACCTTGATGCCTGCAATATCGCCTCTGCGCATTGCGTCAAACGCTGTTCTGCCCGAAACCTTGCCCTCTTCCTTTGCAAGTTCGTGCATAACGGAATCAGGATATTCCTCCATAGCTCTCTTTGTTTGATTGATAAGAGCGGTAGCCGAAGCATAAGCCTCCCAACAGCCCTTTCTGCCGCATGTGCAAGGTTCGCCGTCAACAACAATAACAGTGTGACCGCACTCACCGCCGGCATTGTTTGCACCCGAAACAATCTTGCCGTCAATAATGATACCCGAGCCTACGCCTGTACCCAAAGTTACGGCAACAAAGTCCTTTGCACCGTGACCGCAACCTGCAACGGCTTCACCGAGAGCAGCACAGTTGGCGTCGTTTTCAACATAAACATTCGGACAACCGAGTCTGTCAATAAGCATTTGCTTTGCAGGAACATGGTCAAATCCGAGGTTGTTTGCATATTCGATAATACCCTCTGCATTTACCGTACCCGGAGTACCGATACCTACCGACTTGATGTCGGCAATAGTAATTCCCGCTTCTGCCATTGCTTCCTTTGACACCCTTGCAATGTCGTCAAAAATCTCATCCGGTGTGCGAGGAATTGCAGTAGGAGTTTTTGCCTTTGCAACCATATTGTAGTTGTCGTCAACTACAGCCGCAACAATATTTGTTCCACCTAAATCAATACCAATTCTGTACATAACTTTCCCCTTGTATATATCAAAAAATTTTTTAACTAAACTAATTACGAATTTGCCCAGAGTTCAAGCTCTTTTTCAGTAGGCTCAACATCATCTATACCGAGATTGTGCATAAGTTCTTTTGCACCGTTGTAACCCATTTTCTTTTGACGGTTATTCATAGCCGCAGTTTCAACAATTACCGCAAGGTTTCTGCCCGGAGTAATCGGAACCGTGATAACGGGAACCTTAACCCCAAGAAGTCTTGTATACTCATCGTCAAGGCCCAAACGGTCGTATGCCTTTGTGGCGTCCCACTCTTCAAGCTGAACAACCATATCAATTTTTTCCTTAGGCTTTACGGCACCCATACCGAAAATACGGCGGGCATTGATAATACCGATACCGCGAAGTTCAATAAAGTGACGGATATTGCTCGGTGACGAGCCCTCCAAAGTGTTGTAACTTACTTTTCTGATTTCAACAGCGTCGTCTGCGATAAGTCGGTGACCACGCTTGATAAGCTCAATAGCGGTTTCGCTCTTACCGGCACCGCTTTCGCCTACAATTAAAACACCTTCACCGTAAACTTCAACAAGCACTCCGTGACGGGTAATTCTCGGAGCAAGTTCACGGTTAAGTTCGGCAATAAGGGCAGACAAAAACGGAGATGTTTCCTGATGAGTTTTAAGAAGCGGAACATCGTATTTTTCGCACGCTTCAATCATACACTGCGGAATTTCAAGCCCTCTTGTAATAACGGCTGCGGCAGGATGAAGCGACAGCCACTTGCCAAGTGCTTCCTTTTGCTCCGAATCGGACATGTTTTGCAAAAAGCCAAGCTCGGTCCAACCCAAAATTTGAATACGAAGCGGGTCAAAATAATCCGTATATCCCGTAAGGACAATACCGGGTCTGTTGACCTCGTTTGTAACGATATGAACATCTTCGGCGGGTTGCAAAAGATGAATAATTTCAAGGTCAAAATCCTCGATTATCTTTTTTAAGGTTATATAATACTGCTCAGCCATTGTTTACACCCCTAAAGCTTAATCATTTTCTATTATATATTATCTTTAAAAATTAATCAAGAACTGTTTACAAAAACAAAAAATAAGTTTACTTAAATCAAACGCTGTGCTATAATTGTAGCACAAACAAGGAGAAAATCTTATGGACAAATCACTCAAGATTGCAATCGGAACAGAGGCTTTTCCGCCTACTATCGACGGCATTAGCACAGTTGCCAAATGCTATGCCGATGTAATAAACGAAAAATACGGCGAAGCGGTTATAGTAACTCCCAAAAATCCCAATCAGGAGGACTACAAATATCCGTACGAAATTTACAGATACGACAGCCTGTTTACCTTTGGTGAGGGATATCCCGTGGGCTGGCCGTTCAAAAAGCAATTTGCACTTGATATTATTGCAAAAAATTTTGATATTCTGCACTCGCATTGTCCTATTGCGACAAGTTATTTTTACAGAAGAGTAAACAGAATTCACAGAATTCCGCAAATCTTAACATATCACACAAAATATGAATACGATATTGAAGGCAGAGTCCCGATTTGGGCAATCCGTCACAGAGCTTACGGCTTTTTGCTCAACAATATTAAATCGGCAGACGAAGTTTGGGTTACAAGCCACGGCACCGTTGACAGTTTGCGTAAAATCGGCTACGAGGGCGACTACATTGTTATGCCAAACGGTTGTGATTTGCCTAAATTTGACACCACAGACGATATGAAAGCTATGATAAGACGCAAGCACAACATTCCGCAAAATGTACCTGTTTTACTTTTTGTGGGAAGAATGATGTGGTATAAAAACATCAGAATTATTCTTGAGGCCTGCAAGCTCCTCAAAGACAACGGCAAAGATTTCAGAATGATAATGATAGGTATGGGACCCGAGGAAATACAAATCAAACGCCTTTGCACAAAACTCGGACTGAATGACAAGGTGATTTTCACCGGTCAGATTCTTGACAGAACCGAACTGCAAATGTACTACGGCACCGCCGATTTGCAGGTATTTCCGTCTATATTTGACACAAACGGACTTGTTGTGCGTGAAGCTGCGGCTTCGGCAACGCCTACGATTGTTGTAAGGGACAGTTGTGCAAGCGAGGGTATCGTTGATTGCGAAACGGGCTTTCTTTGCCTTGAATCGCCACACAGTGTTGCCAAAACTATTGAAAATGTTGTTGACAACAAAGATTTGCTTAGCCGTGTCGGAATTAACGCACGCAACAATATATATATCAGTTGGGACGAAAGCATTGCAAATGCCTACGAAAGATATAAAATTGTAATTGACAAATTCAAATCGGTTCCACATCCAAAATACGAATATTAAAAACCGAGGACGCACGAAATATGTGTGTCCTCTTTTTGCACCAAAATCCTATATTTTACCATATACAAAGCACCAAATCTATACTCTGACAGAGTACACCACGAAATTTTATTAAATAAATTTTTTCGATAAAAAAAGACATCCAATGCGGATGTCTTATAAAATTGCTTATTTAATATATATTTGGTACACAACTGCGATTGCCTCACGGGTGGCGAAAGGCATATAGCCGTTCCACGGGGTTTTGCTTGAATACGAATACGCTCTGACACCGTTTCGCTTTGCAAATTCATATGCACGATATTCGTGAAAATCGTTTGTAACAACGGTAATTTCGTCAATATTCACTCCGCTTTCTTTAAGTAAAGACAGCGAATTTTCAAAGTTTTCCTTTGTAGATGTTGACTCATCCTCAATAATAAGCCTACTCGCATCAATGCCCTTTTCGCTCAGCACATTATACATACACTGTGCCTCGGAAATATTTTCGCCGTTGCCCTGTCCGCCGCTCAAAATCGCCTTTGACTCTGGATGATTTGTAAGATATTCGTAAGCCTTGTTGATTCTGCCACGCAAGAAAATGCCCGGTTCATCGCCTCTGACCATACAACCGAGGACTATAACATACTCCGTATTTTTTTCATTTAATTTGCTATGAGCAACAACATTGCCAAACGCAAATCCGCCCACGCCTATACCCAACGCAAGCACTATGCAAACAAAGGATGTTACGATTTTGCCCGATTTTTTGGAATTAAAATTCTTAATGCCGTTATTAATTTTGTCAAAAAACAGCACATACAGAAAAAGCAAAGCCGCAACGCCCAAACCCGACAGCACGCCTATGCTGTGCTCACCCGTTGTGACAAGCGGGCCTATGTAAAAAATCATTGTCACCATAGCAACAAGGGTAACAAGCAATTTAACAAGCTTTTTCTTCATATCTATCACCGATTTCATTATATCAACCCAAACGGCATAAAGTCAACAAAGAAATAATTAAGATTTAATAAAGAATTAGACAAAGAAAAAAGCACCCATTGCGAGTGCTTTAAATCTTATAAATTAGAGTGCTGCCTTAGCTGCTTCAACAAGTGTTGCAAAGCCTGCAGGGTCTGCAATAGCAATTTCTGAGAGCATCTTTCTGTTGAGGTCGATGCCTGCCTTCTTAAGACCGTTCATAAATGTTGAATAGTTCATACCATTCATCTTTGCTGCTGCAGAGATACGAGTGATCCAAATTCTTCTGAAATCTCTCTTCTTTTGCTTTCTGCCGATATATGCATACTGACCGCTCTTCATTACTGCTTGTTTAGCAGTCTTGAACAAGGTGTGCTTTGATCCATAGTAGCCCTTAGCTGCTTTTAATACTTTCTTTCTTCTTTTGCGAGTCGCCATAGCGCCTTTAATTCTAGCCATTGTTAATTACCTCCGTAAGTTTTAATCGTTCTTCTTATTTATAAGGAACAAGTCTCTTGCATTGCTTCTGATTTGTTACATCGGCAACTGCTGTCTTGCGAAGATTTCTCTTGCGCTTTGTTGTCTTTTTAGTAAGGATGTGTGAAGTGTAAGCGTGAGCTCTCTTTACCTTGCCACTCTTTGTTGTCTTAAAACGCTTTTTAGCGCCGCTGTGTGTCTTAATTTTTGGCATAGTTATTTCCTCCGTTAAAATTAATTACTTTGTCTTTGGGGACATAAACATAAGAATTTGGCGTCCCTCAAGCTTTGGTTTTTTATCAATATTTGCTTCATCTGCAAGTTGGTCGGCAAATCTTTGCATATTGGTTTCACCGAGTTCAGGGTGAGCCATCTCTCTGCCGCGAAGGCGGATAGACACCTTGAGCTTATCGCCCTTTGCAAGGAACTTGCGAGCTTGGTTAACCTTTGTGTTAAAGTCGCCGATGTCGATGTTGAGCGAAAGTCTGATTTCCTTTGTTTCAACAGTTTTTTGCTTCTTGCGATTTTCCTTTTCACGCTTAGTTTGCTCATAGCGATATTTTGAATAGTCCATAATTTTTGCAACCGGCGGCTTAGCCATAGGAGCGATTTTTACAAGGTCAACGCCTCTTGCATCTGCAAGTGCCTGTGCCTCTTTTGCGCTCATAATGCCCAATTGTTCGCCCGTGTCAGAAATTACTCTTAATTCCTTATCTCTGATTTCGCCGTTAAGCTGTGGAGCATCTTTGCTGATAAAAAACACCTCTTTAAAAAATAAATAAGTACAAACGCAAAACGCCTGTACCCAATAATCATAAAAATTATTGCCCTTTTTACTTCACGCTGAAGGGGAGAACATACGCTCTGCTTTGTTGTGCAAATAATATAACACATTGCAAGCCGAATGTCAAGACTTTTTCTTTACAAATATTTTCGGCAGAAAAACGCTGTAAGACAAAAATCCCACAGCGTTTCAATTCATTTATAACAATGCAATCATTATATTACTGAGATAGTTTACTCCCAAGCCGGTTGTTGCGGCTAAAACTATCACCAAAGCGTATGCGGCAACAACCATAATGATTTGTGCCCAAATGAAGTTCTTTTTGTTTTTGTTTGTGTTTGGGCTGACAAGCCAAACAATCCAGCAAATGATGTTTACAACAGGAATTGCCGAAAGGACGAACATCAGGATATATGAGCCGATGCTCATAACCTCTGTTGTCGGGTCATACGGCTGTTGATATATCGGTTGCTGATATTGCGGCTGATACGGTTGTTGATACGGCGGTTGATTTGGATTTTGATTAGGTTGATAATATTGGTTATTATAATCCTCCATACTTATCCCTCCTGTTCATTTGTTTAAAGGAATTTACAGTCCTGTATTTTCAGCAATATACTTGCGTGCCTTTACGGCATATTCAAACGGATTTGCTTTTGCCGGGTCTTGCTCTGCTTCAACAACAACCCAACCCTCATAATCGGCTTCGGCAAGAATATCAAAAATCGGCTTGAAATCCACATCTCCGTCACCCGGAACAGTGAATACACCTGCTCTTACAGCGTCAAGGAACGACATATGATTTGGTACAACTTCGTTGTTATATACATCAAGACGAACATCTTTAAGATGTACATGCTTGATTCGGTCAACATATTTTTTAAGCACAGGGACAGGGTCGATACCTGCAAATGTGAGATGACCGCTGTCAAAAAGAAGATACACAAGTTCAGGGTCTGTAAGTTCCATAAGCTTATCGATTTCTTCAACGGTTTGAACACCTGTGCCCATATGATGATGCACGGTGAAATACATACCCTTGCTTCGTGCGTACTCGCCCATTTCGTTGAAGCCTTTGACAACAATTGCCCATTCTTCATCGGTATAATACGGTTTTTCGTCAAGAATTGATTTTGTCAAATCACCCTGAATCGAATTGCCCTGCTCTGATGCACCGATAACCTTTGCACCGAGTTTATGGAGTTTGTCGCAATGAGCCTTGAAAGCCTCAATGGTTTCTTCATAAGGCTTTGAAGTGAGATATGACGAGAACCACGCATTGCAAATTTGAAGTCCTCTTATATCAAGATAAGGCTTGAGCACATCCGGGTCGGACGGATATTTGTTTCCGATTTCGCTGCCCTTGAAGCCTGCAAGTGCCATTTCGGAAATGCACTGCTCAAAGGTATTTTCAGCACCCAAATCGGGCATATCATCATTTGTCCAACCAATCGGTGCAATAGCCAATTTTACTTTGTTAGGATTAAGCATCTTATGTTCTCCTTAATATTAATAATCAAAAGTTTGTGCAATGTGCTTTTGCATATCATCATATGCCTCGGCAACCCTCTTGCTCTTTGACACCTCGGCAACGCCTACTCTCCACCACGATTCAAATCCCGGTGTCATAGTTTTCGGAAGCACCTTGATGTCGAACAAAACGGTTTTATCCTGCTTTTTGGCATCTTCAAGAGCCGCTTTTAATTCAGCAGAAGTGCAAATTGTGTATGCCTTTGCACCGTAGCCCTCTGCGATTTTTGCAAAATCAACAGCAATTTCGCCGCCGTCAAGCATACCTGTTTTTGGATTTCTTGCACGGAACACGGTACCGAAAGTATCCGTACCCTGATTATTTTGCAGGTTTTCGATACAACCCCAACCGAGATTATCAAAAAGGCAAACATTAATCTTCAAGCCCTCTTGAATAGCTGTGTAAAGTTCGCTGTGACCCATAAGGAACGAACCGTCGCCGCAGAAGGTATAAACCTCTGCTTCTGGCTTTGCAAGTTTTGCACCGAGTGCACCGTTGACCTCGTAACCCATATTGGAATATCCGTATTCCATATGATAAGTTCTTGTGCCGTTAGGTCTGAAAAGTCTTTGCATATCGCCCGGCAATGAGCCTGCCGAACCGAGTGCAATGTCGCCCTCGCTCATAAACTCATTGATAATACCGAGTGCAAGAGTTTGATTAAGTCCGCCCTCAAGTTCGGTTGAATAATATTCGTCAACAATAGCGTCCCACTCTTTTTTGGCATCTGTAATTTCGGTTGTATATGCGGTTTTATATCCGCCAAGCGACTCAATAAGTGCCGTCAAAGTTTCCTTGGCATCGGCAACGATTGCCTGAGCATCCATTTTGTACGCATCAAACGGGCAAATGTTTATGCCGAGAACCTTTCTGTCCTCATTGAAAAGCCACTTTGACGAAGTGGTAAAATCCGTAAATCTTGTGCCGACACCGATAACAAGGTCCGCATCTCTGCCGATAACATTAGCGGCTTTGCCGCCCGTTACACCGATACCGCCCAAATTGAGCGGATGATTCCACGCAATAAGTCCCTTGCCTGCCTGAGTTTCGGACACAGGAATGTTGTATTTTTCGACAAAAGCCTGAAGTTCTTTTTCTGCACCCGAATATCTTACACCGCCGCCGCAAACGATAATCGGCTTTTTAGCCGCCTTAATCATCTGTGTTGCACGGTCAAGCTGTGAAGCACTTACAGGTCGTCTGTCAATATGCCAAACTCGTTTTTGGAGGAAGTGCTCCGGATAATCATATGCCTCGCCCTCAACATCCTGAGGCATTGCAAGGCAAACCGCACCTGTGTCGGCAGGGTCGGTGAGCACTCTCATAGCGTTTAAACAAGCCGTCATAAGCTGCTCGGGACGAATAATTCTGTCAAAATAATGGCAAACGCCCTTGAATGCGTCCGTTACGGTTCTGCCGTAATTGTCAAAAAATTCTGCCTGCTGCAAAACAGGGTCGGGTTGACGACAAGCAAAAGTGTCACCCGGCAAAACAAGAAGCGGGATTCTGTTTGCCGTTGCACAGCCGCAGGCTGTTACCATATTTGTAGCACCCGGACCGATAGACGAAACGCACGGAATAATCGCCTTTCTATCCATTTGTTTTGCATAAGCAACAGCGGCAAGAGCCATATTCTGCTCATTTTTGCCCTGATAAAATTTTAAGTTATGGCCGCCCTGTTCAAGTGCCTGACCGACTCCGACTACACAGCCGTGACCGAAGATGCCGAAAATTCCGCTTATGAATTTTGATTCAACTCCGTCAACTTCTATGTACTGATTGTCAAGGAACTTAACAAGAGCCTGTGCCATTGTAAGTCTTTCTCGTTTCATACCGTCACCCCGTTATCAACATTCAATTTCCGAAAGTTTAACAGGACGGTGTTCGGCAACAGAAAGTTTAGCTGCCAAGCCGAGGCGAAGTGCCTCCAAGCCGTCATTAACGGTTGTTTTTGTAGGAACATCATTTTGAACGGCATTGATAAATTCCGTCATTTCGTCGGTAAAAGACTGCATATATCTTTCAAGGAAGAAATAAAGCGGCTTGTCGGTACGGTTGCCGTCATCATTGATATAAGAAACATTTGTAGGTGTGTCGTTTGCTGCGGAAGCCTGACCGCCGGAACCGAACACTTCAAGTCTTTGGTCGTAGCCGTAGCAAGCCTTGCGGCAGTTGTCAATAACACCGATTGCACCGCTCTTGAATTTGAGTGCAACAAGTGCCGTGTCAACATCTCCGGCTTCACCGATTGCCGGGTCAACCATAACGGTGGCGTTTGCGTAAACCTCTTCTACCTCACCACCGATAAAACGAGCCATATCAAAATCATGAACCGTCATATCAAGGAAGATGCCGCCCGAAACCTTAACATATTCAATTGCCGGAGGTTCAGGGTCACGGGATGTAATTTTAATTGTTTGAAGATTGCCGAGTTTGCCCTCGTTTGCAAGACGCTTGATTTCGGCAAAATTATGGTCGTATCTTCTGTTAAAGCCGATTTGAAGTTTTACGCCTGCTTTTTCAACAGCAGCGATAACCTTTTTAATCTTAGCAACCGTCAAATCAACAGGCTTTTCGCAGAAAATATGCTTGCCTGCCTCTGCCGCTTCAACCGCAATATCGGCGTGTGTATCCGTTGATGAGCAAATGAGAACAGCCTCAATCTCGGGATTGTTAAGAATTTCGTGATAATCTTCGTAAGCGTTTGGAATGCCCAAATCTGCGGCAACCTTTTTCGCTCCGTCAACATAAATGTCCGAAATGGCAACTATCTCTGCCTGCGGAATGTGATAAGTAATTGATTTTGCATGAACCTGTCCGATTCTGCCGGCACCTATAATGCCCACCTTTAGTTTTTGCATAACTAATACCCCTTTAGTTTAAATTGGCAGAGTATCCCCTGCACATATCAAATTTATTTTATCACACGGCATAGTCATTTTCAATAAAATATACAATTTAATAGTATACAAAATTAGGCACAATAACATAGTAATAATACACAAAATTCAAAGCGGTCAAAATAAAAAATCGTTTTTCATCCGATTTTATTTAATACATGCACTATATAGTGCATACATTATGACCGATTAAAAGTACCTATGGTTGCAACGGCTGTTTTCGTTCTCTAATATGAAAATCACCAAATAAAAAAGGAGGAATTTCTATTACAAGTTACGAATTCAGAAACGACGAAATGTTTCTCAGAAACCAATTCAAAAGCGTTGGGATGTTTAAGCTTCCGCTTATAAAAAAACAAGAAATCGGTCTTGAAGATGTGAGTCTAATCGGTTATGATAAAATTAATCAAAGTGATGATTACAAAAGTACAGTACATTTCTTTCTTGACGATTACAGATTTGAAAGCATATATAACAATCCCGAAAAGAAAATTGAAATGCTGAAAAAATTTAACGCCGTTCTTTCGCCCGATTTCAGTATGTTTGTTGAAATGCCGATTGCTTTGCAGCTTTTCAGCACATTCAAAAACAGATGGGTCGGTGCTTATCTGCAAGAACAAGGTATAAATGTTATCCCAACCGTTCGGTGGGGTGATCTAACAAGTTTTAATTTTTGTTTTGACGGAATTGAAAAAGGTTGTGCAGTTGCAGTTTCAACAATCGGGGTAAAAAAAGAAAAAGCACATTTTATGCTCGGCTATAATGAAATGCTGAGCCGCATAAAGCCAAGCAAAATTATTTGTTACGGTAAGCCTTTTGATGAAATGAAAGGCGATATAATCGAAATTGATTATGCAGAAACAAATAATCTACAAAACGCGAATAAAAAATATATCAAGACCTTTTATGGCTATATCACCGGAACATGTACAAAGGGCGGTGGTTCCGCTGACGGTCAAAGTTCGGGCAATCCGGAGCCGAAAGAAACTTGGGTTCCAAAAGATGAAGAAGCCAAAAGATTTTTAGGCAAGCCAGGAGAAATAATTGAAACGATTGATAAAAACGGTGAACGAAGATTAACTAAAATAGGCAAAGACGGCAAAGCTATCAAAGAAAGACACTATTCTGATCACAGAAAGGGACATAAACATACTAATCCTCATGATCATAATATTGATTGGGTAGATGGACATCCAAAGCCATCTCCACCGATAAATTATCCGAAAGATAACATTCCTGAATTCAAATCAAAGGAGATATTAAAAATGTATACCAAAAACGACCATATTCTTGAAT
>OJAW01000651.1_pt1 | contig 23501 bp, 25 predicted proteins | sample 1589151 | NCBI WGS metagenome assembly OJAW01 (sample SAMN03283290) | human gut metagenome | biome: human-associated habitat; material: feces | host: Homo sapiens | place: Peru | collected 2012
CAAGATATATTTGCATTGTTTGAAAATGATTTGCCTGATACATATAATGAGTAGGAGGATTTTTAAAAATGAGAATTAAAGTTGGTGTTATTTTTGGGGGAGAAACAGTTGAACATGAGGTAAGTATTATTTCAGCGATTCAGGCCATGAATAAAATGGATCAAGAAAAATATGAAGTTATTCCAATTTATGTTACTAAAGATAGAGAATGGTATACAGGGGATATGTTAAAGGATATTGATGTATATCAAGATTTGTCTTTGATTAAAAAGTATGCAAAGAATGTAGTTTTATATTATAAGAATGGGGCTTATGTATTACAAAAAAAGAAATTTCCTAGAACTATAGTTAAAGAGATTGATATTGCATTTCCAATAGTACATGGTACTAATGTTGAGGATGGAGTATTACAAGGATATTTACAAACTATAGGTATTCCATTTGTTGGACCTAATGTATATGCAGCAGTTGTGGGACAAGATAAGGCTTTTATGAAGGATGTATGGGCTAGTGCTGGACTTCCAATGACTGATTATGTATGGTTTTATGATATAGATTATAAACATGATAAAGAGGAAGTTATTAAGAAAATTGCTAAACTTAAATATCCAGTTATAGTAAAACCGGCTACTACAGGATCTTCTGTTGGTATTAGTGTATGTGAAGATGAGGCTAGTTTAATTGAAGGAATAGATGAGGCTATTCAATATGATTCAAAGATTGTAGTAGAAGAAGTTGTTAAAAACTTAGTAGAAGTTAATATTGCTGTTATGGGTAATTTTGAACATCAAAAAGTTAGTGAAATTGAAGAGGTATTATCTGGTAATAAATTCTTAACTTATACTGATAAATATATTGGTGGAGGTAAGAATGGCAAGTTAAAAGGAAAAGGAGCAGTTAAGACTTCTAAGGGTATGGCTTCTACTAATAGAAAGTTACCTGCTGATATTAGTGAGAAGATGAGAAAAGAAGTAGAAGATGTGGCAGTTAGAGCATTTAGGGCTTTAGGATCTGCGGGAAACTCTAGAATTGACTTTTTAATAGATGATAAGGCAAAGAAAGTATATATAAATGAGATTAATTCTATTCCTGGAAGTTTAGCTTTCTACTTATGGGAGGCTAAAGGAGTTGACTTTACTAGTATGTTAGATGAAATGATTAATATTGGAATTAAAGAGTATAAGAAGAGAATTAGTAAGACTCATTCGTTTGATTCTAATATTTTACAAGGATTTGCTGCTAATGGTGGAGTTAAAGGTATGAAAGGAGTTAAAGGAAAGTTAAGATAACTTTTCTTTTTTGTTATGATAGGTGTTTTAATTAGAAGAGAAAACTCGGATGTTGCTAATGAGTATTATGTTAAGGAAATAGAGAAATTTGGTGGAAAAGTCATTTTAATTAATGATAATGATTCAAGAGATGAAATTGATAGGAAGGTGAGTAAAGTAGATGGTATTTTACTTACGGGTGGAGATGATGTTGGTCCGATTGATTTTTATTTGATTTCATATGCTTTAGAAAATAAGTTGAAGTTACTTGGTATTTGTCAAGGAATGCAATCAATGTGTTTATATGGTAGTTCTCTTGGACTAATTTCTATTGGAAATGATAGTCATAAGAAGGATGAAGGATATGTACATGGAGTTACTTTGAGTGATGGGATATTAAAGAGTATATTTGGTAGTTCTAGGATTATGGTTAATTCACACCATTTACAAACTGTTAGTAAGAGTTGTTTATTTAGAGTGGTTGGTTATAGTGATGATTTATTAATTGAAGCAGTAGAAGGGGATAATGATGTGTTTCAAGTAGGAGTACAATGGCATCCAGAGAGAATGCTTGAGTATGATGAAGGAAGTCGAAAGTTACTAGAAAGATTTGTTAAGGATGAATAAGTTTTGTTAGTAGTTTGGTAGGGAATAATAAAAAGACAATAATGATATAGTTAATCGTTATTGTCTTTTGTTATAGATTCCATTAGCATAAGTGAAGTCTAGAAGTTTTAGAAGGTTATCTAAGTATCTAGAACGTTCATTTTCATAGTTTAAGTAATAGGCATGTTCCCAGAGATCGATTGCTAGAATAGGAGTGTAGCCATAGAGATATGGGGAGTCTTGATTTTTAGTATTTAGAATTTCTAGATTGTGGTCGTTACCAATTACTAGGAAGGTATAGCCAGAACCTTTTACTTTTAGGGCTTGATCTTTTAGATTTTGCAAGAAGTTATCGTAAGTTTTATATTGTCTTTCGAGTTGGTTTTTTAGGGCAGCAGTTGGTAATTGATTATTTTTTGGTTTTATACTTTTCCAGTATAGATTATGGTTTATTACACCGCCAAGATTAAAGAGGATGTCTTCTTGATCGGATTTTGGAAAGCTGTTGATATGATTTATTAGTTCTTCTTCTTTATAGTTGTATGGATAGTTATTTTGCATTAGTAGGTTATTTAGATTGTTTAGGTAGGTTTGTTGGTGTTTGTGATAGTGAAGACCCATGGTATGAGTATCGATAAATGGTTCAAAGTCTTGGAAAGCATAAGGTAATATTGGTAATTGATACATAAATTCTCCTTTCTTTTTAAGTGTATGCAAAAGGTAGCAAAAAAGGACTTGAATAATTTTGGGGTGGTATGATTGCTATTATATAATCTTTTTAGATGTGATATAATAATGTTAGGAGTTGTTGAAGTATGAAGAAAATAAGGTTTTTAGTAATTATTTTTATTATTTTATTATGTGTTTATGGATGTGGTAAGAAGAGTACTAATAATGATGTAGCCAATAAAAAAAATAGTGATGAGGTACAAGAAATAACTGATAGTACTGGTAATGCAGCTCAGAAAAATGATGATGAAAAAGTACAAGATGAAACTGATCAAAATGAAAATAAGCCTCAAGAGGTTAGTACAGAACAAAATAATAGCCAAATAGAAAATAATCAGAGCCAAAATAATAATCAAAATAAAGATAGTAATCAAGGTCAAAATAACAACCAAGGCCAAAATAATAATCAAAGTGGACAAAATGAAGATAATGGCAATCAGCAACAAGAAAATACAAATAATAAAAAAATAGTTGTTTGTTCAATGACGGAAACTAGTAATAAATATGATGGCTTTATTAGGAGTACTACGACATTTGAAAATGGTTCAATAGTATATCATACATTATATATTGAAAAGAAATTTAAAAATAATTATAAAGCGGAGGATGATGATTGGACAATTTCTAATAAAGAGGCTATAGAAAATTCTAATACAAAAGGAATTAGTGGAGTGGTAGAAATAAAAAATAATATTACATATTTTACAGCAAATTATAATGTTAAAGAAAATGAAAAATTACTAGAAATGATAACTTCACATACTGAGTATAATGATTTTTTAAATAATATGAGAAGTAATGGTTATACGTGTATTGAAGGATAAAAAAGGTGCCGACAAGGTGCCGTTTTTTTGTTTTGAAAGGTTTTAGTGTTTAGTATTGTTACTGGGCGATATGATAATACTTATTGTTTTAGTATTTGATTTTTGAATGATGTAATGAGAGAAGCCCTTATATATAAACAAAAAAATCTAACAAAATGTATTTGTTAGACTTATGCAATCAATATAAATGGTGGGCTGTTAGGGATTCGAACCCTAGACCCACTGATTAAGAGTCAGTTGCTCTACCAACTGAGCTAACAGCCCATTTAATTATCTTTTTCCCAAAAGACAATTAAAATTATACCATCATTAATTTCATTTTTCAAGTGTTTTTTTTAATTTTCTTAATGAATTATATTATCTAATATTCCAAATGATAAAATCATCATAATAATTCCTGCCATAATCACTCCAAGTACTGTATATATGAAAGCCTTTTTCTTATCCATATCAAGCAATGCTGCTATTAAGCATCCTGTCCAAGCACCAGTACCAGGCAATGGTATACCTACAAATAACATAAGACCAATATATTGAAGCCTCTCTATCTGATCTTTCTTACTCATTGCTTTCTTTTCTATTTTCTCTACCATACCACGAAACATCTTACGTCTTTTTAACCAATCAAATATTGGTGTAATTAACCATAAAATAAAAGGTATTGGTAAAATATTACCAAGAAAACAAATAATAAAACTAGGTACACCCTTAAGACCTAATAACGCAGCTGCTATTAATCCTCCTCTTAATTCCAATATTGGCATCATTGATATAATAAATACAATTAACTCTTTTCCATACTTTAAAGCCGTAAGCCCACTAAAAGCATCCACTAAAGTACTTGCTAATTCTCTTGCCATCATTATCACTTCCTCTCACTATCAATTTATATAATTATACCATATCATCTTACCTATCCAAAATATTTTTATAAAATTTTACATATAAAAAGTTTAACCATAAGGTTAAACTATATATTAATTAAAATTTTTTCTATTTTCTAATTCTTCTTTAATTGTATTGTACTTACACCATTATTACTAGACTTAATTTGAATACCCTCATTAGTCTCAAAATATGAGTATTCCCATACCTTCTGACAATTACCACCATCAGTACATTCTTCATTATTTATTGATATTTTATCTCCTGAGACACTCCATTTTCCTGAGCCAGAACTTCCACTACCTCTAGCATTACTATAACTCATTATTGCACTACCATCAGCATTTAATGTTAATACTTCATAAGTCATTTTTCCCAATGCATATGCATCAGTCTCAGTAAATCCTTCTCCTGAAGCATTACGTTCTCTATCATAATATTCCCCTTTATATGTATAAGTACCTACTAATTTTTCTTCTATTTTACTATCATTATTATTATCAGTATCTTTCTTATTAAAACTAATAATATTCATAGCAAATAATATACATAAAACAACCAATACAATAATTACCCCTACAAGAAAGGCTATTAAACCCTTATTATTTTTCTCCATACTTTTTCCTCCTAATATAAGGATATCATATTATTTTTTATAATACAAAATATTTTTAATAATTTACATATAAAAAGAAAAAAGTTATCAAACGATAACTTACTTCTCTTCCTTCTTAGTATCATTAGCACATACTATATCTAATGCCTTTTGATACATCTTATCAAATTTAATACTATCAAGAGATATTTCTTTTAAAATAGTTTCCTCATCTACATTATACATCTCTGACATTTCTTTAAGTCTCTCTTTAGCTTCTTTATCAGTAACTTTAATCTTCTCTACTTTAATAATTTCTTTTAATAGATAACGATATTTAAGTCTCTTTTCAGCATCTCCGACCATTTGCTTAGTAATATCTTCTTTTTTGCTCTTAGTATATTCATAATACATCTCTTCACTAACACCTTGCATTTGCATTCTTTGCATAAATTCTTTATACATATGTTCTACTTCATCATCAATTAACTCTTGGCAAAGATCTATTTTCATATTACTAGCAGCTTTTTCTAAACATTTTTCTTCATAAACATGTTCTAGTTCATGTTCTTTTTGATGTTCTAATTCATGAGTTATTTCGTGTTCTAATTCTTCCTTAGAATTAACTCCTTCCATTCCCAAATCTTCAAAGAATTCTTTATTAATCTCTGGAACTACTCTCGTCTTAATTTCATTTACTTTTACTTCAAATACTACTTTTTGTCCTTTAAGTTCAGGAGCCATGTAATCTTCAGGGAATGTTATATCAATACTCTTCTCTTCTCCCTTACTCATACCAATTATAGCCTCTTCAAATCCTGGAATAAATGTCTTACTACCAATAGTTAAAGAATAATTCTCAGCACTACCACCTTCAAATGCTACACCATCTTTAAGTCCTTTAAAGTTAATGATAGCTATATCTCCATCTTCTACTTTACCATCCTTTACTTCTAATTCAGCATAATCATTAAGTAGAGAATCTATTCTTTCTTTAACTTCTTCTTTAGTGACTTTAACTTTATCCTTCTTTACTCCAAGATTAGTATATTCTCCAAGTTTAACCTTTGGTTCTCCTACAAATACAAATTTAACTTCAAGTTCACCATCATCACATTTAACTAAGTCAACCTTAGGTTCAATTACTGGCATAACTTTCTCATCTTTAATAATTCTTTCATATTCTTTTTTAATTGCCATATCAGCTGCTTCAAATAAAATATCTTGTTTTCCGTATTTTTTCTCATACATTGCTCTAGGAGCCTTACCAGGTCTAAATCCATCAATCTTTGCTTTCTTATTTACTTTTTCAAAAGCCTCATCTTGTAATTTTTCCCATTCCATTCCTTTTAAACTAAACTTAAATTCTTCTCTCATTTTCTACTCCTTACATTATTTCTAATATCTTTACATCATAAGACCCATTAGGGCTTTCTACTACACAAGTCTCTCCTACCTTAGCATTCATAATAGCCTTAGCAAGTGGACTCTCATTAGAAATTTTATTATTTGAAGGATCAGCTTCTTTTGATCCGACAATTCTATATTCTTCAACATCTTCAGGATCATCATCATACATTATCTTAACAGTAGTACCAAGACCAACCTTATCAGTATCTTTCTTCTCAATAAGTTCTGCTGTCTCAAGTAATTTTTCAAGTTCAGCAATTCTTCCTTCTACTTTAGCTTGTTCATCTCTTGCAGCATCATAGTCAGCATTCTCTGATAAGTCTCCAAGTGCTCTCGCATCTTTTAAAGCCTTAATTACTTCTGGTCTCTTTACATCCTTTAAATGATTCAATTCTTCTTCTATTTCTAAAAAACCTTCATTTGTTAAATATATTTTATTACTCATCTTTTTTTCACCTCTTTTAACATTTCAACATTTTACTAGTTATTTAATTTTTTGTCAAGCATATTTATCTATTTTACTTTAATTCTCATCATATCATATTTATCTACAATACAATCTAATTTAAACTTAATAATTTCTTCTGGATGTCTAGCACATTCTAGTTCATTCATATCCTTATCATATATCTTTGGTACTATAAAACTAAATGTCTCTCTATTCGGAGAAATTATCTCTACTTCATCTCCTGGACGAAAGAAATTCTTCTCTCTAATAGATACAAAACCATCTTTATATTCTTCTACTATACCTAAATAATCTTGATTAGACACTTCTTCTCTCTCTCCAAAATATTGTTCATCTACTCCAGGCATTTTATCATAAAACTGTGCTACATTATCTCTATTAGCTACTCTTCCAAGAACCTTATAGTAGTCCCTATACTTTTCTTCTGTAAGAGTACCATTATAATAGTCATCAATTGCTTTTCGGTACGTATTAATAACCGTAGCAACATAATAAACACTTCTCATTCTACCTTCTACCTTTAAACTACATACCCCTATATCTATTATATCACCAAGATATTTAAGCATACATAAATCCTTACAACACATCGTAAATCTTGTCTTATTAAGAATCTTCTCATTATCTCTTTCTAAGTCAAAATTCCAACGACATATCTGAGCACATCCCCCTCTATTAGCATCCCTATTCGTAAAATAATTAGATAAAACACATCTACCAGAATAACTAGAACACATTGCTCCATGTATAAATATCTCTATATCTAATCCTGTCTTATCAATTATTTCCTTTATTTCTTCTCTAGAAGTCTCTCTTCCAAGTACTATTCTCTCTACTCCAAGATTCTTAAAAAACATTACTGCTTCATAGTTTACTACTGAGTACTGTGTAGATACATGTATCGCTATATTAATATTATTCTCATGTACCAAGTTTATTACTAATGGATCCGCTACCACAATAGCATCTACCTGACAAGCCTCTAATTCTTTTAAATAATCTACCAACCCAATAGTATCTTCATTATGAAATATAATATTAACTGCTACATATACTTTCTTTCCTAATTTATGAGCATACTGACAAGCTTCTCTTATCTCATCAATACTAAAATTCTTAGCATTAGCCCTTAAACTATAATCTCTTCCTCCAATATATACTGCATCAGCTCCGTATAGCAAAGCAATTTTAAGTCTATCCATACTACCAGCTGGAGATAATAATTCTATTTTATTCATCATTACACCTACTTCAATTTATAAATAGTCTTAACATTCAAGAATCCTAAATAAGTATCATCATCTATTTTCTCTCTCTTGATAAACTTATCTACCATCTCATCAAATTCTTCTATCTTACCTATAACACTATTCATAACAATATAATCTATGTCCTCTAACTTATCCATATAATTAATTAAATTAATAACTCTAGGACTATATATTGTAGTACCCTCATCTTCTTCACTAATTGGGTACCCAACTCCATTATCACTAATTATTCTATATTCTTTTCCACTATATTCATCTACATATTCTAAATAATTATTAATTAAATATCTCCTAGAATAAAATATTGGTTGATATCCATATCCTAAAAACATAATATCACCCTTACTATTCTTCTTTATATCAAGTAATTCTTCCATCGTAATATCATTACTAATAAAACTACCACTTATACCTAATCCTTGATAAAAATTATTAGTAAGTATTGAAGTATTAGCATGATCTTGATATATAACTAGTTTATCTACAATACCATACTCTAATGCAATATTATATACTCCCATATCATAAAATAATACCCTAACATCCATATCCTGAATAATACCAAGTACTCTTCTTACTTCACTCAAATCTTTATTATGCATAATCTTATTCATACATAAAAAAACTTCCTTATTATTCATATCTAGCTTCTTAACATCTTCAATACCTAAATAAAAATCACTATTAACACTTAATCCTTCTAAATATATTATTACTCCATCAATATCCTTCTTAAGTAATTTTAATAAATGATCCTTAGATTTTGCACTAACTATTAACTTACTCATCACTAATCCCTTACTTTCTCTTAGAAACAGCTATCTTATCCCCTAAAGGAATATATTCAGTATAAAAGTCTTCCTGTTTATCTAAAAACTCTATAAAATTCTTAATCTTTCTAACAATTCCTCTTTGTCCTCTAGTAATAGCTAATTCCTCATTCTCTACTAATCCATGAAATGATAAATTATCTGTAATAATCACCCCATGCTCTCTTAAATTCTTCTTATATTTATTAAAAAAATCTATATTATGTCCCTTAGAAGCATCTATAAATATTAAATCATATAACCCACTAACTTCTGTATCCATAGCATCTCCTAGTATTATCTCAATCTGTCCGCCTAAAGAAAACTCATCTATATTCCTAACTGCTTCATTATATCTCTCGTTATCCCTCTCAATTGTAGTAATCTTTATATCTTTGTCTACTAAAGCCATCCTAATAGCAGAATACCCAATAGCACTCCCTATCTCTAATATATTCTTAATATTATTCTCATTTATATAATCACATAAATAATCTATTCCATCACTCATCATTATTGGTATCCCTCTACTTCTAGCAGATACCTCTAATTCTTTTATTTTATCTTCCACTTGTTCCACCTCACAAGATACATTTGCCATATATCATACCACAAAACATCATATTTTAAAATATTATTCTATTATTTCCCATAATTATAGATAAAAGATGTAATAAAATTACATCTTAAGCACACCAATTACCTTCATTTTTTAATCTTTGAATAGTATTATAATGACCAGTAGCATCTTTATTTAAATATGTCTTCTTATTACAATCAGCCACAAAATAATAATAATTATGTTTCTTATAATTAATTGTAGCCTCAATAGAATCAATCCCTGGATTAGATATTGGTCCTACTGGTAATCCTACAAAAGAAGTACATCTAGTATTATAAGCATTATCACAAGTATATAAATTCTTATTACCATTAAGTGATTGCTTAAAATCATCTATCTTTAAGTAATAGTATGTTGTCACATCAGATCCAAGTACCCAACCATCATGAAGTCTATTATAAAATACCCCTGCAACAGCTGCTCTATCATCTGAACTAGCACCTTCAAGCTCTACTATTGAAGCTAATGTCATAATCTCATGAATATTATATTCACTACTATCTATCTTATCCTTATATTTAGTAAGTTTCTTATCCATCTCATCTAACATCTTATTAACTATCTCTTCACAAGATACACTTCTATTCAAAAAAGCATATGTATTAGGAAATAAATATCCTTCAAGTGGATAATATATCTTGCTATTCTTAATACTATCAGTTAAAAACCAATACTCTTGAATCTTCTTATCAATAAAGTCATTATCATTCATTAACTTCATAAAATCATCATAACTATTATCCGTATTTTCTTCAACAATTTTTGCAATCTTTCTAACATTAAGACCTTCTTTAAAAGTAATAATTATCTCATCTGGATTATATGAATTTCCCTCTTCCAAAACCTTAATAATATCTTTTAACTTCATATTCTTATCAAGTTCATAAGTAGAAGCCTTTAAAGAATTAATATTATTTATCTTAACATATACCTTAAATATAAAAGTATTTCTAATTAAACCATTATTGTATAATGTATCCCCAATCGAAGAAATACTTCCCTCTTTAATTTCTACTACTACTTTCTCACTCTCTCTTGATACTGGAGATATAAAATAATTATATAAAAATCCTACTACTGTTATCATAGCTAGTATTATAACTAGTATTATTACACCTATCTTTAACTTCTTCATCTACTAACTAAGCCTTCTTACTCTCATCCTGTATAGCTTCTAATATTGTCTCTATTACCTTCCATTCCTTCTCCGTCTTTATTGGTAATAATTCACGACCCTTATCACTAATTTTATATATTGAAGCAAATACTCTTACATTACCATTCTCATCATGAGAATTATCCGTATATACAATATATTGCTTATTAGTCTCCTCTGATTCAAAAGTAAAAAGAGGTTCACATACTATTTCTTTTCCTTTATCATCTTTTACTACAAATTTTTGTTTCTCATCCATAAATACCATCCTTATCTATTTTTATCTAAATATCCTTGTAAAATAATTTCTGCTGCTATTCCATCAACCTTTTTCTTTCTCTTATTTCTAGACATATCTGCACTTATTAGTATATTATTTGCGCTAACTGAAGTAAGCCTCTCATCTTCCATTACCACCCTAAGACCAAATTCTTTCTCTAACATATTTTTAAATTCTAACGTTATCATAGCTCTTTCACCAAGAGTATTATTCATATTCTTTGGAAGTCCTAATACAAGAGTATCAATCTCTTCCTTAAGAATTATCTCTCTAAGAGGTTCTATCAAACTATTATAATCTTCATCATTAAATCGTAGTGTTGTATATACAGAAGCAATTAAATTAGTTCTATCACTAATAGCAATACCTAGTGTCTTACTACCAAGATCTAATCCTAAACATCTCATTTTAAATATTCACTCATCATACTCTCAAGTATTAATGTTCTATCTAACTTAGCTATCTTATTTCTACTATCATCAAAATCAGGTATATATCCTAAATCATTACTAATTAAATATCCTACTAATTGTACCACTGGATCGTATCCCTTTTCCTTCATACTTTCACTTACTTCTTTAATAACTTCCTTAATATTATATTCTTCCATTCTATTCACCTACTTATCTTTATTCTAACATAATACATATCTATTAACAAGCACAAATATGTATCTTTAATATTTTATGTAAGTTTTTCTATTCTATTAACAATATTTACCCACATTCTATTCCATTTACTGTCGTGTCCTTAACAGTATAATCCCTATTAAATACTATACTAATATTAATACCTTTAAGTTCTAGAGCACTATAATCTTCCTTAGTATAAGGATTCTTAATAGGACCCTTTAAATAATTTTCATCAAGCAATACCTGAACATTTATATTAGTCTTATAATCAACTATCCCATTAATAAAATCTTTATTATATCTATTATCACTAGCATAATCTCTTACTACTGACTCTATATTTCCCTTAAGAGCCTCACACTCCCTATTCTTACTACTCTGAATAACTCCCGAAATAGCTACAAAAGATATCGTAGCAATTACTGCCAATAAAGCAATCGTTGCAATAAGTTCTATTAATGTAAAACCTTTATTATTCATCTTATCACCATATTAAATATATCATAATTTAAAGAAAAAAGAAACTATTTTTCTTCTTTAGTTTCTTCTTTTTCTAATTTCTTTAATACTTCTTTTGTTACTCGAATAGCTCTTTGTCTAACTTCCTCTACTGCTTTTTCTACTACAGGAGTACCTTTCTCACGAGCTAACTCTAATAATTCATTAGCCTTAACTTTTAATTCTTCTCCCTTTTTCTTTGCTATTGCTAAAGCTTTTTCTTTATCAAGATCTTCAATTTCTTCTTTAAGATCACTAATCTTTTTCACAAAATCATCAGATACTTCCTTAACATCAATCTCTTTAGCTTTTTTTAACAATTCATCAATCTTTTTCTTCAAATCTTTTCTAAGTTCTTCTCCAGTCTTTGGTGCTAAAAGCATTCCTGCACCTACTCCAATACCTACTCCTGCAATAAATTTAAATAATCCTCCACTTTTTCTACTCATCTTCTTCGTATTCCTCCTCTTTCTTTCTCTTAAATACTCTTCTGATTAGTGATGTAACTGCTTCAGTAAATTTATCAGTAATTGTTGCTAACTTATCTGTAGTAAAATCAATTACTGAGAAAAAACCATTTAATGATTTTAACTTCGTATTAATATCATCGGTAATTTCATTAATTTTATTCATCATATTAATCATTTTTATACCTAATATTATTAATACTACTAGCAAAATAGAACCAAGTATATATAAAATTATTGGAAAAATATCTGTCATTATTCATCCGACCTTTCTTTATACATAGAATCAATTAATTCAAAGAAATCAGCATCTACTTTATCTTCTTTCTCTTCTGTATGACTATTCTTATTACTTCTAGAAGGAACTTCTTCAGGTATATCCTCAAATTGAACCTTCTCTTCTTCTTTTACTATATCATTATTACTATTATTATTTATTACAGTATTCACTTCATGTACTTCTTCTACCTTTTCCTTAGGTTCATAAGCTACTCCAAATTCCTCATAATTATCATATGCCTTCTCAATAGTAACATCTTCCGTGTCATCTACCGTCATATCATATAATAAATCATCTTCTTTTAAAGAACTAATTTTCTTAACCTCTTTATATAATTCACAATTCTCACACATCAAATTATCTTTTATATCATCAGCCAAATTACCAAAAGCTTTCTTTCTAACAGTCTCAAAATCTACTTTCTTAGAAGGCCTTTTCATAACTACTTCTTCAGTCTTTTCTTTTACCTCATCCTTATGATAATTCTTATCTAATATTCCATATACTGGACTAATTACTGGAGTAGCTTTAAACTTAGGCTTTTCCTTAACTTCTTCCTTCTTAGGATATAATTCTGATACTTTTCTCTCTTTTTCCTTTTCTACCTTTAAAACATTAATATTACTATTTTGTCTGACATTTCTCTCTCTTGGTAGTTCATCTTCAAAGTCTAATGGAAAATTAAACCTTCTTTGAGGTACTACATTCTCTTCTATTATTTCTTTCTTTTCTTCCTTCTTAACAAACTCTTCAGGTTTTACCTTAAGTTCTATCTTTGCTTCTTCTTTCTTAATCGTATCTCTCATAACCTTAGGAAGAACATCACGAGGAGGCTCCTTGTAATCTTCTTTATTCTCTTCCTCTAATTCAATTTCATCATCTTCAGATACCTCATCCATAAACAAATCTTTTATCTTATCTAATAGTTTCACTATTGCACCTCTTTCAATTAATTATCATCCGGCAATTCTACCTTTATATCTTCTTCAGCTACATATTCTTGTAAATACTTTGAAAATGTACTCTCACTATCCTTTGGCTTATCTAATTCATACTTTACCTCTCTACCATCAGTATTATTACTTTCAAGCCCTAACTTAATAAGCTCATCATTAAAACTAATACTATTCTGAATAATTAATGAATTAGCCAAAATAATTGATAAATCTTCTTCATCACTATAAAACTCTATCTTAGAATAATTATATACTATCTCACAAAAATAAGTTCCATCATCAAGTTTATTAATACCTACATAACCTTCCTTATCATTTAACTTAATTTCTTTATAATAATAATTATACTCCTCACTCTTTTTATAATTAAGTGTATTCTTATAATAATAACTAATCGTATCTACATATAAATAAACATACCTATCTCTTATCTTTAGTTTCTGATTAAAATTATTATCACTAACTTGTTTAACTCCTGTCGGTATATATAACTTATATCCAGTTGATACTGTATTATCTTTAACTATCTCCTTAGCCATGACTGATTCTATTGTCGTATCTATCTGATTAGTCATCCTCACACAACCAGTTAAAATAAGAGTTATGGCTCCAATAACTATAAGCATCTTCTTATACATACTCCACCTACTCTTCTACATTATACCAAACATTTCTAAAAAATTAAATAGTTTTTTGTAATTTATCTCATTATTTTATTTACCCAATAGAAAAAGAAGCACTTTCTTTAAGTACCTCTTCAAAATATATATTAATACTAACTAAGTTTTTCAATCTTTTCTATATAACAAAATCTATCATTCTTATTAAGATTAACAGTAATTTTAGCACTCCCTATATTACCAGAATAACCACTAGCATTATCAAAGTTTGCTGATACCATCATATAAGCCTTATCATTAGTTACATCTACTGAAATATCACTTAACGTAACACCTGATCCTCCCGTAGCAAACCAAGATAATTTATAATAATTATCAGATAACTTAATAAGTCCAAATTTATCTCTATAAACAACTGAATAATCATTTAATCCCTGATTATTAAAAACCTTCTTTGTAATAGAATCAAGTCTTGTCTTATCAACAGAAAGAGCAAACTCCCCATTATATTCTTCTTTATTTATTTTACTGTCAAAACCATTTCTACGTGCTTGGTTTTCTAAATAGTGAAGTAAAAAACTTTTAATTAAACTACTATCTCTATCATTATATTTCTGAAAATCAAGATAAAATTCTCCTTTATTCTTATCATATTCATTAGTTTCTACAAATAACGATTCAATATAAGGCACTAATCCATATGTACATTCTACCTCATATGATGATAATTTATTAACCTCTCCCTTATCACCACTAGATTGATTATTATCACTTGATTGTTCCTGTTTATTCTCATTATCTAGTTGTTCTTGCTTATTATCATCCCTCTTATTTTGATTATTATTAACTTCAGTCGGTTTACCTATTAATCCCTTATCATATAATATATACCCGCAAGTTCCTAATAATAACAATATTAAAATAACTATCAATGTAATTAATACACTATTATTTTTTTGTCTCTCCATTCCTATTCTCCTTCAAAAAAATTATATCACATAAAAGAGTAAGTAATCAATACTTACTCTTTTAAATATTTATTTAGCTACAATTGTCACTATCTTATTCTTAATAACCATTACTTTTTCTACATTAAGTCCCTCTAAATGTTTCTTAACATTATCAAGAGCCATTGCCTTATCCTTAATTGATTCCTCTTCTTCATCAACACGAATATTAATAGTACCTCTTACCTTACCATTTACTTGAACCGCTATCTCTCTACACTCTTCCACTAACTTACTCTCATCACATATAGGCCATGAAGCATTAGATAATACATCATATCCCATCTCTTGATTAAGTTCTTCAGTAACATGTGGAGCTACTGGATTAAGCAAAATTAATAATAGTCTATAATCTTCTTTTGTTATACTCTTAGCTTCTTCATAAGCATTAGTAAGAATCATCAACTTAGATATATAAGTATTATAACCCATTCTTTCCAAGTCATATGTAATCCCTTTAATAGTCTTATTTTGAATAACTAAAAGATTATCACTCTTTCCTTCCTTGTCATTCAAAATATTCTTAAGACGATATACCTTATCAATAAATCTCTTACAACCCTTAAGTGAATCAGTGCTCCATGGAGCATCTTGTTGATAATCTCCCATAAACATCTCATATGTTCTTAAAGTATCAGCCCCATAATCACTAATAACATCATCCGGATTAATTACATTCCCCTTAGACTTACTCATCTTCTGATTATCAGATCCAAGTATCATTCCATGACTAACTCTTGTCCAAATCATTTCTTTAGAAGGAACTAATCCAATATTATACAAAAATTGTACCCAGAATCTTGCATATAACAAATGTCTTGCCGTATGTTCCATTCCCCCATTATACCAATTAACCTTCTTCCAATATTTCATTGCATCCATTCCTGCAAAACACTTATCATTATGTGGATCCATATAACGAAGAAAATACCAACTAGATCCTGCCCAATTAGGCATTGTATCCGTCTCTCTCTTTGCAGGACCATGACAACATGGACATTCTGTATTAACCCAATCTTCTATCTTAGCAAGAGGACTCTCTCCATTATCTGTAGGTTCATATTCAGCAACATCTGGTAAAAGTAATGGTAAATCTTCTTCCTTAACAGGTTGCCAACCACACTTTTCACAGTATATCATCGGAATTGGCTCTCCCCAGAATCTTTGTCTTGAAAATACCCAATCCTGTAAACGATAGTTAGTCTTTGCTCTACCAATTCCAGAACCCTCTAAGTATTCAATCATCCTCTTAATAGAATCCTTCTTATTATTGTATCCATTCAAAAATTCAGAATTAATCATTACCCCATCACCAGTATAGGCTTCCTTATCAATGTTTCCTCCCTGAATAACCGGAATAATTTCTAGTCCAAACTTCTTAGCAAATTCATAATCACGTGTATCGTGTGCAGGTACAGCCATAATTGCTCCTGTACCATATCCCATCATTACATAGTCTGCAATAAATACCGGTGTATCTCTACCACTAACTGGATTTCTTACTGTAATACCCTCTAATCTAACACCAGTCTTCTCCTTATTAACTTCTACCCTTTCAAAAGCACTCTTTGTCTTAGCAAACTCTTGATATTTCTTAACCTCATCCATATTAGTAATTAAACTACTAAGTTTCTCAATAATTGGATGTTCCGGAGCAAGTACCATAAAAGATACCCCAAATAAAGTATCACATCTAGTCGTATATACTGTTAGTTTATCTTTAGTCTCTTCTACTATAAAATCAACTTCTGCTCCAGTAGATTTACCAATCCAATTAATTTGACCTAACTTAACCCTATCAGCAAAATTAGTATCATTTAACCCATCAATTAAATCCTCAGCATAATCACTCATTCTTAGCATCCATTGCTCTTTTTCCTTTTGAACAACCTTAGTACCACATCTCTCACATACTCCCCCAGCAGCATCCTCATTAGATAAAACACTTAAGCACTTAGGACACCAATTAACAAGTGTCTTAGCCTTATAAGCCATATTATGTTTATAAAATTGTAAAAACTGCCATTGAGTCCACTTATAATATTCTGGATCAGTTGTAGATATCTCTCTATCCCAATCAAAAGAAAAGCCAATAGACTTTAATTGTCTTTTAAATGTAGAAATATTCTCCTTTACTGCTTCCTTTGGATGAATATGATTCTTAATTGCATACTGTTCAGCTGGTGCTCCAAAAGCATCCCATCCCATTGGAAACAATACATTATATCCTTGCATTCTCTTAACTCTAGCTAATATATCTTGAGCAGTATATCCTCTAACATGCCCTACATGAAGTCCTGCTCCAGAAGGATATGGAAATTCTACTAATATATAGTATGGTTCCTTCTCACCACCATTAGTAGCCTTAAAAGTCTCATTCTCTTCCCAATATTTTTGCCATTTCTTCTCAATCTTTGTAAAATTATACATCTTATACCTCCTAATAATTAAAAATAGTTATAAATATAAGGACGAACTATTCCGCGGTACCACCTTATTTTATAACTATTGTTATACACTCTTGCTTTAACGCATCACTGCGGACATAAATCAACTAAATAGACAAGTTCATAAACCTCATACCTATACTTTCACCAACCGTATCTTCTCTTTACATACTAAGTTTATTACTACTTCTATTCTTCGTCTTTCAAAAACTAAAAACATTTTATCACATATTTACTCATTTTACAACCACTATTTTTTAATTTTTCTATTTCTAAACTCTAATATTGCTTCAAACTCTACCTTAGGATCAAGTCCTTTTATAATTTTATCTATTCTATTTAAATATTCTTCAGGTAAAACTGCTTTAGCTCTCATAAAACTATCAACAAGTTCTTTCTCATTCTCATTAAAAGGTAACGGTTTTCTCTTATTAACTTTAATAAACTCTAAATATTCTTCTATTAAAGAATATCTTTCTTTAGTATATTTATTAATATATTCACAAAACCTAACCCGATCACTATAACTCATCTCATTCTTATGATTCAAATACTTCCTAGCTAGTATCTGTTCCATTTTATCATCACTTCTTACATATGGTAAACATCCCATATGATTATCCATAAAAATAAACAGATCATCAAACTTAATCTTCTTACTCTTACTAGCCTTCTCTTCCATCTTATCAAAGCCAATCTTATCTAAATAATCTCTAAATACTACTTTCTTTACATATAAAATATCTTCTGAAGTAATATCTTCTGAAACATTAAATTTTACTTTCTTCTGATTATCTATCATAAAAGAAATAATATCATTAGCAATCTTATCAATATATTTCTCTTTATCCTCAGTATCATTAAACTCTTTTCTAACATTATCTACTATTATAAAGAATTTTTCTCTATATAATAATTCTTTTCTAACGCCAAATCTCTCTTGAAAAGAAGCAGAATCATCCTCCATCTCATCACGCCTACTAATAACCTTCTCTGTTATCTTATCATTACTAGCCATTACCTTAAATAAATATGTCTTATCTTCCTTCTTTGTACCAAGCCTCAATGTAGATATTAAATTATATCCTAGTACCATTTTCTTATCAAGTAAATTATCTATTTCTCTGTATAACTCTAACCTATCATTAGGTAATTTATCCCCTCCATAAGTTATCTTCTCTAATATTGATAATTCATCACTAACATATTCCTTAATCTTATTTTGCATCTTAATAGTAAAATAGTCAAAACCCTCTAATAGTTTTTGTGCTAATCTTTTCTCATCTTCATCATTACTAAAAATACTAGGTAAGTGATACATCTCATCATAATACTTTATTACCTCTATATATAAATCCCTATACTTATTAGCATTCTTCATAACAATATTCTCATATCCTGCTAAATAATTAACAAATTCTTCTCTACTCTTCCCAAATATACCAGGTTTCTTTATCTTTAATTTACTTACCCTATCATACATCTCTATCGTTGCATACTTTTGATATCTATATAAATTAATATAAGCCCAATAAGCATCTGCTTCCTGTAAATTATTATTTCCTTCAAGCATATCTATAGTTTCATCTAATGTTAATATTGCTATATTATAAGAAGAATATTTCTTATCAATTTCTAAAATCTTCTGACATATCCTAGAAGAATAATCCACTACCTGAAAATTATCTAATATCTTTTGATAACGTTCCTTATTCGCAGGATCACTAATCATTAATTCATGTGCCTTATTAGAAACATCTATATAAACATCATATATAACATTATGCCTTCGATAATTATTAACAAAATCAAATACCACAACCTTATCCCGTCTCTTAGAATAAGATAAAAGTCTACCTAACTGTTGAAAATAAATTATCGGAGAAGATGTCATCCTTAACATAAATACTGCATCCACATCTTTTACATGTACCCCTTCATTAAGTAAATTAACACTATAAAGTACCGTATTCTCATTACTAGGAGCCATTCTAAAAGCCCTCAAATATTCTAAATTTTTCTTCCTACTCTCATCAGAAGACACAATAAACTCATTATCTATCTTCGGAATAATTTCCTCAATAGTCATCATATCTTGATAAATCCTATCTATTCTTGAAGAAAATACCAAATACTTACCATAAGGTTCTAAATAATTATGAATACTCTTCTCAGATAACATCATATTTTCTACTTCTCTTTGTATCTTATGTATCTGTAAAAATATCATAGCCTTCGTCTTATCACTAAGACTACTTCTCTTAATTCTATTTTCTATTACTGATAATTTATTATTAAGTTCATAACTAACATTAACATATACCGGTACTGGTAAAATACCCCTAAGTATTGCTTCAGCCAAACTAAGTCTAGATACACAATTCCCATCAAATAAAAGTTCATTCATATCTCTCTTATTATCCAAATATCTTATCTCTGTAGCAGTTGTACCAATAACTTTTGTATCAAGTCCCTCATTACGTATTGTACTAATAAATTCCTTAATTTTTTCTCCCCATTGCTCTGCTCCACAGCGATGATACTCATCTAATATTACAATATCATAACCTCTAGCCAACTCAGAAACATCCCTCTTAAGTAGTCCACTATATAACATCGTATCAAACTTCATAAAATCATGCTTACTATAACCAAGTTCCTCGACATGATCATTTACTAACTGTTCCACTATTGAATAAGTAGGAGCCAAATATAAAATTCTCTTATCCCTATTATTAAGTAAATATTTAAGAACAATAAACGATTTCCCTGTACCTGTAGCATGATTAATAGATACAAATTGCTTATCCTTAAGTCCTAATACTAGTTTCTGATAAGCCTCTTCATTATGAGGTAATAGTATAACTTCTTTCTTATCACTCACCTATATCCCTCCTTTCCATATTTTATCCTATAATTTTTCGTTTTCCTTATATTATACCCTATATTTTAAAAATATAATCATTTTTTTATTCAAAGTAATTAATTCCCATCGCAGACTTCAATTCCTTTAAAGTTTTTCTAGCAGCAACACGAGCATTCTCAGTACCCTCTTTAAGAATCTCATAAACCTTATCAGGATCACACGCCAATTCTTCTCTTCTTTCCCTAATTGGCTTTAATTCTTCTTGTAATATATCATTAAGAAATCTCTTAATCTTCATATCCCCTAATCCACCACGCTTATAATGATCCTTAAGTTCTTCTAAATTACTATATTCTGGTAAATATTTTTGAAAAGAATCTTCCTTACAGAAAATATCCAAATAAGTAAATACTACATTTCCTTCTACTTGTCCTGGATCATCTATCTTTATATGATTAGGATCAGTATACATCATAAATACCTTTCTTTTAATCTCATCTGCACTATCCTTTAAATATATACAATTACCAAGTGACTTACTCATCTTATTAGCACCATCTATTCCTACAAGTCTACTTTCATTAGCATTCTCTGGTATTACTGCATAAGGCTCTATTAAAACATTTCCATAAATACTATTAAATTTTCTTACTATCTCTCTAGCCTGTTCAAGCATTGGTTCTTGATCGTCTCCTACAGGCACAATATTAGCCTTAAAAGCAGTAATATCAGCCGTCTGACTAACTGGATAAGTAAAAAATCCCACTGGTATACTCTCATCAAATTCCCTAGCCTGAATTTCCGCTTTTACTGTCGGATTACGATGAAGTCTAGCTAATGTAACCAAATTCATATAATAAAAAGTAAATTCTGTAAGTTCTGATACCTCAGATTGAATAAATATGTTTATCTTTTTTGGATCAAGTCCTATAGCTAAATAATCTAAAGCAACCTCAAGTATATTATCTCGTACTTTCTTTGGATTATCAAAATTATCTGTAAGTGCTTGTGCATCTGCTAACATAACATACATCTCATCATAATTACCCTCATTTTGTATTCTTAATCTATTTCTTAATGACCCTACATAATGTCCTATATGTAATGGACCTGTAGGTCTATCTCCTGTTAATATAATATTTTTCATATTCTTCCTTCTTTCTCTATTATTTATTTTTATATCTTATAAATATTCCTCACCATCGTTTACTATACCTTTTCATAATTCACTTCCTAACAAATAAAAAACTCCTATCCATAGGATAAGAGTAAATCTTACTTTTAATGCCACCTAATACGTACTATCATACATATGTTATCTGATAACGGTTAACTTCCGTGATAGCCTACTATTGTATTCGGTATCCATTCCAAAGCCCATTCATTAAATTAAATCTATGATTTTCCACCAACCAATCACTCTCTATAATCTTTAATTTAACTACTTTTCTTTGTCAAAACTTTCTTCTTTCACAAAGTATTATATATAAATATTTATATTTTGTCAATTATTTTTCTCATGTTTCAATAAAGCCTTTTTATTTTCTATTCCGCCACCATAACCAGTAAGACTCCCATCAGTACCTATTACTCTATGACAAGGAATTATTAAACATATGGGATTCCATCCTACTGCTCCGCCAACAGCTTGTGCAGACATTTTAGAAATATTCTTTTTTTTAGCTATACTTTTAGCAATATCATTATAAGTAATAGTTTCTCCATACGGTATTTTTAACATTTCATCAATAACCATCTGTCTAAACTCTGTTAAATTATTTATTTTATACTTTGGAGTAAACTCTGGATTATTCCCTTTAAAATATTCATCTAACCATTTTTTAGTATCTTCAAATACTCGTGTATTGCCTTCTATAGCATCTACTGATTGCTTATTTACATCTTTTGCTTCTTTAAAGCAAAGACCTATCAAATATTCACCATCACTATACATTATCATATCAGAGTATTCCACTGGAGTCTTGTAAATACTTTTATAAATCATCCCATTCACCTACCATAAATTTATTTTTCAATTTTCTTTTTCTCTTTATATTCTAACTGTTTCTTTTCTTTTTCGAGTTCTTTCAAACTTTTATCAGGAGTCGGCATTTCTTCTGGCATCATTCCACCAATATCGGCTATTGCCTTTCTAACCTTTTTACCTACCTCATAATGTACATCTTTTGCTTCTTTTTCTCCTTGCACATTATCTCTTAAAAGTTTTTGTTTAGTTTGATTAATTCTAAATAAATTAGCTACTAACTCATCTTCATTCATATTATCTAAAATATCTTCTCTATAACGTAATTTTTTTCTTTTAAATATATCATCTGCAGTTTCACCATTATATAATTCTCTATATCCAGCATTATGAAATTCTGCCATATCTTTAACGCCTGCAGAAACGGCTACTCTTTGCAAAGTATAATTACCCTGCTTTGTCAATCTTCGTTGATAAAATCTTTTTTCATCATTGGATAATGAATCATATTCTTGTTCAGTAATTTCTTGTTTTCTTGTCTGTATTGCAAAATAAGTTTGCCCAAGTGCTACTGCTTTTTTTCTAGGATTTGCATTTTGCACTATTAAATAACAAGCGTATCTAGATAAATGATAATCAGTAGTTTCTCTTTTTGTATTTGATCCTATATCTACCATTTTCCTGAACTCGGGAAAATGGTCACTAACTTTGTTATTACTAGTTTCACAAGCAATCATTGCATGTTTTATAACTTTATGAAAATTCTCCCATTTACTATATTCTAGTAAAGGCATTAATTCCCTTGCTTCCCAAAACTCAT
>OJAW01000652.1_pt1 | contig 23489 bp, 22 predicted proteins | sample 1589151 | NCBI WGS metagenome assembly OJAW01 (sample SAMN03283290) | human gut metagenome | biome: human-associated habitat; material: feces | host: Homo sapiens | place: Peru | collected 2012
AACATTTTTCTCCTCGAAGATTAAATTCAGTTACATCTGTATACCATTTTTGATTAGGCTTTTCTGCATTAAAATTTCTTTCAATTAAATTATCAGCAATTTTACCAATGGTTCCTTTATAAGATGAATATTTTCTTTTGTTTCTTTTTAATGGCTTTAAACTCAGTTTAACCATTATTCTATAAACTTTTTTATGATTAACCTTATAACCTTGATTTCTTAATTCTAACGTAATTCTGCGATAACCATATCTTTCTTTATTATTAATAAATATTTCTTTTATTTTGTCTATTATTTCTTTATTTTTATCATCTTTATCTATTTTAGATAATGTATAATAATATACTGATTTAGCTAAACCAGATACTTGTAGAAGAATCATTAATGGATATATTAGCCGAAGTTCACTTACAACACTTACTTTTTCTTCTGTTGTTGATTCTTCCTTGCTTGAACAACGGCTCTCAATTTTTTTGAGTATTCTAACTCCGCCTTTAAATATAAATTTTCTTCCTCTAATCTTTTTATTTTTTCTATATCAGTTTCGTTTTCTTTTTTCTTAGTTACTTTTGGCATAGTTGGCCGACCTCGCTTTCGTTCAACTATATTATATCCCATTTCTTTATATTTTTTAATCCAATTACATAACATTCCAACACTTGATAATCCTTCATCTATTGCGACGGATAAAAGTGATTCATTTTCTACTAGAACTCTACTGATAATTCTTTCTTTTTCACATTTACTATATTTTTTATTTGATGTAGTTCTCAAAATATCAAACCCGTGTTTGTCAATTAATCGCACTAAGTATTGAACATTATGTTGTTTAATTTTGTAAGTATTAGCAATTGCTTTTCTCGAAATACCTTTCTTTTTCATGTAATAAATATTTATTTTATCATCATAACTTAATTTTGCCATATAAAAACCTCGTTTCTGTTTTGTCCAAGAAACGGGGTTCATATCATCATGGCTTTTTTATTTATTCTATTGAATTATTTTAAATTATTTGCTACAACATTTTTAGAAAGATAATTATAGAATAATGCATACTCTGTTAAGAATTTTAATTACATAAATTCTCTTCTTAAATTTTAATGAGGAACATTCAGTATCTGAATGTCTACCTATATTTCAAGTAAGACATTTGCCTAACGGCAGATACCCTTTTTTTATTTTTTTACATTTATAACACTTGAAGTTTTTCTTATTATTTGATAAAATGAATACATGAAGAGAAATCTTCATATAATAAAAAGAGGAACATTCAGTATCTGAATGTCTACCTATATTTCAAGCAAGACATTTGCCTAACGGCAGATGTCTAATTTTATTAATAAAAGCATTATTACTATTAAAAATAGAATAACGCACACTCTGTTGAGCAATTTAATAACATAAATTCTCTTCTTCATATGCATTCCTCCCTTCAAAAGCCAAAAGCCCCCAAAAAGAGGTAGACACCCAGAACACTAAATGTTCCATAGGAATTACTATAATAGAAAATTGTATATTTATCAAGTATACAATTATATTTTATTTATTTTTTTGAAATATTATTTTTTATCGAATAAATATTTGAATATTTTTGCAATATAAGGTATAATTAATTAAGGTGATAAAAATATGGCAAAGAAGAAAAAAACTAAAGATAGTAATAACAGCAATTCATATAGTATAGAACTTACTGGTCTTATCCTTATATTAATAGGAGTAATTGGATTTGGTTTTGGTTTTATTGGTTCTATACTAAAAAAGTTTGCTATGTTTTTAGCAGGATCATGGTGGATAATTATTCTTATTACTTTAATAATACTTGGTGCCTACATGTTATACAAAAGAAAAATGCCTAAATTTAGTGACCAAAAACTAATTGGATTATACATTTTCTTTATTATACTTTTAGTAGCAAGTCATTTTGAATTTTTAAGTATCACCGGAAATCCTAAAGAAATATTAATGGAAACATACAATAATTATATGGAAAGAATTTCAACTATAACAGCCACAAATGCTTTAAATACATCAGGAGTTACAACAATTGTAATTGGTGGAGGTTTTATCGGAGCTCTATTTACTGCAGCACTTTATGGTTTATTTGGCAAAACTGGAACAATTGTAATTTTAGTTTTACTTGGAATCTTTGCATCAGTTTTAACATTCAATGTTAATTTATCAAACATATTTAAAAAGTTATTCAGTTTAATAAAGATTAAAAGAAAAAGTAAAAATGAACAAGAAAATATTGATGCAATACCAATTAGTAATAGTGATGATATAAAAGAAATACCAATTAATAAACCAGAAGAAAAAGAAAAAATAATTATTACATCTATGGAAGAATTAAAAACTAAACCAATCGTTGAAGAATCATTAGAAAAAAACACTAAACAAGAAGAAGTTGAAAGTGAAGGATTTTATCGTTTACCAAAATTTAGTGAAATATTTGACCCATTAAAACCCAAGAAAACAAACAACACTTCATTTACTCAAAGTAACAAAGAAATACTTGAAAGAGTTTTAAAAGACTTTGGAATAGCTGCAAAAGTTGTAGAAATTCATATTGGACCAGCAGTTACGGAGTATGAACTTACTGTTCCACCAGCAACAAAGGTTAGTAGAATTTTAAATATTGATAAAGAAATTGCTCTAGCTTTAGCTGCAAAAGATGTTATAATTCAAGCTCCTATTCCAGGAAAAAGCACTATTGGTATTGAAATACCAAACCCTACAATATCAAGTGTTACTTTAAGAGAAGTACTTGAAAGTCCACAAAATTTAAAAAGTGATGCTAAAATATGTGCAGCTTTAGGTAAAGATATAATGGGTACACCAAAAGTATTTGACTTAACAAAGATGCCACACCTTTTAGTTGCAGGTTCTACCGGTTCCGGTAAATCAGTATGTATCAATGGAATTATTGCATCAATCCTAATGCGTTATAAACCAACCGAAGTAAAACTTGTTCTAGTTGACCCTAAAAAAGTTGAACTTACAAATTATAATGGTATACCTCACCTACTTTGTCCTGTTGTTAGTGACCCTAAAAAAGCAAGTCTTACATTACAAAGAGTTGTAACAGAAATGGACAATAGATTTCAAACATTTAGTGATAAAGAAGTTAAAAACATTACTGGATATAATGAAATGATTGAAAAATACAATAAAAAACATCCTGAAAGTCCACAATCAAAAATGCCTTATATCGTAGTAATCATCGATGAACTTGCAGATTTAATGCTTGTTGCATCTAAAGAAGTTGAAGATTCAATAACTCGTATTACCCAACTTGCTCGTGCGGCCGGAATTCACTTAATTGTTGCAACGCAAAGACCATCAACAGATGTTATCACTGGATTAATTAAAAATAATATTCCATCACGTATTGCCTTTGCTGTTGCATCACAAATTGACTCACGTACAATACTTGACCAAAGGGGTGCAGAACGATTACTAGGTAAAGGTGATATGCTATATTTCCCAATGGGTGAAAGTTCTCCAACCAGAGTTCAAGGTTGTTTCGTAAATGATGATGAAATTAAAAGATTAATTGATTACTGTAAAAATCAAGCAACAGCTAAATATGATTCCGCATTTGAAAACGTCAGCCAAAATACCTCAAGTGGTTCAGGCAACTCTGCTGTCGGTGGAGATGATGATGATGCTTATAATGATGTTGTAGAATTTGCAATACAAACTGGTAAGATTAGTGCATCCCTAATTCAAAGAAGATTTAGATTTGGCTATAATCGTGCTGCTAGAATGATGGATTTACTAGAAGCTAGAGGTATAGTTGGACCACAAAATGGTTCTAAACCACGTGAAGTTTTAGTAAAGTTAGAGAAAAACGATGTCGAAGAATAAGAAAAAGATTTAAAAAAGTAAATTTTTATGATAAGATAAATATGAAAGGTATGGTGTAATATGGCAAACACAAAAAAGAATACAAATTCAAAAATTAGTAAAGAAGAAGTAAAAGAAGTTGAAGGTGCAAAACATATATTTTCTCAAAAAAACATTTTAATTATTTGTGCCATCATCTTAGGTTTAATACTTGTAATCTTTTATGGATACAGGGTTAATAAAGTAAAAGAAACAGAAAAATTAAGTAAAAGTTATCTTCTAGAATCTGGAACAGTTAGCCTAGAAATTAAAAATCTAGATGAAGTTAACCAAATTCTAGCAGAATCTCCTACTGAGTATTTTGTTTTAATAAGTTACACAAACAACAAAAGTACTTACAGTTTAGAAAATGGACTTAAAAGAATTATAGATAAATACAAATTAAATGATTCATTTTACTATTTAAATGTTTCTGATATTATGGATGAGGATAATTATTTAAATAGATTAAATAATGCTTTCAATACTGACAAAATAAAAAAAGTACCGATTATTTTATATTATAAAGATGGTAAAATAGTTGATACTGTAACTAGATATGATAATAACACAATAAATGCTAGTGATTTCCAAAAATTATTAGACATTTATGGATATGAAGGTCAATAAAGACCTTTTTTAAAAGGAGTAAAATTATGTTAAATGTTGTTTTATTTGAACCAGAAATACCACAAAATACTGGTAATATTATGAGAACTTGTGTAGCAGTCGGAGCTACCCTTCACTTAATAAAACCACTTGGTTTTAAAGTTGATGATGCTACATTAAAAAGATGTGGAGTAAATTATATAGATAAACTTACATGGTATGTTTATGAAAATTGGCAAGACTTTTTAGATAAAAATTCTAATGGAACATTTTATTTTCTAACAAGATATGGACATAAACCTCATTCAAGTTTTGATTATTCTAATATTAATGAAAATATTTATTTTGTATTTGGTAAAGAATCAACAGGGATTCCAAAAGAAATATTAAAACCCCACATTAACAATTGCATGAGAATGCCAATGACTGCTAATGTAAGGTCTCTAAATTTATCAAATACTGTAGCAATAATGGTATATGAAGCTTTAAGACAAAGAAATTATAATGGTTTATTATTTGATGAACCTCATAAATCTAAAACAGAAATTGAAGATTATCAAAATTAAAAGCACTCGAATGTGCTTTTAATTTTGTTTTAATAAACTTTTACCTGCTCCAATAGTTCTTAAATTTTTAAGCATATAATCTAAAATATTTGCTTTTTTAATTTCTTTATCAATAGTTACATCAACTTCATCAACAATATTTCCATCATTATCAATAATTTCTGCACTACCAACTATATCGCCAATTTTTAAAGGAGCTTTAATTTTATCAACTTTTAAATTAAATTTATACTCTGAAACAGGGTCAGTGTTTTTTAATATTTCTGTTGCATCATTAAGTAAAACAATATTAGCAAAATCTTGCTTACCTTTTTCAACTCTTACTTTACCTAAAGATTCACCCTTCTTTTTTATAATATTAATTTTAAAGGTATTAAAACCATAATTTAACATTTTAACAGTATCACTACTTCTATTTTCAGTAGTATCTTCTCCCATTACAACAGATATAAGTCTGAAATTATTTTTCTTAGCAGTAGCAGTTAAACAATAACCTGCTGTTTTAGTAAATCCAGTTTTTAATCCATCAACACCATCATAAAATCTAACTAAACGATTAGTATTAACTAACCAAATTCTTGACCCATCATTTTTTTCTAAATATTCTTCATAAATACTTGTATATTCTAAAATTTTCTCGTGCCTCAAAAGTTCTCTAGCTATAATAGCCATATCTCTAGCAGTTGAATAATGTCCTTCTGCATCAAGTCCATGGGGATTAACAAAATTAGTATTAGTTGCTCCAAGTTCTTTAAGTCTCTTATTAATCATATCAACAAAACCACTTACAGAACCACCAACTTTTTCTGATAAAGCAACAACTGCATCATTTCCACTTGCTATTGCTACGCTCTTGAGTAAATCATGAACGGTATATACTTCTCCAGCTTGCAAAAATACTTGACTACCTCCCATATTGGCAGCTTCATCACTAATAGTTACTTTATCTTCTAATTTCAAATTACCATTATCAATTGCTTCCATCACAATTAACATACTAGCTAACTTTGTCATTGATGCCGGAGCTAATTTTTCATCAGCATTTTTTTCATACAATATTTTTCCAGATAAATTATCCACCAAAATGGCACTTTTAGCACTCGGAGCAAAATCTTCCTCAGCTAAAACACTTAGATTTAAAACAAAAAAACTCATAATAATTAATAAAATCTTTTTCATATACACACCTTATTAATTATTATGATTATTAATTTTTATTAGAACATTTCTAATGTCTTTTTTTTAATAAAAATATACTTGTACCAACTGTACCCAAAGTCAACAACGTTGCACCTAATCCATTACTTTCTTTATCTTCTTCAATATCATTTTCTTTTTCTTCATATACACAATTCTTATTTACATTTGCATTTGGATTATAGTTTTTAGCAGTACTATCCATACAACCAATAACTTTCTTAATACAATTTCCATCATCAACTTCAGCATTTTCATCATAATTTATTGAATTTACATCTGTACATCCTTTTTTATAATAAATGCAGCTTCCATCATTTTGATTAGCATTTTTATTATAATTTTTAGCAGTATTATCAGTACATCCATAAATTATTTTTGGCTTTTCTTCTTTTATCACAGTTGGTACACACGTACAAGATGGGCTTAAAGTTCCATCTTTACAAATAGTTCTACCATTTTCATTACAACCATAAACTCCCCCATGATGAGAACAACACCCTTGCTGTGCCTCAACTTTTGTTACATTAAATAAAATTGCAACAAAAAACAAACCTACTAAAATATACTTTTTCATAATTCATACCTCTAATTATATTTTAGCATGTTTGTAATACATTTTCAATTATAAAGCCTTTCTTATCATTTGTTTTATCTTATCCAAATCATTAACTAATAACGCATCAGATAATAACTTTTTATTTTCATACACATGTAAAACACTTTCATATTCTTTTAATTTTTCACTTGTTTTCTTTATAATATTACCAACATAACTTTTAGAAACGTTTTCTAAATCAGCTATTTCTTGTAAAGTTAAATTTTCTTCATAATATAATTTATAAAACTTTTTATTAGATTCATTTAACAAAGCTCCATAAATATCAAACAATTCACCATTATATAAAAAATCTTCCATTACATCAAATCCTTAAATAAACCATAGATATAATTTTCTATATCAAATGCAATTAAATCAGTCATTTTTTCCCCAAGTCCAACAAATTTAACAGGAATATTTACTTCTTCTTTTATAGCAAGAACAATTCCTCCCTTGGCAGTACCATCTAATTTAGTTAAAACAATACCAGTTATATTAGTAATTTCTTTAAAAGCTTTAGCTTGCATAATTCCATTTTGACCAGTTGTAGCATCAATTACTAATAATGTTTCATGAGGAGCATTAGGAATTATTTTTCCAATTACTTTATTTATTTTTTCCAGTTCTTTCATTAAATTAACTTTATTATGAAGTCTTCCTGCTGTATCAATTAAAACAATATCAGCATTTTCTTCTTTAGCTTTTGTAAGACCATCAAAAATTACACCAGCTGGGTCAATATTTTCTTTTCCATAAAATAATGTATCTGTTCTGTCCGCCCAAATTTTTAATTGTTCAACAGCACCAGCTCTAAAAGTATCTCCAGCAACAAGCATCACTTTTTTACCTTCATTTTTATACTTATAAGCAAGTTTAGCAATTGTAGTAGTCTTACCCACTCCATTAACACCAACCATCAAAATAACAGTTGGACCATCTTCAGCCATATTAATTTTATCAGTAATAGATTCATTATTAACATATATAATGAATAATTCATCAACAATAACTTCATTTAAATATTTAGTATCTGTAATATTTTCAGATTTTACTCTTTTTCTTAATCTATCCATAAAATCCATTACAGTATTAACACCAATATCAGCCATAATCAAGATATTTTCTAATTCATCAAAATATTCATCATTTATTTTTGTATATTTAATACCTAACATACTTAATTTAGATACAAACTCATTTCTTGACTTTTCTAAGCCCTCATCATATTTTTTTATAGTTTCATCTTTTTTTTCTTCAACTTCTTTTTTAGTTATTATATTTTTTAATTTATCAAATAATCCCATGATTAACCTCCATAATAAGTATTATATCAAAAATTAAATCATATTGCAATTTATAGAAAATTGTGGAGTGTTTCAAAAACAATAGACAAAACAACTTTTTTTTGATATAATATCTTCAGTTCAGTAACTTTATGAATTAATTTTATTTTAAAGAAAGAAGGAATTTTTAAGTGGAAAATAAAAATAATATAGCCACAAAAGTTATTGCTTTAGGTGGCTTAGGTGAAGTTGGAAAAAACATGTATGTTGTTGAACATAATGATGAAATATTAATTATAGATGCTGGTGTAATGTTTCCAGAAGATAATTTACTCGGTGTTGACTATGTTATTCAAGATGTTACATATTTAAAGAAAAATGTAGACAAAATTAAAGGATTATTTATAACTCATGGACATGAAGACCATATCGGAGGTATACCATTTTTACTACAAGCAATTAATATACCAGTTATTTATACACCAAAAATTGCTAAAGATTTAATAGATAAGAAACTTGTAGAAAGAAATATAAAGTATGATAATTATCAAATTATTACTCCTGATTTTAATGTTAAGACAAAATATTTTGATATATCATTTATAAATACTACTCACTCTATTCCAGATAGTTTTGCAATTGTTATTAAAACTCCGAATGGAACAATTTTTGAAACCGGAGACTTTAAATTTGACTTAACTCCAGTTGGTCCAATGGCAGATATACATAAAATGGCCAAAATTGGTTCTGAAGGAGTTACTCTACTTCTTAGTGACTCAACAAATGCCCTAACTAGTGGTTACTCTAAAAGTGAAAGTGCTGTTGATGGAACACTTAATGATATGATTAGTAAACATCATGGTAGAGTTATTATTGCAACATTTGCTTCAAACATTTATCGTATTAAACATATTGTTGAAAGTTGCAAAAAATATGGAAGAAAAATTATTGTTTTTGGTAGAAGTATGGACAATAGTATTGAACTTGCTTTAAACAATGGACTTATTAATGATAAGTCAATGTTTATTGATGCTAATGATGCTAAGAGTTTAAAAAGAAATGAAATATGTATTTTATGTACTGGTTCCCAAGGTGAACCTCTCGCTGCATTATCTCGTATTGCTAATGGACAACATAAACAAATATCACTACTTGGTGATGACTTAGTAATTTTCTCATCAAGTCCAATCCCAGGTAATGCTGAAAGTATCAATAAAATCATTAACAAATTATATTTAAAAGGAGTTCGTGTATTTACTAATTCCGAATTTAGTGATGTTCACACATCTGGACATGCTAAAGAAGAAGAATTAAAGTGGATGCTTAGAATTATTAAACCAAAATATTTTATGCCAATGCACGGTGAATACCGCATGTTAAAAAAACATACTGAAATTGGTATCATGTGTGGAGTAGCTCCGGAAAATACATTTATTTGCACAAATGGTGATGTCATTGAATTACTTAATGGTGAAGTAAAACGTGGTGGCACAGTTCAAGCCGGAGATGTTTATGTTGATGGTTCACGCATCGGTGACATTGGTTCAATAGTTATTAAAGATAGAAAGTTAATGAGCCAAGATGGTATATTAATTACTATTTTAAATATCAATACTCTAAGTAGAAAATTATTATTAAAACCAAATGTTACAGCCAGAGGTTTCGTTTTAGTAAATGAAAATCAAGAATTAATGCAAAAAATAGAAAGAAAAATCAGTGAAGTTGTTAATGCCTCTTTACAAAAAGCACCATACAGCTACACAGATTTAAAAAATCAAATTATTTTAGAACTACTTCCATTCATAAACAATTTAACAGGAAGAAAACCAATTATTTTACCAGTTATAATGGAAGTAAATCAAGCATAGTAAAACCACACAATCGTGTGGTTTTCTTATGCTTCTTTTTTAGTTTTAAACTTTATTAAAAACAAACTTAATATAAACATTATAATATCAATTAATATCTTAATTAAAACTACCTTACTAGATATAAAAGATAATATAAGTGCACTAATAATATAATTAACTATTATATATTTATAATTTATATGGTTATTAAAAATTATTTTTATAATACTAGAAACTATTTTACTAAAAAGTAAAAATAATGGCATAACATAAATAGCATGATTTACATTAAATGTTTTAGCAAATACGACAGTTTCAATTATATAAGCTAGTAAAGTAAACAGTAAATAAGATGCAAATAACTTATAAACTCTAATCGAATCTTTGACTGGATTAAAATGACTAGTTTCATTATTATTAATATAAATAGTTTCAATAACTACTTCTTTAATTGGTATATTTCTACTCTTTGTTTCAATTAAACAATTAGTTTCATATTCATATCTTTCTCCATCAACATCAATTAGTTTTTTTGCTATATTTAAACTCATTGCTCTTAAACCAGTCTGTGTATCACTAACCTTTACACCTACAAAAGAATATAAAACATTTCTTGTTATAACATTTCCAAACTTAGACCTTCTAGGTACTAAATTATCACTGAAATCTCTAACACCAAGAACTAAAGCATCCATATTCTTTTTAGCAATATCACTACATTTTTTTATATCTTCTACACTATGTTGCCCATCACAATCAGCAGTTACAATTACTTTAGCTTTAGAAAAATTTTCTAAAATATAATTAATTCCATTTTTTAAACCTCTACCCTTACCTAAATTAACACTATGTTTCACAACCGGATAACTTTTAGCTAAATTATTCATAAACTTATCATGTTTTTTACTACATCCATCATTTATAAATACAATATTTGCAAAACTTTTAGTTAATTTACCCAAAAATTCTTGCATTATTTCTTCATTCGGATTATACACCGGTATTAAAACTACAACATCTTTATTCATCTTATTCCCCCGCTTTAATATTTACAACTTTCCATACTCCATTATCTTTTATATAATAAATATAATCATGCATAACATCTAATTGGTCTTTTCCATTTACAATCATATTCTTTTCAGAATATATTTCACAAGAAAACGCATTTTTACTATATATAGTAAAATTACTTAACTTTTCATTTGTAAATGGTGGATTTTTTAATTTATGTCTACTTGTAAAATTAATGTCAATTCCATGAGCCCAATTATATGCTTGTTTACTTATTGAAGTTCCTTCAATAAAATATTGTTTAATTGTATTATAACCATGAGCAAGACCACTTAAGTCATTTGTTAAAAATAAACTCCAATTATGGGCAAAATTCCAAATATCAACTTCACTACTTAAATATTTCTTAGCTTCATCATAACTATCAACATTTATATAATTCTTTTCTAATGTATAAGAATATTTATCTTGTTTTAATTTTACTTCTTCATCATATTCATTTACAACTTTAATACTTTCTTCTTTAGTTAATCCATTTATTTCATATGTAGCCATATAAGGCATTGAATTATTTTGATACATATAATCTAAATTCTTATATTTTTCTTTAGTTGTTGCTTCTTCTATTAATTTATTATCAGCATAAACTTTATAAGTACTTGGTACAGTTACATTATAAAATATTAATCCTCTTTCTAAATTAGGTTTAATATTTGTTATTTCTCTTTTTTCATAACTAAACATCCCTAATTTAGTTTCAGTACTAATAAATTTAGTAGTTATCCCAAATAAAACTCTATTATTTAACACTACTTCATAATTATCTTTATCTTTTTTAATAACTTTTACATCTTTATCATTTATTTGTTTTTTATATTCATCCAATAAATCTTCACTTTGATTATTATCTTTTAAGTAATTCTTTAAAGTATTATCATCTAAAGATAAAATAGTATTTTTAATTACATTAGTAGTTTGTTCATCTTCATAAGATTTTAATGTTAAAAATATATATACTAAGAAAACTACAACTAATATTGCTGCAATTATTGAATATATTATTAAACTCTTTTTAAATAATGATTTATTTCTTCTTGCCATATTAATTATCCTTTACTACAAATGCTGTTGGTAATCTCCATGATGAGTTGGTGTAATAAAATGTTACACTAGTTCTTAAATATTTTTTATTATAATATAGTGATGATGAACTTCCTCCATCTATATTAGCTGCATTTACAGCTCCATATTCAGCCATTATTTCAATTAAATCAGATGCAGTTGCACCAAGATGTCCATTTTTTCCACGACCATCAGTTACTAAAATAAGTACACTTCCATCTTTTCTTTGACCTATCGCTGTTCTAGGATTTTGTCCACTACCTTTACCACTAAGTTCTCTTTTTTCACCATTTATTATTAACTTAACAAAATGGTTATTAGCATCAGATGATTCTTCTTGAAATGATATTGCATCTCTAATCTTTTCTTCTTTAACCATCTTTTCAACAGCACTTTTATTCATTCCTTCTAAACTTATAATACGAAGTAAATTATTTTCATCAAATCCAATTAAATATAATCCAGACCAACCTAGAGTAATATCTTGAATTTCTCCATTACTTACAGTAACTCCATATGGTCTTCCACCTTTATTACCACTTGAATAATAAATTCCCCCATTTACTCCAGCAATTGCACCAGCTTCGTCTACAATTACTCCAAGTTCTTTTCCATATTCACTCCATGGATATGTTGTTGCTAAACTTATCTTTGATGGGTCATTTACAACCATCATAGTTCCTTCAAAACCATCACCACTTACATTATGAATTTCAATTAATTCTTTTTCTTTATTACCATCAGTATTAATTAAATTTTCATCAACTTCAGCATCCATATCTTGTAATGAATTCTTATCCACTATTTCTTGTAATTCATCTTTACTCAAGAAAACATTTGCTAAGAACTTTAATTGTCCAGTTTCAAGTATTGTTGTTGCAAACAATTCTTTAGCACTTTCACTTGGTCCATGACAAATCAAAGTTATAGTTAAAACTAAAGCAATAAAAATCATTCCTAAAGTAACTCCTAAAAAAGAAAATATTTTACCAATAACATTCAACGCTTTTTTCATTTATTTCTTACTCCTTATATTTTTTCTTATGTAATTATAATATCATAATTTGTCGATTTAATAAAGCATTTTTAACCAAAAAAGAAGAAACTTATTTAGCTTCTTCTTGTACTCTAGTTTCTCTAATAACTGTTACTTTTATTGTACCAGGATATTGCATTTCATTTTCAATTTGTTCTTTAATATCTCTAGCAATTTTATAACTTTTAGCATCATCAACTTCTTGAGGTTTAACAATAACACGAAGTTCACGACCAGCTTGCATTGCAAATGTTTTTTCAACACCTTCATAAGAATTTCCTATTTCTTCAAGTTGTTCAAGTCTCTTAATGTAGTTTTCTAATGAATCATTTCTTGCTCCAGGTCTAGCTGCTGACAAAGTATCTGCAATAGCCACTAAAACAGCAATAGTTGATTTAGCTTCTGTATCACCATGATGAGATGCAATAGCATCAAGTACAACTTCAGGTTCATGATGTCTTTTAGCAAATTCTAAACCAATTTCCACATGACTACCTTCAACCTCAAAATCAATAGCTTTACCAATATCATGAAGTAACCCAGCTCTTTTAGCAAGTGTAACATTTTCACCAAGTTCTGCAGCCATTAAACCACATAGATTTGCAACTTCAATTGAATGTTTTAAAGCATTTTGACCATAACTAGTTCTAAAGTTTAGTTTACCAATTAATGTAACAAGTTCAGGGGCCATTTTAGTTATACCTAAATCATTAATTGTTTGATTACCAATTTGAATAATTCTAGCATTAACATCTTTTAAAGTTTTATCATAAACTTCTTCAATTCTACCTGGATGAATTCTTCCATCTTTAATTAATGTTTCAATAGTAATTCTAGCAATTTCCCTTCTTAAAGGGTCAAAAGAAGATAAACTAATTGCTTCTGGAGTATCATCAATAATTAAATCAACACCAGTAACAGATTCAATAGTTCTAATATTTCTTCCTTCTCTACCAATTAATCTACCTTTCATATCATCATTTGGTAAATCAATTGTACTAACAGTTTGATTACCAACAACATCATCAGCATATCTTTCCATACTACTAACAATAAGTTGTTTAGCAACTTCATGAGCTTCAAGTCTAGCTTTTGCTTCTTCTTCTTTGATATAATTAGTTATTTCTAATTCCATATCATTTTCTACACGTTCCATTATTAATTTACGTGCTTTTTCTTTGCTATATCCAGCAATTTTTTCAAGTTGTGCTATTTCTGCTTTCAATAACACATCCATTTTGTCCTCTTTTTCTTGTAAATTCTTTTGTTTTGCTAATAAATCATTTTCTTTTTCTTGTAATGCATTATCACGATTTTGTAACATTTCTTCCCTTTTATCAAGGTTATTTTCTCTCGTTAATAATCTATCTTCAGATTGTAATATTTCTGCTTTACGTGACTTTATTTCTGCATCAGTTTCTTGACGCAATCTATAAGATTCTTGTTTTAATTCAAGCAATGCATCTCTCTTATTTTTTTCTGCTTCTTTCTTTGCATCTTCAATTAATTTATTAGCATTTTTCATGGATTTAGATGTTCTATCTGCTAAAAACAAATAAAATAATCCACACCCAATAACAATTCCAACAATAAGGGATAAAATGGCAAAAAGAATGTTTTCCATTTAAATCCTCCAATTTTTCTATAGAATATATTTTAATACATTTATATCTCTACAATTTTATTATAAAGGTAAATGAAAAAATAATCAAGTTAAACTTTACTAAAAATTCTTATATATTAAAAAATCTACCATTTTTATCCCAAATCTTAAGCTTTTAATTTTACTCTTTACATATTCTTCCCACATAATTAAATCACTTAAAATTACTTCATCATCAACTAATACTTCAACAACAGCTTTATAATAATTTCTTACATTAATTAAATTACAATTAGAATAATAAATTCCATCACATTCTTTCATAGAACTTTCAACAGCTTTAATAATTTTTTTACTTAAATCATTTTGACCTTTTACTAATAAAATGTTATCAACAATTATTCTAATTCCTTTATTTATTATTAATAATGATATAAATATTACTCCAAATAAATCAAATATTGGCATAAAACTACCTAAAACTATAAAAAATATTCCTATAACATTAATTATTCCATCAAAATATGTATCATGAGTTATATCCATTAACATTTCACTTTGTACATCTTTAGCTTTTTTAAACAAAAACTTAGCAAAAACAAATAATGAAAAAACAATAACCATAATTGGTAAAATAACTCTTAAATCAATATAATCATATTTTAAGAAAAATGCCTTTATTAACACAAATAAACCTATTAAAACAATAATTAAGCCATAAAAGCTCATTCCATACATTGGTAATTTTCCATATCCAAAAGGTTCTTTCTTACTTGCTTTTCTTCCTCTAACTAAAGAACCACTAAAACCTAAAAAGTCACAAGTAAAATTACATAACGTATAATAACCACTAGATATTAATGTATATGAACCAAACACTATACCACTAAATATTTTAGTAAAGATTACTAATACATTAATAAATAAACTAGTAACAACTACTTTTCTTTCTTCTTTCATATTAACCTCTAATCAAATATAATATAATCTTCTTTTCTAGGACTAGCTGGTGGCAAAATCATATCTCTATAACCTAAAACAACATTACCAACACCAACATAATTATCACCAAGTCCCCATTTTTTCATTAATTCTTTTCCAAATTCTGTTTCAAATGTTTCATAAGCACGATGAACCCAACATGAATCAACGCCTAAACTAAAGGCTGCATTTATAATATTAGATATCACTGCACTACCATCCTCAATATATGTTGACACAAACTTATCAGCAAAAACAATAACTAATGTCGGAGCATCATAAAAGGGATTTAAACCTACTTTATTAACAAAACTTCCATTAATCTTAGCAATTTTACCAATCAGTTCTTTATTTTGCACTACAACTATCTTAGCACTTTGCATATTTTTTCCAGATGGTGCAAATGTTCCACACTTTAATATTTCATCTAATATATCTCTAGGTATTTGTTCATTTTTAAATTTTCTAATACTTCTTCTTTCACACAATACTTTTGTTACTTCATTCATTTTTATCACCCTACTATAATAATATCACAAAACCAGCATTAAAAAAAGACCTTTTTAAAGGCCTTAATTAACTTAAATGGGGCACAATAAGGGAATCGAACCCTTGCATACCGGAGCCACAATCCGGCGTGTTAACCACTTCACCAATTGCACCATGTCACTCGTTAAATATCTTATCAAATAATCTAAAAAAAAGCAATACTTTTTTGTAAAAATTTCCTTTAAAAACTCCAAATTCCCAGCTTTCCTTTAGCTTTAATCGCATCGATTTCTTCGATATCTTCTAAAATCCAAGCATATCTTCCCTCTTCGTATAAACCACATTTATATTCCATCGACATATTATCTTTAACATATTTTACATATTCTTTTGTCATCAAAACACAATCCACTAACTTACATTTACAAATAATTTTACCATACATTGGCATCACTAATTTACTTAACTCATCACCGACATTACTTTTACTTAAACTAGCATGAATATATAACTCCCCACGATAATTAGTTTTAAAACTTCTTGTTTCAATAGTTTTTATTTTTAATTTTATTAAACTTGCATAAGGTTCTCTAATACTTAATACTTTCACAATATCACCTTTATCATTATATATTAAATACATATATTAATCAAATTAAACCACACTATAAATGGTGATTTTATGAACAAATTAACTAAATATAATAGCAAGAGAAATTTTAATAAAACTAAAGAACCAATTGGGAAACTATCTAAAAAAAGTAAAAAATTAACATTCTGTGTCCAACATCATTTAGCAAGAAAAGACCATTATGACTTAAGACTTGAACACAATAAAACAATGCCCTCCTGGGCCATACCTAAAGGCCCATCATATAACCCGAATGACAAACGTCTTGCCATAAAAGTTGAAGACCATCCTTTATCATATAAAACTTTCGAAGGCACCATACCTAAAGGTGAATACGGCGGAGGAACAGTAATGCTTTTTGATATTGGAACATATGAAATAATAAAATATGAAAAATATTTAATCAAAGTGATATTTCATGGCCAACGTTTAAAAGGAATGTGGACATTAACTCATTTTAAAGACAACAACTGGCTTCTTATTAAAGATAAAGATTATTTTAAAAACTATATTGATATCAAAAAATACAAAAGAAGTATTAAAACAAACCGAACAATGAAAGAAATAGCTAATAATGAAAAGAAAAAAACTATTACCATAACAAATCCCTCCAAAAAAATAATTGGTAACATAACAAAACAACAAATTTATTCTTATTATGAAAAAATAGCCCCTCGTATGGTGCCATATTTAGAAAATAGATTAATTAGTACCATTCGTGCTCCATATGGAACAACAAAAGAAATATTTTATAAAAAACATTTAGAAAACTCACATGGATTTTTAGAAAAATTAGGTAACTATTATTATATATTAGATACTATAGCACTTCTTAGTGAAGTACAAATGAATAGTTATGAATTTCACATCTGGGGCTCAAATGCCTCAAAAAATAATTATCCAAACATGATGGTATTTGACTTTGACCCCGATGAAAAATTATCTTTAGAAACACTTAGACTCGGAGTAAAATATTTAAAAGAAATACTTGATAACTTAAATTTAAAAGCCTTTTTAAAAACCAGTGGGGGCAAAGGATATCATGTCGTAATTCCATTTAGAACCAAAATAACTTGGAAAAAATTTTATAAAATCTCTGAAGATATAGCCAATATTTTAGTTAATACATATCCCGATATTTTTACAACTAACATTAGAAAAAATAATCGCCACAAGAAAATATTTATAGATTATTTAAGAAATCAAAAAAGCGCCACATCTGTAGCACCATATTCTATAAGGCTTAAGAAAAACGCCCCTATTTCAATGCCTATATCATGGCAAGAACTTGATAAAATAAAACCCAATGAAATAACAATTAATAATGTTTTTAAAAGATTAAAGAAAAAAGACCCGTGGGAAGATTTTTTTACTTCCAACTAGTCTAATGTATTAATATCAATTCCTTCCATTTCAAATAATTCTTTAAAAGTTTCTTTAAAATTAACAATTTCTTTAACTTTAACATCTTCATAAATATTTTTAGTATTTTTTATAGCTTTATAAAAATCCAATATAGACACTATTTTTCTATTATCATATAAAGTAAATGTTAAAGCATTAGCAACAATAGTTAAACATATATCGGGATATCTACTTGCAATTTCATAAACTCTTTTATATTCATCAGTCATTTCTACAATAAAAGCCATAATCTTTTCAGTCACAAATGGTTGATAATTAATTTTAACCCCAATCTTTTTTTCAAGCTTTGGTAAAGTTCCCATTAGTATTTTAACAACTGTTGGTTTATCAGCTTCCAAAACATCAATTTTTTGAAATCTTCTAAGAAAAGCTCTATCTCTTAAAATATATTGTTCATATTCTTCTGTAGTTGTAGCACCAATCATTTTAATTTGTCCTCTATCAAGACCTGCTTTTAACATATTAGCAAAATCCATACCACCAGCTTTATTAACAAGTAAATGGGTTTCATCAATAAATATAATTGTATTAAGTCTATCACTTAATTCTCTAACTAACAAATCAATTCTATTTTCAACATTACCTTCACTAACTGTTTCACCAATTAAACTTGTAATATTTACTTTAATTAAACTATAATTTTTTAAAGCATCAGGAACCATACCTTTTTGAATTCTATATGCAAGACCTTCCACAATAGCAGTTTTCCCAATACCTGGTTTACCTACTAACAAAGCACTTTTTTCAGGAGTTAACAATGTAAGAATAACTTGTTTAATTTCTTCATCTCTAGCAATCGCTGGGTCTGTTATATATTCTTGTAAAGTTAAATCTATTCCATAACGCTCTAACATACTTATTTTTTCTTCATTCATTTATATCACCCTAACACTATTTATTATACCAATTTTTAATAACATAATCTACTAAATCTAAAGCAGATTTATCATTTATATATTTTTTTTGCATTTCTACTAATTTTTGTTGTAAAGTTTTATCTTCCAACAATCTTTTTGTATTATCTACAACTTCCAAAACATTTGATGCTTTCAAACACATACCATTTTCTTCAAAAAAGCGAGCATTATAATTCTCCACCCCTGGTATTGGCATCATTAACACCAAAGGCTTATGCATCATAGTAACTTCAGTTGAAGTAAGTCCACCTGGTTTAGCAATAACAACATCACTTTCTTTCATATAAGCATTCATATTATTAATAAACCCTAATACTTTTAAATTATCATTATCAATTAAATCCAATTTTTCTTTTAGTTTTTCATTACTACCACAAACAACATATAAATAACAATCAATATTATTAAGTATTTCTACTACAACATCATAAACTTCACCAAAACCCATGCTACCAGAAGTTAATAACACTATATCTTTATCATGTGCTAAATTTAATTCTTTTACTTTCAAAAAATTACTAGAAACAGGTATTCCAATTGGTAACAATATATCTTTATTTATTCCTTTATCCACAAAATTATTTATTAAAAGTTCACTTGGAATAACAAATACATCCGGATTAGTTTCATTCCAAAAAGGAATACATTCATAATCTGTTGCAACATTTATAAACTTTACATTTCTTTTTTTCTTTAAAGCAGTTAAAGCTAACGCCGGAAATACATGAGTACATATTGCTAAATCATAATTATTATCAGTTAAAAACTTATCTAGCTTTTTAACAGCCATCTTATTAAAACCATAAACTGGACTTTTAATTCCTGTCTTATTATATAGCTCACCTAATTTATAAACTGTTTTAAATATATTTCCTTTTCCTAAAGTAGAATTTAAATACAACTTCTCTGCTTTTTTACTAGCCCCCTTAGAAAAAAGTTTCATATAATCAAAAACATCACAATCTATACCAGCTTTATTAAATTCTTCACTTATATATCTAGCACAACTATTATGTCCTCCTCCAGTATTACATGTAAACACTACAATCTTCATCTAATCACTCCAACTATCATTATACATATTCTTTAAATATTCTTTATTAAATGTTTTATCAAGAATTTCTTCATATTTATACTTTGCAGGAACACCTTTTTCTTTTTCTCTAGCTCTATTTATAGCAACTCCTGTAAGTATTCCATCAAAAGCTAAAAATATACTTAGTCCTACAGCAATCTTCTTTCCCAGCTTTTTATCCATTTTATCAATAAATTTAATTAACGCTGGATATATAAATTTAATCCAAATAACACCTAAAGCGCCCCCAAAAAGTGAATATCTAACACATATTCTTCCATTTATATTTAATGGTTTTCTAGAATAATCCCAAGCTGTAAAACCTAACACCATTTCCATGCCCAAACTCATAATATATTCTAAAATAGAGCCCCCTATAAAACCAATTATAAATATTTTCCACACTTTATCATCCTTAAATTTATATAAAAGAGCACTAAGCATCAAAGCTCCTAAGCCATATGCAGCATTAAAAGGCCCAATAACAACTGCAGAATGATTAATAAATTCTTTCCATTTAATTAAAGAAAATATTCCTTCCACAACATAACCAACTACACAACCAATTATAAATATCCAAAATAAATAATATACTTTCTCACTACTTTTCATAACACCCTCAAAACTATCTTAACACACGATTATTCCCATACTTACTATAAAAATAATTCACCACAGGCCCTACGCTTATTTCATCAACGCCAAGGGATTTCAAGACCGCTCTTCCCGTATAAGCGCCACCATTTACATAAACATTATCTATTAAAAATTTTGTTATTACTTTAATATCTCCACTACTTAAAATTTCATTAATACTTCCTAATTGTTTTTCTATAATTTCTAAAAATATTCCATCATAAATAGAACCAATTAAGTAAGAAGGAAAATAACCAAATGCTCCTTCAGCCCAATGAACATCTTGCATAATTCCATCTTTATCACTTGTTACTTCAACACCCAAATATTCTTTCATCTTTTTATTCCAAATATTAGGTAAATCATTTACATCTATTTTACCACTAAATAAATCTCTTTCAATTTCATACCTTAATATTATGTGCATACAATATGTCAACTCATCAGCTTCAGTTCTAACTAAACTAGGCACTGCTTTATTAAGACCATCCACAAATTCATATACATTAACTTCTAAACCAAGCATACTTTTAACTTTATCATATATCGGTAACCAAAAATTAATATTTCTTCCCAATATATTTTCAAAAAATCTAGATTGACTTTCATGTAAAGCATTTATTCCATCACATGTTAAACATTCATATTTAGATAAATTACTACTTACATTTTGTTCTAAAATTCCATGTCCCCCTTCATGTATTATTGTACTTACAAAATCTAGAGCATTATCATTTCTTTTAAAAGCAATTCTAATATCATTATTGCCAATTTTTTCAGTAAACCCATGAGGATATATTCCTAGAGCCCCTTTATTCATATCAAATCCAATATAAGTAAGTAAAAACTCTGCGCATTTCATAATATCATTTTCACTAGCATTGATTTTAACAAAAGGAACTTTTCCACCAGCTTCAGGTATAATTGGTAACAATGCTTCTTTTAATTCTGTAAACAATTTATCAATTACATCACTCGTTAAACCAGCCTCATAATTTTCTAGCATAACATCATACAAATCATGCTCATTATCAATATAACTATAATATTCTTTCGTTAATTCAATTATACGCTCTAAATACGGTTTAAATGTTGCATAGTCATTATTATTTTTAGTTTCTTCCCAGACAGTTGCACTTTTATGGACAAATTCTGTATACTTTACATTAAATTTACTAGGAACATTCATTCTTTTTTCATATTTTTTTAACAAAGCTTTTACATATTGTTGTTCATTATCTTCTAAAGCCTTAAATTCATCACTATCAATTGCATTTTTTAAGATATTTCCATATTCACTACTAGTTTGTAACTTAAACAATTTATCTTCTAAACTACCAATTAATTTTATTACTTCATCTTTTTCATCTTTGGGGCATGATATTCTTAAATCCCATCCAATTACATTAATACAATGTTGTAAATCAAATATTTCTTTTTGATAATCTCTTAATTTTTCTAAATACATATTAATTTCTCCTTACAATCATATTAACATAAAATATAAAAAATATCATTAAGCAAAGTTTGCGCTGTTTCCTTACTCCAAACATATTCTCTTTGATAAAAATCAATCCCATAGTCTATTTGTTGAAAAATATCTTCTATAGTTTTATCTTTTGTTTTGATTCCCATATTTACTCCATAAAAAATTTATACGATTTATTATAACATAATTTTAATTTTATTTATTCAATTCTTCAATTAATTTTTTAACTCCGCTTCCGACATTAAATTTATAACCTAATTTTATAAGGCTCGCTTCCAAAGAACCTACAGCCATAATTAAATCTCTTTCCGATACAAAGCCTAAAGTTCCAATTCTAAATATTTTATTTTCCAAATTTCCTTGTCCGTTTGCGACTATTATATCGTAATCGTCTTTAAGAGTTTTTCTAATATCTGGAACGGTTATATTTTCTGGCGGAAGTATAGAGGTTATTGAATGGCTTGCATTTTTATCGTCTTCAACTAAAAGTTTTAAACCAATCTCTCTTATTGAATTTCTTAAAGCTAAAGTAAGTTTTTTATGTCTTTTATTAATATTTTCAATTCCTTCTTCTCTAATCATTTTTAAAGAAGTATGAAGAGAACAAATTAAATTAACCGCTGGAGTAAAAGGAGTGGTATCTTTAGACAAAGATTTTTTATGTTCGCTCCAATTAAAATAAAAACTTGGAAATTTGCAATTTTCATGCATCTTAAAAGCTTTTTCGCTTGCAGTTAAAAATGAAAGTCCCGGGGCAATCATAAATCCTTTTTGCGAACCAGAAACGGCGACATCTATATTCCATTCGTCAGTTTTGAATTCCATCGCGCATAAACTCGTAATTCCGTCAACAACCGATAACGCTCCATAATTTTTTATTATTGAGCATAAAGTTTTAATATCGTTAGCCGCTCCCGTAGAAGTTTCGCTATGAGTGAGAGTGACGATTTTTATATCTTTATTTTTACATGTTATTAAATCATAGTCGCTTTTCTTTGCTCCTCTTATACTTGCTCGATATTCATATGCTACATCTATTTCCGGAAACTCGTTTCTTTCGGTTGTACTCTTATTACTGAA
>OJAW01000655.1_pt1 | contig 23329 bp, 18 predicted proteins | sample 1589151 | NCBI WGS metagenome assembly OJAW01 (sample SAMN03283290) | human gut metagenome | biome: human-associated habitat; material: feces | host: Homo sapiens | place: Peru | collected 2012
CAGATACTTTTCCTCAACTTGATATTTTGCTAAAATGGAGTTTACCTCAACTTTGCTAAAACAGTTATATGATTCACACTCGCCATATTCCTTGTAGTTTGAGGTATAAACCGATTCTGCATCGTATTTACCACATACATTACGATTATAGTTAAATCTATCTGCTATTTTATTGGAGATTTCCAATATTGCATAGACAATTGCCAACTTACTTCGATCAATCTTTTCCTTATGAGCCAAAAACAATAACTGGCTGAGAAGATACTTATGAGTCAAATAGAACGCAGAAAATACCTTGTAAGAACCAATTGGAGTATTTACCGTTTCAACAAATAATATCTCCTGCGGATCTTCAAACTGCGGATTGCCATACTCAAGAATCCTATCAATGTGGCTCCAATCATACTTTCCTCGTCTCCACATCAAATATGCTTCGGCCAATGCCATTTCTAACCTATAACAGAAACTGGAATTTTCCTGCAACACAGATAAATAAGAGAGATACTTAAGCATCTTATCGCCTTTCAAGTTATGGTAGAATTTATATTGCATTATAGTACTCCTGATTTTCCTCTTGAAGTATGTTATCGATTCAATTTTATGCTTCAATCATTTTGTTCATAATAGTACGAATAATCAATACCTTTCATAAACATTTCTCTGTCATCAATCTTTGTGGTAAGTGCGGGCTTTACTAAAGTCTTTATATATGCACTATCAGATACACTCTCTCGCATAGCATTCAGATATTCGTTTTTGTCTATTTGACTCCAATCAATACACCTTTTGAGAGAACGCTTCAGCATAAGGTCAAGCCAAATGCGAGTGCTACGACCATTACCCTCCATAAAGGGATGGGCTACATTCATCTCAACGTATTTGTCCATAATCTCATCAAAGGTTGTTTCGGGCATTCGTTCTATTGTTTGTAGCGTATCGGGAAAGTGTCTACAATTAGCAAACGTAAATCCTCCTTTGGATATATTCTTATTTCTGATTTGTCCGGCAAACTCATATAAGCCTCCAAAGAGATAAGCATGTATCTGTTGCAGACATTTTAGAGTCCCTGGCTCTGCCGTTTGCAAGATACCACTTTCAAAGAGTTGGTAGGCTTTCTTCTTGCTCTGCCCATCAATAGTATTATCGCTATATATAAACCAGTCAAGAAAGTCATTAGCACGGTTACTTGGATAGTTCTTTGCCAACAATATAACACCCTCACTATTGAGAACATCAGCAACACGTAGTTTCCCATCAGGTGCTTCAAATTTGAAGCTGTGAGTAGCACTCACGAGTTCAACACCTTCTTGCTTCAACTTTTTTTTCAACCATCGCCAGTAATTACCAGCTTTTGTATAGTCAGACTCGTTATTAATCGCACGAACGACGTCTGTCGCTGAAAACCACCAACAGTTTTGTTTCTCGTCCCATACAGCCCTTACTTCACGGCCGTTAAAAAAACGAATTGATTTCTTATGTTGTTCCGTATACTCTGCCATAATGAAAATCGTTATTCATCTGGTGTCTTAATCAAATCCTTTGAACTCACCTGTAAAATCTCCACAATCTGGAAGAGGGTTTCGAGGCTTGGTTTGTATCTATTGCAAACATAGGAATTGACAATGCTGAATTTTTGCCAAGTTTTTCGACAAGCCATGTTTGCTTGATTCCTTTCTCCTCAAGCACTTCTTTTATTCGAGTCATGGGTTTATCCACCTCTTTCAATATTCTCTGTTTGATAACGCAAAGATATGAAATAAAAGTGCATAGAAAATAGAAAAAGGAAATAAGCATTGATTTCCGTTGTTTTATGAACTCAACTTGCGTATGAAGTTCATTTGCCTGCGATGTGTTCAGACGTTCCATTTCAGTCGTTCACGCTTGACATTCTCTTTTTCTAAAGCAATGTATAATCCATATTTTTGGTTAGTTACATGCAGACCTTTATGCTACATAGCAGTTCATTTTGAACCGAAATTCTTCGATTATCGTTATCAATACGATTGACTACTATGTGCATGTGTATATATAACTCCGGAGTGCCTTGCTTCTGACGAGTCGGTATAGCGTATCTCTGCAAACATCGTATAGAGCAATTATCGATGTAATAGTCTTGTCAAGAAAGATCTCACCACATAATTTGCACTTTATACACTGATAAGCAGCGGCACAAATAGGGTACAAATATACAATAAAGATTCGAGAAACAAGCAAATCTATCAGAAAGTGTTAAAAACAAAGTAGGGTGTAACTCATTGAGCTACACCCTACTTTTCTATCTTTAGTTATCGTTGTTTACCGATACTTACTTCACTTCTTCGAAGTCGGTATCGGTAACTTCGCCGTCTTGATTGTTTCCGCCATGATTTGCATTGTCGGAACCTTGATTAGGGTTTGTTCCCTGCTCTTGGTTTGCTCCTGCATTTTGAGAGTACATGTCGGCTGAGGCTGCTTGGAATACTGTGTTTAGTTTTTCCATGGCTTTGTCTATTGCCGGAATGTCCTTGGAGGCATGAGCTTCTTTCAATTCTTTCAAGGCGTTTTCTATTTCGCTTTTCTTATCGGCCGGCAATTTCTCGCCATTTTCTTTCAAAGCTTTCTCGACTTGGAAAATCATTCCGTCCGCCTGATTGATTTTCTCTGCCTCTTCCTTCAATTTCTTGTCGGCATCGGCATTTGCTTCGGCTTCTGCTTTCATTCTCTTGATTTCCTCCTCGCTCAATCCGCTGGAAGCTTCTATCCTTATGGATTGTTGCTTATTGGTTGCCTTGTCTTTTGCAGATACATTCAAGATACCGTTGGCGTCTATATCGAATGTTACTTCGATTTGAGGCACTCCTCTTTGTGCAGGTGGAATACCATCGAGGATAAACCTGCCTATGGTCTTGTTGTCGGTCGCTCTGGTTCTTTCACCCTGCAATACGTGGATTTCAACGGAAGGTTGATTATCCTGTGCAGTGGAGAAGACCTGAGTTTTCTTCGTAGGTATGGTAGTGTTTGCCTCTATCAATTTGGTCATCACTCCACCTAAGGTTTCTATACCCAAGGATAGCGGCGTAACATCGAGCAACAACACATCTTTTACCTCTCCCGTCAAGACACCGCCTTGTATTGCGGCACCGACTGCGACAACCTCATCGGGATTAACGCCCTTGGAAGGTGCTTTGCCGAAGAAATCTTCAACTATCTTTTGAACGGCAGGGATACGTGTACTACCACCGACCAAGATTACTTCGTTTATTTGGCCCTTGTCCAAACCTGCATCAGCCAAGGCTTTCTTACAAGGTTCTATCGTGGCTTTTATCAAGTCATCGCAGAGTTGCTCGAATTTCGCTCTCGACAATGTGCGTACCAAGTGTTGAGGAACGCCATCGATAGGCATTATATAAGGAAGATTGATTTCCGTTGTGCTTGACGAAGACAACTCTATCTTCGCTTTTTCTGCTGCTTCTTTCAAACGTTGTAAAGCCATAGGGTCTTTTCTCAAATCGACGTTGAAATCTTTTTGAAATTCTTCCGCAAGCCAATCTATGATTCGTTTATCGAAGTCATCACCTCCCAAGTGTGTATCTCCATTGGTTGACTTCACTTCAAATACTCCGTCTCCCAATTCAAGGATTGAAATATCGAATGTACCGCCACCAAGGTCGAATACTGCGATGTGTGCATCTTGGTCTTTTTTATCCAATCCGTAAGCCAAAGCTGCCGCTGTCGGTTCGTTGATTATTCTTCTTACCTTCAAGCCTGCAATTTCTCCGGCTTCCTTGGTGGATTGACGTTGTGCGTCATTGAAGTATGCCGGTACCGTTATAACGGCTTCCGTTACCTCTTGACCCAAGTAATCCTCTGCTGTCTTTTTCATCTTTTGCAAGATGATTGCAGAAATTTCCTGTGGAGAATACAATCTTCCTTCGATATCGACACGTGGAGTATTGTTATCACCTTTCACAACTTTGTACGGAACATTGGAAATCTCCTTTTGAACCATATCAAAGTTCTCTCCCATAAACCTTTTTATAGAGTAAACTGTGTTGTGAGGGTTTGTGATTGCCTGACGCTTTGCAGGGTCGCCCACTTTTCTCTCTCCGGAAGAAATAAATCCTACTACGGAAGGTGTTGTTCTTCTACCTTCGCTGTTTGCTATCACTATCGGTTCGTTGCCTTCCATTACGGCTACGCAACTGTTCGTTGTACCTAAGTCTATTCCTATTATCTTTCCCATAACTCTTATGTTTTTATTGTTCGTTATTTAATTGATTGTTTACACCCTTGGATATTCAACTTCCGTGCCAAAATCGAATAAACTCGTTTTGCTGACAAATTGTCAGATTTGGTATTTCCACAAATCATGAAGAACGGACGATGTTGCAATCACGGCCGTCCTCTAATAGGAACAAGACTTCACAGAGCCTTATAAAGCATCTACCGTAATTATATCCGGATTACCGAACATCTTTTCGGCATACGAACTTATTATGTCAAACGAATCCTTTGCTATAAGGCTGTTCCGGCATTCCTCTTCCTGCAAATTCTCATTTTCTTCGACCTTCTCACGAGAGAAAAGATTGAATATAAGAGTATCAAGCCTTATTCCCCTGCTTTTCATGGCTTCAAAACCCAAAAGCGAATGGTTGATTGCTCCGAGGAAAGGATTGGTTACGAAAACAACCTTGTAATTCATCTGTGCCACGTAGTCTATCGTCAGAAAATCCTCCCTTATCGGTACCATCAATCCTCCTGCCCCTTCAACAAGAACCCTGTCGTATTTGTTCGCAAGGTATTGCGTTTTTGCATTTATGGCATCAATATCAACCTCTTTTTTGTCCAAACGTGCAGCAAGATGAATCGATGAAGGGAACGAGAACATCTGTCCGCAGGTTATTTGATTTACATCGTCCTCATTCGGTTTCATTCCCATTATGCGGCGATGTGTCAAGATGTCTTCCGACATGGCAGTGCAACCTGTCTGAATGAATTTCTGGGTAATGGCATTTATACCTTCCGAACGCCACTTTGCGGCAAGGAAACCTGTGGCGTATGTTTTTCCTATATCCGTTCCTATGCCCGAAACGAAGTAAATATTATCTTTCATCATGCTTTCTTTATTTTCAACAGCAAATAAACAGGGTTATATGTAAGCATGCACTTACCGGAACGAGTAAACCGCCTTTCGTATTCGGTTTTGAACCGCATGTACTCCGTTTTCGTCCATCGCTTTTCCTGCACGGCATTGACGCCGGTAGCTTTGAGGGAATACAGCAACTCATCGGGAGAATCGAACCCGACTTCGACAACCTCTTCTTTCAAGAACAAAGTTTCGAAAAAGGGTTCGGCTTTATCCGAAAGCTCCTTTGCATTCATATAATCCAGACTTCGGAAACCCAAATCGGCAAATTGTCGGAAATTCTCCTTGCCGAAAGAAGACAACAACAGCAATCCCTCATCGCACAAGGCATTATAAGATTTCCGAAAGAACATATCCATATCTTCGAACCACTGTACACACGAGGCGGAAGCTATAAGATCCACATTACAAGGGTAATCTATTTTTTCGGCATCGCCTTCCACAAAACCGATACCATCAACAGGCGGTTTGGAAAAGGCAATATCGTTGGCAATATAACTCTCAAAACTCAGTCTGTCAAACAGAGCTTTGGTCAAAAAGCCGCTTCCGCAGCCTATTTCGAAGCACCGCGAAGGCATAATGCAATGCCCGCTCTCTTCTCCGGCTGTACACTTCTCCACCAATAAGTCTGCCAAAGTTTCCGCAACCTTTCTTTGCACCACGGCATACTCTTCGTATGTCTTCGCAACCTTTGAGAACCGTTTCCCCACCAAGCCCTTATCCGACATCGTTCCTTGATTTTATTCTTTCGACGAAACACGCCGCCGGTTGATGCCTACAAAAGCACTTTCGCCCGCATTTCGCAGACGAACCGACCCTTTTCTCCATCGAAAAGCCATTACAAATATTGCTAAACATGTTCTATCGTGAAAATGAATTGTTTCTGTATCTTTCTTCTATATCTATATAAAACCAGATAGTACACAGCCGTTGCCAAAAGAGCGATAAGACACGAGACGGCTTCATCGAGTCCGGCTATTTGCAGACTTGAAACCATTGCAAGCATAAGAACAGCAAACGGCAATAAGAATGCTAACAAGACCGCCTTGAAACCAAGCTTTGTGCTTATGCCTACCTTGACTCTGTCGCCCTTTGCGTACCTGTCCGCCTGCGAAGTATGTACTTCTATCGTCTTTTCCTTCTTATCAAGCGAAGAACAAAATTCTTGTGAATGGCAACTTGCACATGCAGACAGTTGTTCTATTTTCACCACAAGCCGTTCACCATTGCTTTCCTCCACAATCCCTAATCTGCTGTTGCAATTTCCCATACACTCTTTACCTTTCACGTCTAAATGATTTTGACTGTCGAACTTGAAATCCAACCCTCTTTGCCGTCTTCCGTCTTTACAAACACCTCTTCGCCTGTGCGTTTTTCTATCTTCACTTTCTGTCCTTTGAAAAGCTTAGTGTCATTATCCGAAGACGAAGTTTGATTTCCTTTCAAGCTCACATCGGAAGAGAAAACTATCGCATAATCCTTGTCGTGTATAAGATTTTGACGATACAAGCCCAAACCGAAACAGCCAAGGCTCAATACCAATGCAAACAAAGAGAGATAGAATAACAGCACCTTATGGTCTATATTGAAATAGTAAAGAAAGAAAGCTATACAGGTGCAGGCAAAAAGCACACAAAACAAAATAGCCCACGCCAAAGGAGACATCAAATTTGCCAAAACTTTGACCCAACGAATCAAAAAGAAGTCCGGCATTACATAAACCTCGCCGGCAAGACGACTGCGACAAACTTTGTAATTCGTCATCAGCGTTTTATTATCGGGGGTAAGGCGTAAGGCTTTCTCATAATAAAGTATGGCTGTCGTATAATCACTCATTCTGAAAGCCGTATTGGCAATACAATGATATAATTTGGCATTGGAATTATTCTTTTCGGCTTTTTGATATAATTCCATTGCCTTTGCATAATCCCTATTTCTGTATGCCGCATCTGCCTGCGACATATCTTGAGCGGAAAGGCTGCTTGTCAGGCAGGCAAAGGCTGCAAAAATGACAGGCATTGCTTTTGCCGTGGAAGATTTCCTGCTTTTGGTCATATTGGTCTCTATATCGGTTATGGTTTCCACCGTTTGCTCATATAACTTACGGTATTCCGAAGGCTGTTTGTTTTGAGAAAAACGAATATATTCGCAATTTGAAAGCGTTTGAAGTGCATTCTCCAATATTGTTTTCTCCAAAGAACTTTCGTTGAGAGCTTTCCTAATATTATCTATATTCAAATCATAGGTTGAAATCCTGAACTTATCGCTCAGATAGTTCCATAACGCCTGACCGATTTCCTTTTCAAATTCTTCCCCTTGTCCGGTTCTCAGATACATCTCTGCTTTCTTCAATCTCTTCACGGCAACACGATTGGCTTTTTTGAGTTTCATGCCTGACACATCTTTCCTTTGTTTGATTTGTTGCTTGGTGAAATATATGGCAACGACAAGTCCGGACAAAAGAAGCAACGGTATGATGTAGAACATGAGAGAAGAAAACACCTTTATCTGATTTGCCTCCTTGGAAAGCCTGCCGGCGAAAATATCGGTTATGTCCATATTGCGGTATTTTTCCCTTTCCGACATTTGTTTGGCAAAGCCGCCATCGTTATTTCCTTTCTTTATGTTTAAGCGGAACTCTTCTGTCGAAAGAGTTTTATATTCTCTGCTTACAGGGTCGAAATATGTAAATTTCAAAGCAGGTATGGTATAATTGCCTTCAACCCTCGGTATGATGATGTAACGAAATGTACGACTGCCGCTTTGACCTGCTGCGGTCTTGGTTGTTTTATCCGAAATATCGGGGTCATACAGCTCGAATTGTTCGGGAATTTCCAACTTCGGAGCTTCTATCAGACTGAGGTTACCCTGTCCGCTGATTGTAAAATCCAAACTTATTGCCTCATTCGTCTTACAATAAGAAGTATCTATGGAGCATGAAATATCAAACCTGCCCACTCCTCCTGAAAAATCTTCCTTGCAAGGAGGTAAATCTTTGACTTCTATTGTCAGAGCATTGGTCTTTAATTTCTTATTGACCTTTTCAAATACAGGAGTTACGTTTGCAAAGAAAGGGTCGTTGAAAAAAGCATCGAAGAAAGGATCTCCGGTGGATACTCTACGTCTTTGGGTTGTACCTGTTTGAAGATGAGCAACCACTTCCAAGCCCATGGGTTGTATATGCAAAGTTCCGGACTTTTGAGGATAGACCAAAACTTTTCGCAGAGTTGCTACCTGATATGTCTTACCGTCTATGATTTCTCTTTCCAAAGTAGGAGTTGTCTGATTGTCCAATTCCTCCACCCAAAAGCCCTGAGAAGTCGGGAATTTATCCACCATATATTCCGAAATAGGCACAAGGGTATATATCTTGTACGATATTACAATCTCCTCACCTTTGAAAACGTTTGTCTTGTTTGGTATCGCTCTTACGAAAACGGCTTTATCGTCTATCACTTTCACAGTAGGACTTGCTGCAGTGTTGTTCCTACGATTTGCTCCGCCGCTGTTCTGCGAACGTTGTGCCATGGAGGGATTATCCTCCACACTTATCGTTATGGGTTTCGTCGTATATAGCTTGCCGTTCGATTTCACACGAGCCGAAGGTATGGTTATGGTTCCCGTCGTGAGGCTTTGTAACCAAAAAGTGAACGTCGTCGAACTGTTATCAGTGCGTTTGCCGTTTATTATGCTTACCGAAGAAGACCGTGAAGTCGAAGGTCCTCCGAGTATATTGACGTTACGAAAGGTCGGAGCGACGAAGTTGCCGACCTCCGAGGCGTTTATCGTAAAGCTAACCCTGAATCTCTCATGTAAACCTACCACTTTCGGAGCTTCACATTTGAATACAATATCTTGCGACCAAAGATTGAAGGTCGCAAATAAAACCGCAAAAAATACAAACACTCTTCTTTTCATCTCTACCAATCTTTTTCCACTCTGCGTTTTTGAGCCTTATCCTCTTTTTGATGCTTTATCTTGTTCAGAGTATTTTTCTCATTATTCTTCAAAGCCTCCAACATACGCTTCACCTCTTTCTTGTCTTTCTTTCCGCCCTGTGCGTTTTGGAAGTCCTGATTTTGATTTTTTTTCTCATCGTTTCGGTTCTGAGAATCGTCTTTTGGGCTTTTCTTTTCGTCTTTCTGTTGTTTTGAGTCTTTATTTTGATTTTGTTGTTGCTGCTGTTGCTGTTGGTTTTGCTGCTGTTGATTGTTTTTATTTTCCTGCTCGTCTTTCTTCAAAAGGTATTGTGTCAAAGCAAGATTGTATTTGGCATTGCTGTCCGACGGGGTCAATCGCAGGCTTGCTTTGTAATACTCTGCTGCTTCTTTAAGGTATTTTGTCGATTGCTCGGTATTCTTTACTGTATCGGATTGAGACAATTTGAAATTGGTATTTCCGAGATTGTAAACACCGTTTGTACGATTCAGAGTATCCTCCGGAGAGAGTGATTTAAGGAATGAACCATAATATTTGGCAGCTGTATGCAATTTATCGTCCTTGTCTTGCTTATATGAAGCATTTGCAAGATTATATTCCGCCTTTGCATAATTGGAATCTGCTGCAAGGGAAGCTCTATATGCCTCTTCCGCTTGTTTAAACTCCGATTTGTCAAAGGCTTTGTTACCTTTTCTTAATTCGTTCTTTTCTCTGTCGCAGCCGATGCAAACGCAAATAAGCACAGACAAACACAACATTATTTTCTTCATCTTCCTACGAATTTATTTGCCGAAAAAGAATTTACGGTTTATGTACTTGTTCTTACGCTCGAAGATTACATACTCCACCAACAACAGAAGCAATGCAATCATGGCAGGAATATAAAATCTGCTTTCATAACTTTTGTATGCCACTGCTTCGTATTCGTTCTTCTCCATCTTGTTTATTCTCGCCAAAATATGCTCCAAGCCTATTGAAGAGTTATTTGCACGTATGTAAGTTCCGTTTCCTTTGTCGGCTATTTGTTTCAAAAGTTTTTCATTCAACTTTGTAATGACGATATTGCCGTTCACATCTCTTTTGTATTCATTAGTTCCGTTTCTTTGTTTGATTGGAATAGGCGTTCCCTCTCCAAGTCCCAATCCTATGGTATTTATTACCACTCCATCGGAAGCTATTTCCTTTGCCACATCAAGTGCGTCCTCTTCGTTATCCTCTCCGTCCGAGATAAGGACTATACTGCGGGAGCGTTTCTTATCCTGCTGCTCGCCAAAGGCGGAATAAGCTGTTTTCAAGCTCTCTCCTATTGCCGTTCCCTGTGTTTCTATCATGGAGGGTTCGATAATATCTATAAAAGTCTTGGCTGCTGCATAATCACTCGTCATCGGGAGTTGTACAAATGAAGTTCCTGCAAAAACGACCAATCCTATACGATCGCCGCGAAGCTGATTTATCAAACTGTTTATGGATTGCTTTGCCCTCGTTATTCGATTTGGTTTCAAGTCTTGGGCAAGCATACTGTTGGAAATGTCAAGGCAGATTATCAAATCCGTTCCCTGTCTTTCTTTCTTGCCTACCGAGGTGCCGCTTTGCGGATTTGCCATGGCAATTACAAGAAAGAAGAAAGCAATATTAAGCAATGCGAACTTCAAATTCTGCTTTCCAACGGACAAATCAGGCATTATTATTTCCTGAACCCTTGCCGATGCCAAATCTTTCAACTTTCGCTTCTTTGAACGTACGTAAAAGAAATACAGAACATAGAACAATGGTATCAATATCAAAAGATACAATAACTGCGGACTTTCCAAACGCAACATATCTCTATTCTTATGGATTGGTTCTAAATACGGTTTTTCTCAAAAGGACTTCCAAGCAAAGCAGAAACAAAACAAAAGGTATCAGTTTTTGACCTACATCGGTCGATTCTTTGTAATAAGCTACATCTATCTTGGATTTCTCCATTTTGTCTATCTCATCGAATATTGTTTTCAAGGAAGAGCCTTTCGTACTGCGATAATACTTTCCTCCAGTGGTCTTTGCTATGTCTTGCAACAGAGCTTCATCGATTTTAACCTCTATGTTCTGATATTGCTTGCCGAAAGGAGTTTGGTAAGGATAAGGAGCATAACCCATTTTTCCTATTCCTATGGTATAGACCCTTATGCCGTACTCTTTTGCAATGCTTGCAGCTGTCAGAGGGTCTATTGCACCCATGTTGTTCACTCCATCGGTAACGAGGATTATCACTTTGCTCTTGCTTTTGGCATCTTTTATTCTGTTTATCGCCGTTGCCAGCCCGTCTCCTATTGCCGTACCGTCATCTATTTCCCCACTGCGTATGGATGAAAGAAGTTCCAACAAAATGTTATGGTCGATGGTCGATGGGCATTTGGTATAGGCTTCACCTGCAAAAACGACTATTCCCATATTATCGCTTTTCCGTGCCTCTATGAACTGCTGCGTTACTTCCTTTGCGGCTTCCAAACGGTTCGGACGGAAGTCTTCCGCAAGCATTGAGGTGGAAACGTCCAACGCAAAGACTATATCTATGCCTTCTATGCTTTTTTCATCTCTTGAAAAATGCGTTTGCGGACGTGCTATTGCAAGTATCAGCAACGCAAGTGCCGCATAACGCAAGTAATCCGGCAATCTTCTCAATCTTAACCGCCATGTCTTTCTTGCTGAAGAGAATTGCGAAAGATCGGAGTAAAGGAAATCGGCATGTATGCGTTTGTCGAAACGATACCTGAACAATATCAGCAAAGGTATCGCCGACAAGAGAAACAACAAATAGGGATATTGAAAACTTATCTGGTTCATCATTGCGGATTTTGAGGGTTTTCAACTTGCTTTGTGCTATTCACAAAGCTTACAGCCGAATTCCACATATTTCGGTCTGTGATTTGATCCGGTTGATATTTGGCGAACTTAACCAAATCTGCCGTTGCAAAGAGTTTATGTGCCGTTGCAAAGTTTTCGTTATCTATTTCGTTGCAATGCTTCATTTGTTCGTCAATCTGCTGCGTCGTCATCTCGTGTGCAGATATGGCGAAGCGTCCCTCCAAGTATGTCCACAGAATTTCGCACAGTTCACTGTAATATTGTTTCTTCAATCCCTGTTCGCTCAAACGCTTCAATCGTAAATCTTCGAGGCTTTGCAATGCAACGATATGCGGTGCCACATAGACCTCCGGTTTTTTTTGCTCCACTGTCTCGACAGGGCGATTTTTCAGATACCTCATCACGAAGTACATTCCGACAATCAAAGCCGCTATAACCAAAATCGCATAAATCAAAGGCAATACTTCTTTTATGCTGAAAGGTTCTTCGATTTGACTTTTTATGTCTTTGATTTCTGTTTTCGCTGTATCTATGGGATATTGCAGCACTTCTATTTGAGTAGGCAGAATTTTATAAACCTTTTCGCCGCTTTTGCTCTCGCATCTCACATAAAGACTGTCTCCCACATTGCGAACGCCCGGAATGAAACTCATGTATCTACGGCTGTATTGCAGAAAAGTCTTTCCGGCTTCTATCAAAGTGTCTGTCAGGGTGGCTTGCAATTCCAGACTGTCAGTGTTTGGAAATTCGTTAATCAGTTTTTGGTCTTCGCCCTGCACAAACGGGACACGGAATTTCAGTTCTATGACATCACCTATGTTATATTGTCTTTTGTCGCTCCTGCTTCGTATATCTTGAGCCGACAGGCCGATACAACATAAAAGCATACTATACAAAAGGAATATGACTATCGTTCTTTTCATTCGTTTATCTCCTTCCTTCGGCAGCGAAAAGTTTCACCAACTGCTTTATATAATCCTCTCCGCATATTATTCTGATGTTGTCTATGCCGTATTTCTTCATTTCATTCGTGCAAAGCATCTGCTGTTGTTTGCGATAAGAAGCAAAATTCTCCCTCGTCTGTTTGTCGGAAGTGTCCACCCAACGGATTTTATCGGTTTCCGTATCTTTGAATTGCATCAATCCCATGTCCGGAAGCTCGAACTCTCTGCTATCGTTAACGAATATGCAGGAGAAATCGTGCTTACGGGCTACGATATGCAGACTGTCGCCGAATGTTCCGAAGCCATCGCTTATCAAAAAGCATGTCGAACGCTTCTTGACCACGTTATTCAAAAATATCATCGGACAGGAAAAGTCCGTACCGCCGTTTGTACGGTTGAATGAAAGCAACTCACGGATTATTGTCAGTATATGAGACACTCCTTTCTTCGGAGGGATATATTTTTCCACCTTATCGGAAAACAAAATCACCCCGACTTTGTCATTGTTGTGGATTGCGGAAAACGCCAATACCGCTGCAATTTCCGTTATCACCTCCGATTTGAGATTATCTCCCGAACCGAAAAATGTACTTCCGCTGACATCAATCATCAGAACAACGGTGAGTTCCCTCTCTTCCTCAAACACTTTGACGTACGGGTGAGAACTTCTTGCAGTTACATTCCAATCTATGTTCCTGATCTCATCTCCGTAAGAATATTCCCTCACTTCGCTGAATGTCATACCTTTTCCCTTGAACGCGCTATGGTATTGCCCTGCGAAAACGTCCTGAGAAAGCCTTTTGGCTTTGATTTCTATCCTCCTGACCTTTTTAAGTATGTCCTCCGTGTTCATTTCTCAATCAAGGAACATCTATCTTGTTGATTATTTCGGTTGCAATGTCTTCCGATTTGATGTTTTCGGCTTCTGCTTCGTAGGTAAGACCTATTCTATGACGGAGAACGTCCAAGCATACTGCTCTCACATCTTCCGGAATGACGTAACCTCTTCTTCTGATGAAAGCCAATGCCCGTGAAGCCAAAGCAAGGTTGATTGTTGCACGAGGAGAAGCTCCGTAAGCAATAAGAGGCTTTATTTTGTTCAAACCATATTCCTGCGGAAAACGGCTTGCAAAAACTATATCCGTGATATAATTTTCAATCTTGGCATCTATATATACCTCTTTCACCACCTCTCTCGCATGAATGATGTCCTGAGGCTTTATAACAGGTGAGATGGTCTGACTTGTAGGCGATATACGACTTCTCAATATTTCTTTTTCCTCTTCCTTATTAGGATAAGTTATCACAACCTTCATCATAAACCTATCCATCTGAGCTTCCGGCAAAGGATAAGTACCTTCCTGCTCTATGGGGTTTTGAGTTGCCAGCACCAAAAAAGGCTCTTCCAATTTGTAAGTAGTCTCTCCTATTGTTACCTGCCTTTCCTGCATAGCCTCCAACAAAGCCGACTGCACCTTTGCGGGAGCACGGTTGATTTCATCAGCCAACACGAAGTTGGAGAATATAGGACCCTTCTTCACCGAAAAACTTTCCTCCTTTGGAGAATATATCATCGTGCCGAGAATATCCGCAGGCAAAAGGTCGGGAGTAAACTGTATTCTGCTGAATTTGGCATCTATGCACTTGGCAAGGGCTGTTATCGCCTGTGTCTTTGCCAAACCAGGCACACCCTCAAGCAAGATATGCCCGTTTGCCAACAAACCCATAACCAACCTTTCAACCATGGTTTTCTGTCCGACAATCACCTTGGAAATCTCCAAAGAAATCGAATCCACAAAAGCACTTTCCTGCTCGATTTTCTTATTCAACTCTATTATATCCATACTTTCACGATTGCATTTCAATATCGACAAGAAAACGCAGATTAAAAACATTTAGTATCTGCATAGGAAGAAATAATCTCCCACACTATAGCAACAAAAACCGACCCGATTTACAAATGCAATTTTCGATAAGGGGAGGACAATCTTATCCTTAAATTCAAACTAATAAAGTTTCAAATCAGCTTTATTGCTTCTCTAAATTTCAAAACAAGAAAACGGTAAGACCTATTCGATATTTTGACAAGGGCTTGTTCCGTCATGATTTATCGAAGTGCTTTTCGAGGTATGGTTTTCGGGAAATTCATACTGCGGTTTTGCTTTGCATGGTGTCTTTTTTATGGTTGAAAAGAATGTTTCCAAAGGCGAAAGATGAGAAATGAGCAGTCCGAAAAGCGAAATGACTTTTCAAAAATGTGGCAGGACATCAAAGAAAAGTGAAACAATGAAAAAATTGCTCCATAAACAAGAAACACCCTTTCACGATGCCGAATAAGAACGATTTTACTATACTATCCTTAAATCGGATTTGCAATAAATCGAAACAAATTAAAGGTTTGAGATATGAAACAAGCAATACATAAAACTTGAAAGCAAACAAGTAACAAGAGAATGTCGATAAAATGAAAATTCTTTTGTACTTTTGCGGCGTTAAAATAGTAAACATCAAAACACACAAACTATGAAAAGAAGATTTCTTTCCGTTCTCGCTTTGCTAATCGGCATTGCGGGAGCCGTGTTAGGGCAAACACCTGCAACACTACCGTACAGTTGCGATTTCGAAGCAACGGGAGATAATGGTTGGACGCTGAAAAACGGGGCATGTACCAACAAATGGCACGTAGGTACACCCTCTTCACCTACGGGACACAACGGTTCATTGTTCATTTCGAAAGACAACGGGGCAACAGCCGGCTATAATATTGGGGAATACTCCGCTGTAATTGCAGAAAAGCTCTTCCAAACAGGAGAGACAGACTCTCTCGCAATCGGTTTCGACGTTACAATAGATGGAGAGTATGATTATGATTATTTGAAAGTCTTTTGGGTTCCTGCCGATACGAATTTTGAAGGCTCACACAACTCTGTATATTTTGCGGAACGGAATTACAACACAAACGTTATAATGAGTAATGCACCGGCGGGCTCTCGTTATTATATCTACAATACGGAAGGCAGGCGGAAAGTCTGTATCGCCAACGAGCCTAACACTTTGAAAAAACTGGTATTCGTATGGAAAAACGATGGCGGTGGGGGGTATCAACCCGGAGCGATTATAGACAATATCAGCATCGTCGGAGTGAACGGCAGATGTGCAGAGCCGACGGATTTGACCGTAACAAATATATCCCAAACAGGTTTCACCTTGAACTGGAACGGCAATGCATCGAGCTATGAAGTACGTTTGAACGGAGGAACTCCGGAAACAGTCAATGCAACGAGCAAAACATTCACGGGTTTGACCCTTGATGAGTTTTATACTCTTGAAGTACGCAGTCTTTGCGAGGATGAAAATTCCGAATGGGCAAGTCTTGGTTTTACATACCAAGTACCCGTATCTCTTCCCTACACTTGCGACTTCGAGGCAGCCGGCAACAATGGTTGGATACTGAAAAACGGCACATGCGCCAACAAATGGTATGTAGGAACCTTTTCTTCCCCTGCCGGACACAGCAGATCATTGTATATTTCCGGCGATGAGGGCGAAACAGCCGGCTATGACACAATCGGTCGCTCCGTTGTGATTGCGGAGAAAATCTTCCGAACCGGAGAAATGCCTTACCTGTCAATCAAATTCGACCTGACCGTAAAAGGAGAACCTGAATTCGATATGTTGAAAGTCTTCTGGGTTCCTGCGGATACCAACTACGATGCTTCGACAAACAAAGTATATTATGCCGCAAGAGGTTTCGGTGAGAATGTCATCATGAGTAATGCGACCGATACTGCCCACTACTACCTTAGCAGTTTGAATGGCACTCAGGAAATGAAGGTATTCATTCCCAACGAGCCGAACTCATTGAAGAAATTGGTATTCTTATGGACGAATGATGATGATTATGTTTCACAACCGGGGGCTATAATCGACAATATCGAAGTAAGAGAGGTTTCGGCTCCATGCAACGCTCCTACGGATTTGACGGTAAGCAACATCAGTACGACAAGTGCCACTATAAGTTGGTCGGGTACGGCATCGGATTACGAAGTTCGTTTGAACGGAGGCACGACAGAAACGGTAAGCACGACAAGCAAAACATTCACAGGTCTGACAAATGGAACATCTTACTTTATCGAAGTAAGAAGTCTTTGTCAGCAAGAAAATTCTTCCCCATGGGAGAGAATTGAATTTTACACACAACAAACTCCTGTAACACTGCCATACAACTGCGATTTCTCTGCAACGGACAATAACGGCTGGTTGATTAAAAACGGCATTTGTTGGAACAAATGGTTCGTGGGAACACCGGAAGGAGAAGGCAACAGAGCATTGTATCTCTCCGGAGACAATGGAGCAACTGCAAGCACGATTGCAAGCATGGGTGATGTCGTAATAGCTGAAAAGCTTTTCCAAACCGGAACAAGCGAATATATTTCCATAGATTTGGATTTGGAAGCAAGCGTAAATACATCATCCTTTACTGATTACGTGAAGATTTTCTGGGTTCCTGCCGATAGTATTTTCAATACGACGAACGAACTTAGAGATGCTTATGCTTACTACGGTCCTTTCTATGGAGATAATGTCATAATGAGCAACAGCGGAATCGATACCATATATTATACCTACAGTTCGGAAGGAAGACAACAGATGAGCATTACTTTGGAGAACGAGCCGAATACTTTGAAGAAATTGGTATTCCTTTGGTTGGGCGGAATAGATGACAGTGATGAATCTTTCATCATAGACAACATCTCGATCAGAGGCGTGGACGCACCATGTGAAGAACCGACGGATTTAACAGTAAGCAACATCAGCCAAAACGCAGCAACAATAAGCTGGAACGGCAGTGCAAGCGGATATGAACTTCGTTTGAACGGCGACGTTCCGGAAGTCGTAACAGAAACAAGCAAGACATTGAGCGGCTTAACTCCGGGAGAATCGTACTTGCTTGAAGTGAGAGCCGCATGCACCGACAGTCGTTCGCAATGGAAGAGCATAAGATTTTCCACAAGCCGATATGCCGTTTCCATACCTTACTCCTGCGACTTCGAAGCAACAGGCAACAACGGTTGGTCTTTGAAAGATGACGATAATGCCAACGAATGGTATATCGGCACTACGACCGAGTTGATGAGCGGTTCGTTATATATTTCCGGATCAGATGGAGCAAGCATAGAATACGACAGAAACAATCGCTCAATCGCGATAGCGGAAAAGACCTTCCTGACCGGAAGCAGCGATTCTTTGACCATAAGCTTCGATTTGCTCGTCGGAGGTGAAGTCGGTTTCGATTTCTTGAAAGTCTTTTGGACTCCGGCAGATTCGATTTTCGAAGCCGACAGGCAGGCTCACTATGCCGATAGCGAATGGGAGGAAAATGTGATAATAAATAACAGCAGCAATACGCAACACCACTATATGTCCAATATGGACAGCACGGAACACATAAGTGTTAACGTGCCGAATGAACCGAATACTTTGAAAAAATTAGTATTCTTATGGAAAAACGATGGCAGCGACGGCGACCAACCCGGTGCGATAGTGGATAATATTTCCATTACCGAAACAACAACCGGCGGAGCCTCTGCTCCATGCTATCCTCCGGCAGACCTCGCCATTACAAACATAACCGCAACAAGTGCAACGGTAAGTTGGAGCGGACTTTCTTCCACTTACGAAATCAGGTTGAACGGAGGAACGACCGAAACGGTGAACGGAACAAGCAAGACTTTCAGCGGTTTGACCGGCGGCACCGTTTACATGGTCGAATTGAGAACCGTATGCGAAAGCAACAACTCTCCATGGATAAGCACCTCGTTTATAACAAATAATATTGCTCCGGACTTGAATACTCTTGCCGCAACAGACGTTACCGAGACAAGTGCAATATTGCACGGCAGCGTAACTCGCGGCAGTGAGATAATCAGGTCGAGAGGTTTCGAATACAGAAAACAAGGTTCGAGCGAATGGTTGGAGGTCTTTGTTACTTCGGCAGGCGAAAGCATGAGCATGGCGATTTCAAATTTGGAACAGGAGACCGCATACGAGTATCGTGTCTTTGCAGAGACAGATGACGAAGATTATGAGGGACAAACCATGACATTCACCACCTCGCAATCATTGGGATTGACTGAAATCGAAAGCGGATTGTCCGCAATCGTTTATCCTAACCCGGCAAAGGACAGAGCTACATTGAGTTTGAAAGGTTTGAAGGCAAATGCAAGAATAATCGTCAACGATATTCAAGGAAGAATCGTCCTTACCGACAACATAGCCAAAGGAAGCGAGAGCTATGAACTCAAGCTCGACGGCTTTACAAGCGGAGTTTATACCATTGCAATAATAAGCGGAAAAAATAAAACAACGCATAAGTTGATAGTCGAATAAAGCCGTAAGCAGGCAAAGAACGAAGGGAGCCTTACGGCTCCCTTTTTTCTTGTCCGTTCCAAATAAGAGACAAAAAATACCGCCTTTACGGCTATTCGAATACATGCCTCGCCTTGTAATATTTCCGAAAACGCCGGCGGCAAGCTCTCCGCAGGGAATACATAACGAAACAATTCTCAATCCAACCACCGTCCCCTTCTACCCAACCACCCTTCCGGAAAAATAAAACGCCGTTGTAGAAAAATAAAACGCCGAAAGAATTTTTTCAAACGGCGTTTCGTAATTCCATAGTTTCGTAGGGTTTTATTGAGAGACATGACCATTCGTATAAATCCTTGATAGCTCTTTCTATTTCTTGACTTTCAGAAACGGAAATCGCATTTCCGGATAAAATTCTTACCTTTGTAGTTGTTTTCGGCACAAAAGAATAACAGCGACATTCCATTATGCAGTTTGCAAAAGAAAAAAGGATACTCGGAATAGACCCCGGAACGAACATAACGGGTTATTCTGTAATCGAACAAAGGGGAAAGCAGACGGAACTCTTGACAATGAATTGTATAGTCTTGGGAACGAAGACGGAAATGAGTACCAAGATGAAGATATTGTTTGATAAGGTTTCGGCAATTATTGAAGTCTATAAACCGGATATACTTGCCATTGAAGCTCCTTTCTTCGGGAAGAATGTGCAATCCATGTTGAAGCTCGGCAGAGCTCAGGGCTTGTGCATTGCAGCGGCATTTGCTCGTAACGTTCCTTTTATAGAGTATTCTCCTCGTAAAATCAAGCAATCCATAACGGGTAACGGTGCTGCCTCAAAGGAGCAGGTGGCAAATATGTTGCAAAGAATATTTTATTTTGACGAAATTCCCGAACATTTGGATGCCACGGACTCTCTTGCAGTGGCTCTTTGTCATGCTTATCAGAACGACTTGCCTGTTTCGATGTCTGAACCTCAAAAGCCGAAAGGCAAAAGGACGGTTTCTTGGGCTGCTTTCATAAATCAAAATCCCGAAAGGGTGAAATAAACCTGCATTAAGTTGCTTGTCGAAAAGCAAAGTGTTTATTCTCCTTGGCGGAATGAACTATGGGAAAGGACTTTCAAAATTATATTATTTATATCTGCATTCTCGGCTCGCACAATCAAGTCGGCTTGCAGGTAAAAAACCTCCCTTTGTGCAATATTTGCAGTAACGAATTGCAATAAGTCCGCCTCGTCCTTGTTTTCCAAAAGCGGACGTTTGCGATGTGATACTTTATATCTTGTTATAACCGAAAGCGGACTGATGTTCAGGTAAATCGAAAAACCGCTCGCCTTTATTATTTCCATATTCCCATCAAAGCAAGGCAAGCCTCCTCCTGTTGAAATGACAATATTATCCTTTGCAATCAACTCCAGCAGGGCTTCTCTCTCAAAAGAACGGAACACTTTTTCGCCATATTTGGAGAAAATGCCCTCAACGCTTAAGCGATACTTATTTTCAATCCATTTATCCGTATCGACAAATTCGTAATTCAGGTGTTTTGCCAATTTTTTGCCTACGGTACTTTTACCGCTCAGCATATAACCGATAAGAAATATCCGCATAATAAATTCATCGTGCGTAAGCAGCAACGGAAAGGTCGGCAAATTCTCCGTCTTTGTACTTAAACAAAGCTGCCGATGCCACCATGGCTGCGTTATCAGTCGTATAGGAGAACTTAGGTATGAAGACATCGCAAGAATACTTCTTTCCCAACTCTTGCAATCTCTCTCTGAGCAGGGAATTTGCCGAAACGCCTCCTGCAACAGCTATATTCTTTATGCCGGTGTCCTTTATTGCTTTCTCGAACTTGTGCAATAAGGCATCGACAACGGCTTTCTGTACAGAGGCAGCAATATCCGCCATGTTCTCTTCCATATATGCCGGATTTTCTTTGAGTTTGTCTCTAAGAGTATAAAGAATACTTGTCTTCAATCCCGAAAAACTGTAATCGTATGCAGGAATACGGCTGTGGGCAAACTGCAAGATGGGATTTCCTTGCCGAGCCAATCTGTCGATATGAGGTCCTCCCGGATAGGGAAGAGAAAGTATCTTGGCGGCTTTGTCTATGGTTTCGCCTGCTGCATCATCTATGGTTTTGCCTATGACTTCCATTTTACGGGGAGAGTCAAGACGTATTATTTGTGTGTTTCCTCCTGAGACCAAAAGGCAAAGCATTGGAAAGGAAGGTACTTTCGTATCAGGAGTATCCTTGATGAAGTGAGCCAATACATGAGCCTCCAAATGGTTTACCTCTATCATTTTCACTCCCAAGGCTGTGGCGAAACTCTTGGCGAAACTCACCCCAACCAATAGAGAACCCAACAAACCCGGTCCCCGTGTGAACGCCACTGCTTTCAAATCATGTTTATCCACAGCGGCATCTTTTAATGCCTTATCGACCACAGGAATGATATTTGATTGGTGAGCCCGTGAAGCAAGTTCGGGAACGACGCCGCCATACTCCGCATGCACGCTTTGAGAGGCTGTAACGTTGGACAAGACCTTAAATTCGCTGTCCATGACAGCACAAGACGTATCATCGCAAGATGATTCTATGGCGAGAATATAAAACATTGCTATTTCTTTTTTCTTGTTCAATCCTGCGAATTACCTGTTCATGCCCGGGCATTTGGAGGATTTGGTCGATAATTTGGTAGTTATGGTTATTCCGAAGAAGTTATACCAATCTTTTGTCTTGAAATTACCTCTTGCCAATTTGTCAGCATGATATACGCCCTCCATTCCGTCCAACTCATGCGTTCTATCTGCGGCGGCAGCTGCCAACTCGCCTGCCCATTCTGTCAATCGCTCTTGGGAAACGTATGTTTTGCTGATGTCGTCTATATAATCGGTGAAAGTTTTTCTGAATCCCCATTGCAGACCGAGGCATATACGACTGCCTATCGAGAATTTGACACCCAAACCGAAAGGAACCGAAATACCGTATCGCGAATATGCTTTATCATAGCCCTTCATGCCCTGCCCTTCCGTATTGAGGGTTTGCAGTTCCACTGTCTCGAGTTCATTTGTTATCGGATTGACGATATCCGTCTTCGGATTGAAATAAAAACCCGCTATACCCGCAAAGATATAAGGCGTTATACGGTGTTGAAGACTGCCTGTGCGATAATCGAAGAAGTTATATTCGCATACGAAACTCAATTCCCTCAGAGGAGAATAAAAGTTCAGATTACGAGGATTGCCATAATGCTTATCATCTCCCTCCAAAGAAGTGAAATTCAACTCTCCCACAAAAGCCCAACGAGGAGAGAGATTATACCTTGCCAATATTCCCAAACGGAAATTGGTATTGTAGAAATCAAAACTTTGTTCAAACTGATTCCATTGAGCATTATTCTCATTGGAATTAAAAGAAGAATTTATGTCTCCCACATAATTGGAACCACCGAGAGTGATTCCGAATTCCCAATTATAGAGCTGAGCTTTGGAAATGCCACATGAAAGCAATGCAAACAAAAGCACAAGTGTTCTTTTCATATTCTGACGTTTTAATCTGTGCAAAAGTACGAAAAAATCTACTTTCCCCATTTGTCGAAGTCCATTACTTCGAGGTCTTTTGCCTTTCCCGCTTCAAGAGTCAGGCGAACAAGTGTGGCTTTTTGGTGAATACCCTGCCTGCCGCAAGCTCCCGGGTTAATAAGTAGGAAATCCATATCCTCATCATACATAACCCGCAAGATATGAGAATGTCCGCAGCAAAAAATATCGCATTTTGCCTCTTTCAATTCCTCTTTAATGCAACGATCATAGTGCTTAGGATAGCCGCCTATGTGAGTTATCATTATCTTCACCCCCTCCACTTCTATATTTTGCACTCTTTTCACATCGTCCAAGCCGTAACGATCATCGCAATTCCCATAAACCGCAACAACAGGCTTGAACAAACGCAATTCGTCCAAGACATCGCCGCTGCCTATATCGCCGCAATGAATTATAAGGTCAACATCCTTGAAAAAATCATAAACCTGTCGTGGCACAATGCCGTGCGTATCGCTCATGATACCTATCCTCTTCATTTTCTTCTCCTTTCGTTCTAAATA
>OJAW01000659.1_pt1 | contig 23262 bp, 17 predicted proteins | sample 1589151 | NCBI WGS metagenome assembly OJAW01 (sample SAMN03283290) | human gut metagenome | biome: human-associated habitat; material: feces | host: Homo sapiens | place: Peru | collected 2012
GAATTCCCTCCTTGCGCTGGACTTACCTCCAACGCCCTCCCCGAAGCTCAAAGCAATGTGTCTGCAGAGAGTTCACAAACAGGGGTGTCCACCAGAAGTGTCCATATATTAAGTAAGTCTAAGGTACAAAAAGAGGAAGAAACTCCTCATTGGTATGCTTTACGCACTACCTATGGTAGAGAGAAAAAAGCATACGAATATATGACAGCCAAAGGCATCACGGCTTTCTATCCTACCACCGAGGTAGTGAAACTTATAAAAGGTAAGCGCAAAGTTGTTACCGAGTCTCGTATACCAAATATCTTCTTCGCCTACGGTACCGAAGAACAACTCAAATCTTTCGTTTACGACAACGTAAACCTCCCATTTCTCCGCTTTTATTATCGCCACGTCCACGTTGGGCGCAGAATAGAGAAGATTCCTATGATAGTTCCAGACTATCAGATGGAAAGTCTCAAAATCATCTGTGCTGCCGATGCGGACAATACAATCGTGTCATTAGTCGAAGTGCCAAAGTTCGAGAAAGGACAGTTGGTAAAGGTGATTGATGGTGTGTTTAAGGGAGTGGTTGGAAGAGTTGCGAGGTGGCAGGGACAACAAAGAGTTGGTGTGGTGGTGGATGACTTGGTGACGGTTGTGACAGCTTATGTACCAAGTGCTTTTTTAGAAAACTTTCAAATAAATAATGAATATGTTAGAAAATGAATATAAGATATTGAACGATGCGATAGCATCTGTCTCAAGTAGTATGGTTCAATCACAAAAAGGGAAAAAGATAGCAGAAATAAAAAAATCTTTAGATGAAATTGCACAAAGTCCAACCACTATTCTTATATGTGGGGAGTTCAAGAGAGGAAAATCTACTTTTGTAAATGCCTTGATAGGACGAAAGGTATGTCCAACGGATACAGACATTTGTACTTCGACGGTAACTTGTATAAAATATGGTGAGAAAGTCAAGGCGACACGACTATATGGAGATTTTTCAAACCTTAAAACTCAGGAAATTGACTTTGACGATATTGAAAGATATACTGTAGGAAGTGCGGAAGAGATAGACAACACCGTATGTATCGAGATTGAACTTCCTTTACCAGAATTGCAGAAAGGTATGACGATTATAGATACTCCTGGTGTTGGAGGCTTGGACCCACGTCATGCAGCACTGACAAATTTCTTCCTGCCTCGTGCGGATATCACATTATTTATGACGGACGTAAATGAACCTCTGACAACAACAGAACTTGACTACTTTAAGAATAAAGTTTTGCAATATGCCAGATATAATGCAGTTATAGTCAACAAAGCAGACTTAAAAGACGAAAAGCAAGTAGAGGAAATTAGACAGGACACATTAAATAAAGTTGCATCTTATACGCAAGTTGAAGCTAAGGATTTACATATACTTTCTGTGTCATCAGCTGATTGCATCAGAGAAGAAACTGATATGGGAAATTTTCCAGCATTAAAAAAACTGATAAATCAACTTGTCAAGGATTTCAAAATGGAATCATTGGCAGACTTGCGTGACACTTTTTCAGAACAGCTAGGATTTGTAATCACTCCTTTACAAGTACAGCTTAATCAGATTGAAAGTCCAAGCGTAGATCAAATCAAAGAATTGAGCATAAAAAAAGAGAACATAGATACACAGCTAAAAGACTTGTCCGACCCTCAGTCTTCATTTCGGTTAAGTATTAATAAAAAAATGTCAGCCGAAAGAGAATCCATCATAATGTGGTTGAACAACGAATGTATAATGCTAGCAAATGATGGTTTTAATGCTTTACTCCATGATGATCGAGCAACCAGTTCCAATGGTGGAAAATGGTTAGGGGAACAGATAAAGCAAAAAATAGATGAGTTAGGTTCTGAAATAACCTTGCAATTAAACAAAGCTTTTGAGCGAATAGCAAGTTATGAAGAGTTTGATGGAATTTTACGATTTAAGGCTTCAAAATATAAAGGGCAAGTTGTTGTAAAAGATGTTGACCTAAGTGTACCTATACACAAAAGAGTACTTTCTTCAACCCCAGGATGGGGTATCTTTATGATGGGACTCTGCTTATTAGGTTCTGGTCCATTAGCTTTGGCTGCTTCAGCATTGGCAGGTGGGTATGTAGGTGTTAGAAACAATATAGATACGGCTACCACAATGCAAGAAGGGAAGTTACGTCAGATGTATCAATCGCAAATACAGACAGAAACACAAAACCTACGTACTTATGTGGAAGGACGTTTTTCTGATTTCCAACGTGAATGGATACGAGCTATTTCAAATCGTGCACAAGAATATCGTGATAGTTTAAAGGAAGCAATTTCTGAAATACAGCATATAAAACAGCAAATAAACTTGGCTGTTAATAAAAAGGTTTCACTGGAAAACAAAATCAAGCCTCTATCGCATGCAAAGGCTATGATTGACAACCTGAAGCTAAGATAAAAAATAATGGATGAAAGCTTTAAAATAAAAGAGTTAGAAAAAGGATTGTTGGATTTATTGACAGATTTGCCCAATAATTCGTTTCCCAAACTAACGTTAGCAATAAATAGCTCTATCAAAAAATTGAAAGAGCCAATGCAACTTGCAATTATAGGAAAGATAAGTTCCTCTAAATCGACCTTGGTTAATGCAATTCTTGGTAAAGAAGAAATTATGGCAACAGGGCAAAAAGAGGTAACGTACAATGTTGGTTGGTTGAAATATGGGAAGCCAAACTCTGACATAATTATCCACCATAAGGATGGAACACCCAACACAATCAAGAGCCAAGAAGAATTTAGTAAATGGAGTACAGAAAGTGATAATAATGAGATTAATAATATTAGCTATATTGAGATATTTGACGATGCAGAGATTCTGAAAAAGATTAATATTATCGACACTCCAGGACTTGATGCACTACGAGGTAAAGATTCACAGAATACGCTTGATTTTATTAGCAAAGTGCGACCTGACGCTGTGATTATGCTCTTCACACATTCTGTGTCAGAAAATGTCCTTGATATAGTGAGTAAATATAATACAGGCAGTTCTTTTAATCCACTCAATGCAATTGGAATTTTATCCAAAATAGATGTGTTGTGGCAAGAGGATTTTGAAAGGTCAAAATCCGCTTTGGAGATAGGCAAGAAAATGGTTACGAATAGAATGAAGAAAGACTCAATGCTAAAACGTACACTTTTCAATTTGTACCCAATCTCTGCATTATTATTTTTGGCCTCATCAACTTTAAAGCAAGAAACATTCAATGAAGTGAAACTTCTATCAGAATGTGATGATTCTACTCTTAAAATGGCTTTTAAATCTGTGCCTAAATTCTTAGATTCCAGCGTGAACATTCCTTTAAAAGACACAGAGCGCAATAATCTTATCAACCAATTAGGATTGTACGGAGTCTTTATCGTTACAAACTTACTAAGGAAACGCCCAGACCTTTCATTTGAAGAAGTTAAAGCTATCCTTCACAAAGAAAGTGGAGCAGATGATTTTATGAAAGTTCTTCACAATCATTTTGGTTCTCGAGCAAGGTTAATAAAGTTGGAAAGCATTTATCAATGTCTAAACCAAGAAATAGATAACGCTCAAAGAAATATTAATGATGCTACCCTTTCAAAGGTACTTATTAAAACAAAAGCCAAATTACGTAAATTGTTTTCTTCTTTGATGCATGAGCATTTAGAGTATGAAACACTTAACAGAATTTACAATGGGGAACTGATTTTGGATGATGATGCCAAAGATGAATTATTGGCTTTATGGGGCGAGAAAGGCTATTCTGCTCCTGAACGTGTAAGGATGCCAGTTGGAACTCAACCTTCTGTGATGGTAGCAAAGTCTCTTGAAAGGGAAAGGTTTTGGCGTAAGTGTGTAGCTTTGGAACCTGACCCTGAAGAACGAGAATGGATGAATGTAGCGTTGAAATCTTACGAACAATTAAGAATATCACTTGTTCGTATGAATTACCAATATGAACAAGCGAAAGCTTATCTTTTTAATGAATAGATGTTATGGGGAATTGCAAGAACTGTCATAGTATAAATAATGAGAATGCAAAATATTGTAGGCACTGTGGTTCGTTTATGGAAATTAAACCTAGAATAAATATATTGGAATTATATCCCCAAAAAAATCTAGTTCCGACAAATTTTTATGAGTGGAAAAAGCCACGAGTTGGAATGCTTGTTAAATTTATTTTACGGATACCTGCGATTATATGCTTTGTGCTTTGCATATATATGTTTATTTCTCATTATAATTATAGTGAAGGTTGGTATACATATAATAGAGACACATATAGCCCTAAGTGTTATCATTATCATATCTCTGATCCTATAATGCGTATGTTATGTGAAAGAGAATCTATCTATTCAATAAATGGAGGATTGTATAGTTCTTATGATAGATTAGAGGATGATTACGGAAACATAACCTTTGAACCTAATGGATGTGAATATGAAAATCTTGATGAAGGGTGCTACTTTACAAAAAAATATTATCAAGAAACTACCTTTTGGATTTCTGGAATGTTTGGGGCTATTTCACTATCTATATTCTTATTAACATATATAATTTGTGGATATAAAAAATGCTCAAAAAATACGAAACCGCTCAAGTTTTATGCTGATTATGTACAAAAGTATTCTTATTGGGGAATATTCAGAAAGAAGAAAACGCCTAAATACGTATTTTTCATAAAGGACAACAAATTTGGAATTTTAGATGTTGCGCATTATAAGGTATATCTTTCAGCCCGATATGATTATCTTGAATGGCGAGAAAAGAAAAAATATTTGAATGCTACTTTGGATGGTCGTAATTATATAATAGACATATATGGAAACGAACTCAAATAAAGATATATGGGTATGTATTGATTTTGGAACTTGCAATACAGCGGCGGCCATAGATATAGATGGGAAGCCACATGTTGTAAGCTATGCCAATTCGCAATATTTTCCTACGGTTGCATGTGTTATGCCAACAGGAAAAATTAAAGTTTGTCAAGAAGCTGAGGACTTTAAGAATAGCATGCCAGAAGGCTTCTTTCAAGAATTCAAATTGCAAATAGCTGATTTTTTAGACTATAATGGAATTCAATATGTTGATATTGTTTCAGAAATATTGTCCTTTGTCAAGACTTGTGCAGAAACAGAAAATAACAATATTCCAATAAATGCTGTTTTATTAACGATACCAGTATTGTATGGAAGTGAAGATCCAAGAATAGATGTTATGCAGAAAGCTGCCTTTAAGGCAGGATTTGAAAAAGTGGAATTTCTTTCAGAATCCAAAGCAGCATGTTTGCATTACTCCCAGATAACGGGAAAAAAGAATATTGGTCGCTCTTTGATATACGATTTAGGAGGTAGTACTTTTGATACTTCGATAATTGGTATCGATGACAAAGGAAATCAAGAAATTTTGGGCTGTGACAGTGGTATAAGATGCGGAGGCTCTTTTTTTGATAGTGCTATATATAAATATATATGTCAGATTTTCAAAGAAAGAGAAAAGCCTCTTGACCAATTAAAAAAAATTGAAGATTATACGGTATGTAAAAGAATTAAAGAAATTCTGTCAGTAAGGGAATCTACATCACAAGTGTTCTCTAATGGAGAATGTATAGAAGTGGACAGGACTGAGTTTGAGAAACTTATAAAAAAACAGATACTTCTAACGTTTGAAGCTTGTGATTCTGTCGTACATTCCGCAAATGTAGAATGGAGTGACGTAAATCAAATTCTACTTGTGGGTGGGTCTACATCCATTCCTTGTATATCTGAAATGCTTAAAAAGCATTTGGTTTCACATAACGCATCCAATGTAAAAATCATAAGAAATACTACTGGGCAAAAAGGGGAATATAACTATAGGTTTGCGACATGCCTAGGTGGAATCTCAACAAAAATACAGCCTCCAAAGCCCCCAAAAGAACCTATTGGACAATTGAATGTAAATGGTGAGATTTTACAGCTCAAAGAAGGTGTTAATACATTTGGTAGAGATTGCAATATGGACTTTACTTTTAATGATGCATATATGAGTAGAAAACACTTTACTATAACCGTTACAAGGGATACAAGCTCGCACTGCAATTATAATTTGACAACATGCAGTGAAACAAGACCGACGATTATCAACAATCTTGATGTTTTGGATTTGAGTTCTTTTCCCTTAACAAAGAAAAGTATTATGCTACAAGATAACTGGTTTATTGTAGCAGGTAAAACTAAATTTATTTTTAAACGAACAAAAATAACCAACAATGAAAATTAAAGGATATACATTAATTGAGCCTCCTTTTAAAGGAGGAATGGCATTGGTCTATAAGGGAGTTAATGACAATGGATTTGAAAGGGCTTTCAAGTTTGTCAGACCTGATAAAGCTGAAAATTCTCCTCGTCTTTGTCAGCAATTTATCAAAGAAATTAAATTGCAGACCCAACTGAATCATCCCAATATAATACGTATACTTGATGCTTTCTCGCATACTGATACCACAGGCAAGGCTTTTACAGTATTGGAAATGGAATGGCTGAATGGGCTTGACCTGGAACGATTTGTTCAGCAAAAGGCAAAAAATGGTCTTACAGACAACTCGGTAAAAAAAATATTGCTTCAAGTGCTTGATGGTTTGGAATATGCTCATAAGCATAACATTCTGCATTTGGATATAAAACCGAGCAATTTATTTAGAACAAATGATGGCTATATTAAGATTATTGACTTTGGCATAGCACGGGTTGTTGGTGATAATGCAAAAATAATAGAGGGTGCACAAAAGCTGACGCTTGTTACAGAAACTGGAGAGTCTACATTCAAGGGAACGATGGCGTTTGCCTCACCAGAGCAGCAAGTGGGAGGTAAATTGGGATTTTATTCCGACATTTACTCTTTGGGGAAGACTTTGCATTTCCTTTGTACAGGAAACACAGATCCTTCTGTGGAAATTAAGTCTCCACTTTTTTCTTCAATAGTTGACAGATGTACTATTGATAATCCTAAAAAACGTTTTCAGTCATGTGCTGAATTGAGAAATGCTTTACTGCATTTTTCAGAGCCACAGCAAAAAAAATGTATTCATTGTGGCCGTACAATATCTTCTGATTCGGAATTTTGTTCATTTTGTGGTAGTAGCCAATCTGAGTCAAAGCCATCCGAACCAAAGAAGTGGAAATGTACAAACTGTGGTAAAATTGCGATAGACCCAGTTGTGGATAATTTGACTAAGTTTTGTATCTACTGTGGCTCACATAATATAGTTAATATTGAATAGAGATTAGCTTATGATAAGTATATCTGAAATTAATGGCATCTCAAAACAAGGTGTCAGAGAAAACAATGAGGACTATATAAAGTTTTATGTAGATAACAATCAGTCCAATCTCTCAAGAGTAATTGTTTTGTGTGATGGAATGGGAGGACATGCACATGGAGAGATTGCCAGCAAAATTGTAGCAGAAAGTGTTTTTTCAACATTGGATAGTAAAGAAGTTGATTTTTCGGAAGATGACTTACAACTTGCTTTAGACAATGCACTAATAGCTTTAAATAAAGCGAATGTGTATGATGATAATAAAAAGATGGGGACAACATTGGTTGTTGCTGTTGTCAACAAAAAAAATGTGTTGGTAGGACATGTCGGGGATAGTCGTTGTTACTTGTTTGATGATGATGGAATAAAGTTATTCCGCACAAAAGACCACTCAAAAGTAGCCGAGGCTGTTGAAGCAGAGATATTGACAGAAGAGGAGGCTATAAATAGTGAATATAAAAACATTCTTACACGTTGCGTGATAGCTGGAAAAACTGATGTTAAGATAGAGATTGATAGACTCGATATAAAAGACAAGTACAGATTGTTACTTTGCTCTGATGGCGTTGTTGATGCAATTCGTGATGAAGAACTATCTGAAATTCTCGTAAATCGCAGCATTAATGATGCATTGGATTTAATTGACTCCAAATGTCAGATGAAATCTCATGATAACTATTCCGTTATTATTGCAGACTTAAAAAATGATGTTTACGATGAACAATCTGATTTCGCTTCTTCTGACGAAACAGCAATTCCTGCCAAAGAAAATGAAGTATTTAGTGAATTGTGCGAAGAAGGCTATAAACTGAAAATTAATGAGTTATATAAAGAATTGAATTATTTGAATGAAACTCATAAAAGAACAATAAGAATTCATAGTATTTCTTGGTGCTTAGTAGGTTTTGTTTTTGCATTTCTTCTTTGTGGCGCATTTTCATATTTTATTTTAGATCGTGTGTATAAAGTCTCTGAGTGCGAAAGAAAAGCTTTTTACAATTATGAATATTGCACATCTAAAATGGTAAATAAGATGTGCAAGCAAAAAAATAAGAATGATTCTGTTATTTTAAAACGAGAGCTTAATGCACATTATAAGTTTATCCAAAAACAATATCATAAAGAAAGAGGAAAACTACATACCAAAGGTAATGAGAGAAAATGAAATATTGTAAACACTGCAATACAAAAAACATTGACGAGGCAAAATTTTGCAGAAAATGTGGAAGGAAATTAGAGAAAAAGAACGTCTATTACTTCATCTTATTTTTAATTGCAACCACAATTGTGTCTGTTTACATTTTTACATATAAAACAAGTAATATAGTAGCAGAACCTCCTACGCAAGATTCAAACTATATTGCTGAAGATACAAGCATATTAGACACAACAACGAACAGAACAGATTCTTACGATGACATAAGTGAGGAATGGGATGTCGATTTGGGAAATATTACGACTAATTATAGAAATGAAAGTAAAAATGCAGGTGGAGCATCAATTGTTATTTGGGTAGATGTTATAAATAAAAAAAGAATGAAGAATTCTGCATTTTACAATGTAATAGTCGAATTTTTTGATGAAGATGGCACAACCCCAATATATAATAGTGAAGGAAATAGATTTAAAATACATAAGAAAATCAAGTTGAAAGATGATGTAACTATACCTGTTTGTTTTTATCTCAATGATGATAAAGTTCGTTTTCTAATGAATAATACATATGATTTACTCGGAAAATACGATGTATTGTTATATGATGATGCGGAAAAACTGATAAGTAGTGATTCTAGTTATAAATTAAATCTACGTCAATTTACGTCTGGTCCAGACGATTACTAATAATATAAAAATTAAATAATTATGGCAGAAACAAATTTGATAAACAGTGTTGGTGATTTTACCAATCCATATCAACAAACATATCCTGATACTTGTGCCATCAAGTCTCAGCAGTTGATAATGAATGATTTTGGAATTCCAGTCACAGAAGACCAATGTGTACAATATTCAATAGAAAACGGTTGGTATTCAGGTGATGGAACTGGTACCCAATGTCAAGATGTCGGTAAACTGCTTGCTGATTCTGGTATCCCTTGTACTCAACGAGGAAATGCTAATGTATATGATTTAGCTAATGAACTTGCACAGGGACACAAAGTTATAGTTGGAGTTGACAGTGGAGAACTTTGGGACGGAAATATTTTGGACTGGTTAAAGGATATATTTGTTGGTAATACTCCAGACCATGCACTTATTGTTGCTGGAATTGATATGTCAGACCCAAACAATCCTATGGTAATGGTGACAGACCCAGGTACAGGTGAATGCGCAAAGCCTTATCCATTAGACCAATTTATGGACGCTTGGTCTGATTCCAACTGTTATATGGTTTCTACTGATGTAGCAGCACCACAACAGACAGAGCAAATGGTATCAAACGGATTGACAGAAGGTCATCTTCAAGAAGTTGCGAATGTAGATTATGACACATTTACACAATTTCAAGATTATAGTCATCAAATAGACTACTCGACACAAGGAGGACAATTGTATGATATTTTCCAAAGTTATCCAACTATGCCTTCGTCTTACTCCTTCAATGATGCTTTAGCACATTTCGATATGCCGCCTTTTAATCCTAATTTAATAATGCCAACAACAAATTATATTGATCCTTATAATTTTGACTATAGTGGCTTAAATGATCAAGGATGGTTTACCGATTTGAGCTTATATCAAGATCCTGTTGTTGATACAGATTCAGGTTATAACAAACAGTTAACTTTAGATAAAATGCAGGACAATTTGGATCTTGCCAAAGAACATGCTCAGCAATGTATGGATGATGGCATGTATATTTCTGCGACAATGTGGCAAAATGAAGCTCACGAAATACAAAATGACATGAACGATGTAATAAATAATGATATTTAAATATGTTTATTTTTAAGTGTCCCGTATGTTCAACTACCAATAGTTCAGATGCTAAATTTTGTCGGCATTGTGGCTATGCTTTTTCCTATAATACGGAAAAAAAAGTTGAGCATAATAGTAACAATGAGCATTCCCAAAATACAAAAGAAAAATCGAATACAGGATGTATCTGGGGAATTATAATATTAGTGATTATCGGCATAATTTGCTTTATTGTAATAGCAAATAGTCACTCTTCCTATCATTATACCCCAACACCTGCTGCGGAAGATAGTGATTCTGTAGCAGTGGTTGATACGGCATCTGCAGACATTGATGCAGCAGATGCTACATACCTTAACGTATCTGATGACAATATTGATATTGACGCCTCTGGAGGCAGCAAAGACATATCAATTGAAACAGATGGCGATTGGGAAATAAGTACGAGCACTGCTAATTGGGGACATTTATCGAAATATAGTAATAGCGTTACTTTGACTATTGATGAGAATACGTCTTCTTCATCTCGAAGTGATTATTTTGAGATTACAGCAGGTTCTTATACAAAACGAATAAATATCAATCAAGAAGGAAATACTGAACCAACAGCAGAAATCAATTCGATATGGATGGACCACAGCGTGTATGTAAACAATGTAAAGGGAATGAAGATCCATGTTAAATTTAACGTGAATAACATGGAAGGGGAAAAAGTATATGGTTATGCGTACTTTTATTATGGAGATAATGAAACACCATTACACGATACGTATGGCAGCAATCTAAAATTTTATAGCTATGGAACTTCAAATTATGAGCGTTGCACATTCAATGATTTTACCATTTTCGTCCCATATGAAGGTTTAAATATGCAACCAGGAACAGGAAGTACCGAGTTGTCTTTTGATATTGCTATAACTGATGCTTCAGGTAATCAATTGGCAAGAAAAAACAATACACAAATAACATTTTCTCGATAAATGAAAAAATTATTAACAATGATAGTTCTGTCCATTTGTGTGGATGTATATATGTATGCGCAAAGACTACCAGGCAATATTGTAGGAAAAACTTTGCCTTATACTTGGGAGTTGCCATTTATGGGAGGAAAAATAATCAGCACATTAACAGAGGATGGAACAATATATTCCCAATCAATAACTCCTTGCTATTCTTGCAATGGCACTGGACGGTGTGGTGCTTGTGGTGGTATAGGTGCAATATATTATGGTTTTGGGGAATCTGTTCCTTGTGGTGCATGTTCTATGAATGGAGGAAGGTGTATGGGATGTGGCGGAAAAGGATTTAGCATCATGAATTACCAAACAACATCTTTTGGAGGAACAATAGGATATGATGAACATGGCAATTGTTATGTAAGTAGTACGAGCCGTGGTGGTAGTAGAGGTTCTGGCAGGAAGTCTTCTATTTATAATTGTTGCTCAGGAGTGCCAACATTTGGGTATGACAGAAAACATACTTGTAAAAACTGTGGCGAATACCATTACATAGGTAGTCATAAATGTATAAGAGAATAGTATCCTAAGATAAACGCTCAACTATCTTAAGATACTTTGCCATGTATCTTAAGATACTTAAAAAAGTAACCTAAGATACCCTCGTACCCTTTCTTCAGTTATTTCAAATACTCTATGAGCATATTGAAGTTCTTTTTACCAAGATTATTCTCAGACAAAGACTGACTCATGTTCTTATTAACGATAAGACGTGATTGCATTTTTTCCCATACATCAACATCTAATAATTCCTTCCATTTTGCTGCACTTCGCATAATAACAAACACCACATCTTCTCTTTCATAAGCCAAATATCTAATTAGTTTCTTCGTTAATTCCTGAGATGGCAACACAACACCCCTTGGAAAATCCTTAAAAGAAACAGAAGTGTAAGCACAATACTGAACTATTGCAAAGTTTCGGAAAAACTCATATTCTTTCTGATGATTTATATTGAGGCGATTAATATTGTTATACCAATAATAGTCACCGATTTCATTCAATGCATCGCCACAAAGGACTTGGGAACCCTCCATGCTATATTTTTCCTTGAACTCTTCATGACTCTTAACATAAGATTCCTGTGGGGTGAGCAATCCTCTCACTTGAAATGACAGCGTATTGATCAACTCCGCCATAGCATCCTCTAAAGGTGCCCTATATCTTTCATATTGCACATTATCATTCACACCTAACTTAAATCCTGGATTTAGGCTAAGAATAACGACTTTCGCCTTGAGTGGGTTACCTCTCCATGGCTCAGCAGGAGCACCAAGGACATACTTATAATCTTCCTTTATATTTCGGTTGAACTCATTTATTACCTGTTCTTCATAAGGATTTGGATAGACTATCTTTATATCCTCATTATACCAATGAGAGCGCATATAATCCCCTTGTAGCTTAGGCCAAAGATTTTCTTTAACAATATCTGATTCTGAAACGCAGTAAAATCCAGACGGATTGACAATTCGTTTGAGTAGATCTTCACTTGTCAAAGACTTTTTCAACGAAGCCAAACTATCCCATCTAAGATATTTCTGCGTAAAATTTACAGACTTATCGTCTTCTGTATAAGAGAATCTCAATCTAATCTCCATCATGAGAAGATCCAATACCTTCTCTAAGCTAAGTGTTTCTTTAAGAAAATTAGCCATTGCAAACTGGTCATCCGCATATCTATCGCCTTCAGGGTATCTAAGATGCGAAACGAAATACGCCAATGTTTGCTTGATACTACCTTGGGCAATTTCAGGATGATTGTCTAAAAACTCACGAATATGCGATAAGATATCAAAGCCCTTGTCGGCAACATAAAGCAGATGCATCAACTTTGTGTCTGTATCCGTCTGTCCAAACTCGTGACAATAATCGTCTACATAAGCCTTGATATGCCTCTCTGGTAGACTAACACGCTCGCCTCCTACTGGATAAAATGCAATTCTTCTCATAATTAATCGTTTTGATGTTACACTTTTTGCTTCAAATCTTACTACATCCACAAAGATTATCAGCATTTTCGTTTTTGCGGATTATTAGATAACGAATTATCTAAAACCATATTGCATAGGGAACTCCTTTTTTGTATTTTATAGAAAATAAAAATAAAATATTTCCGATTTATATCCATTATAAAAAATAAAAATATGGCAACAATTATTCGTCAATCATATATCGACAGGATAGAAAGGTATCTTGGCAAGGAGACTATCATCGTATTAGTAGGTCAACGTCGTGTAGGTAAAAGCTGCATGATGAAGATGATTCGTGACCGTAAAACAAAAATGCGCCCGCACAATACGGACGCATTTCTGTTTTTATAAAAGCTCTATCTTTCCACCTTGAATATGGCGGCACTTATGCCAGAAGCTTTAATCACATCAGTCTTTTTTCCTGATTTATACACAACCTTTCCTGTGGAAAGAACAGAAACTGCCTTACCACCTACAGAGCTAATGTTGAGAGAGGCTGCCTTGGCACCAGGATTCACGACAACAACATACTTCTCCTCACCCAAAGTACGCTCATATACCATCGGATATTCCTGCCCCTTCTGGTTCAGGAGCTTCCAATCACCCTCATTGTCAAGAGCCTTTGCAGAATGACGCAAAGCGGTCAGCTTACGGGTATATGACAACAGAGAATTCTGATCTCCCTGCTGAGCCTCAACGGTCAACTTTCCGTTTTCCGTATCTACAGGGAAGTAGAGCTTATCGGGTGCACTCGTAGAGAATCCGGCATTCTTGCCCTTGGTCCACTGCATCGGAGTACGGGTACCCGAACGCTCATTGCTACCCTCCTTGTTAGGGAGATTCATCTGATACTTCATACCAATCTCATCACCATAATAGATAAACGGAATACCTGGCATGGTGAGGAAGAAGGTCATCGCCACCTTCAACTGGTCAGGCGTATTGCGGGTACCGATGTTAGGGCGCTGGTAATCGTGGTTGGCAGATGGAACAGCAATGTAGCCGAGATTCTTGGTGGCATTGAATGCCTTGGTATAGTTCTCGCTAAACTCCTTGAGCGAACCCTTGCCCTGCTTGTCGAAATAGCAGTTCTGGTAACTCTGCTCCCACTTGCCCCATGGAGTCTTGCGGTCGAAGAACAGAGAGGCATAGCCCTTGAGACCGAAATGGATGTAGAAATCGATGTTGAAGCCGGCAGGAATGGCTTGCTGCGGATTAGCCCACTCTGAAATCAAGACGGTCTCTGGATAATACTTATCCTTCCAGGCACGCATCTCCTTCCAGAGCTTGGAAACCTCCTTCTTGTCGGGGTCGTTCTTGATAAGCGATGATGCCATATCTACACGGAAGCCATCCACACCCTTATCAAACCAGAAAGCCATAATGTTACGTATCTCCCTGCGGACAGCCTGTGGTCCTGGAGCATCTACGCCCTGCTCCCAAGGATGATTTGGATCTGGATGAGCAAAACCATAGTTCAAGGCAGGCTGGCACTCGAAGAAATTCTTCTCATAATACTTGGCACGAGGAGCATTAGCCTCCACATATCTTCCTCGGGTACTAGACTCCGGACTTGCTTCCTGATGACGGGCTTCTATTTCTTTCTTCTCACTCTCAGGGATATCATTCATCCAGATATAATAATCACTGTAACGCTGGTTAGGATCTTTCTCGGAAGACTCCTTAAACCAGGCACACTTGGTGCTGGAATGTCCTGCCACCAGGTCGAGACAAACCTTGATGCCACGCTTATGGGCCTCATTGACCAAAGTAACCAAATCGGTATTGGTACCGAATCGAGGATCCACCTTGTAGAAATCGATGACATCATAGCCACCATCAAACCATCCCGACTCAAAGATTGGATTGAGCCAGAGGGCGTTCACACCCAGAGACTTGATGTAATCCAACTTGGAAGTGATACCCGGCAGATCGCCAATACCGTTGCCATCAGTATCCATATAGGAAGATGGATAAATCTGATAGAAAAGTGCATCACTCAACCAAGCCGGTCCCTTCTTCTGTTCTGCCTGAACAGAAAGTGTGGTTGCCGCCAAAGCAGCAACCAACAGCATTTTATTCATTCTTTTCATAAGCAACATTATTAATTCAAAAAAAACTTTCTTTCATAATAACTCAAAATTCTGCATTTTATTGTGTTATTGTGCAAGAATGCTAATTGCAAATCCGCCACCTGCAACAGAGTTCAACTTCAAGACAGACTTGCTGGTCACAGTCTTCTTGGTGATGACATAAGCCTGAGGATTTGTCTTGTAGTTGGCATTCTTTGCATCCTGATAGATGGTAGCCACATACTTCTTTCCCTTGTCGAGGCAAGCCGAGGAGTTTGCCAAGCATTATTCCGGATACATCAAAGGATGGTATCTTAAGGAAGATAAATAATCACTTTATGATTATCATAAAATGAGAATAAAACGCCATTTTTTATCTTTTATAGAAGATAAAAGCAAAATATTTAGGATTTTCATCCATTATAAAAGATAAAAATCGTATATTTGCGGAAAATTTCATTTTTAAGTGATAAAAATATGGCAACTATTATTCGTCAATCATATATCGACAAGATAGAAAGGTATCTTGGTAAGGAGACTATCATCGTATTAGTAGGTCAACGTCGTGTAGGTAAAAGCTGCATGATGAAGATGATTCGTGACCGTAAAACAAAAATGCGCCCGCACAATACGGACGCATTTCTGTTTTTATAAAAGCTCTATCTTTCCACCTTGAATATGGCGGCACTTATGCCAGAAGCTTTAATCACATCAGTCTTTTTTCCTGATTTATACACAACCTTTCCTGTGGAAAGAACAGAAACTGCCTTACCACCTACAGAGCTAATGTTGAGAGAGGCTGCCTTGGCACCAGGATTCACGACAACAACATACTTCTCCTCACCCAAAGTACGCTCATATACCATCGGATATTCCTGCCCCTTCTGGTTCAGGAGCTTCCAATCACCCTCATTGTCAAGAGCCTTTGCAGAATGACGCAAAGCGGTCAGCTTACGGGTATATGACAACAGAGAATTCTGATCTCCCTGCTGAGCCTCAACGGTCAACTTTCCGTTTTCCGTATCTACAGGGAAGTAGAGCTTATCGGGTGCACTCGTAGAGAATCCGGCATTCTTGCCCTTGGTCCACTGCATCGGAGTACGGGTACCCGAACGCTCATTGCTACCCTCCTTGTTAGGGAGATTCATCTGATACTTCATACCAATCTCATCACCATAATAGATAAACGGAATACCTGGCATGGTGAGGAAGAAGGTCATCGCCACCTTCAACTGGTCAGGCGTATTGCGGGTACCGATGTTAGGGCGCTGGTAATCGTGGTTGGCAGATGGAACAGCAATGTAGCCGAGATTCTTGGTGGCATTGAATGCCTTGGTATAGTTCTCGCTAAACTCCTTGAGCGAACCCTTGCCCTGCTTGTCGAAATAGCAGTTCTGGTAACTCTGCTCCCACTTGCCCCATGGAGTCTTGCGGTCGAAGAACAGAGAGGCATAGCCCTTGAGACCGAAATGGATGTAGAAATCGATGTTGAAGCCGGCAGGAATGGCTTGCTGCGGATTAGCCCACTCTGAAATCAAGACGGTCTCTGGATAATACTTATCCTTCCAGGCACGCATCTCCTTCCAGAGCTTGGAAACCTCCTTCTTGTCGGGGTCGTTCTTGATAAGCGATGATGCCATATCTACACGGAAGCCATCCACACCCTTATCAAACCAGAAAGCCATAATGTTACGTATCTCCCTGCGGACAGCCTGTGGTCCTGGAGCATCTACGCCCTGCTCCCAAGGATGATTTGGATCTGGATGAGCAAAACCATAGTTCAAGGCAGGCTGGCACTCGAAGAAATTCTTCTCATAATACTTGGCACGAGGAGCATTAGCCTCCACATATCTTCCTCGGGTACTAGACTCCGGACTTGCTTCCTGATGACGGGCTTCTATTTCTTTCTTCTCACTCTCAGGGATATCATTCATCCAGATATAATAATCACTGTAACGCTGGTTAGGATCTTTCTCGGAAGACTCCTTAAACCAGGCACACTTGGTGCTGGAATGTCCTGCCACCAGGTCGAGACAAACCTTGATGCCACGCTTATGGGCCTCATTGACCAAAGTAACCAAATCGGTATTGGTACCGAATCGAGGATCCACCTTGTAGAAATCGATGACATCATAGCCACCATCAAACCATCCCGACTCAAAGATTGGATTGAGCCAGAGGGCGTTCACACCCAGAGACTTGATGTAATCCAACTTGGAAGTGATACCCGGCAGATCGCCAATACCGTTGCCATCAGTATCCATATAGGAAGATGGATAAATCTGATAGAAAAGTGCATCACTCAACCAAGCCGGTCCCTTCTTCTGTTCTGCCTGAACAGAAAGTGTGGTTGCCGCCAAAGCAGCAACCAACAGCATTTTATTCATTCTTTTCATAAGCAACATTATTAATTCAAAAAAAACTTTCTTTCATAATAACTCAAAATTCTGCATTTTATTGTGTTATTGTGCAAGAATGCTAATTGCAAATCCGCCACCTGCAACAGAGTTCAACTTCAAGACAGACTTGCTGGTCACAGTCTTCTTGGTGATGACATAAGCCTGAAGATTGGTCTTGTTGTTGGCATTTTTGCGATTGCAAATTTAATAGTTTTTTTCGAGTTTTCCTAACCTCATTAATAAAATAGTGGAACAAAAACGACATAAAACGCAATAACAGCCTCATTAACAACAGGTTTCCATAATCTTCCATACCATTGAAAGTGGATGGAATAAACATATAACTCTCTTTATCAGGTACTTATAAAAATCACCAATGATATTTTTCCACTTTTTCTTTGCAAGCACTCGGTTTATGTCTAATTATTTAGTAACTTTGCATCCAAAATGACAGATACGCATTTTCATAACTAACAATTTATATTCATAAGAAATAATATTCACAAGAAACATGAAACACTTCATTCTATCCTGCGCACTGTCGATGGCGGCTATAGCCACCTCCAGCGCACAACAAACTGGTAAGTTGCCCGTCTATCTCGACAACACCAAACCAGTAGAGCAACGCATCGACGATACCATTGCCCGAATGACACTTCAAGAGAAGATTCGCATCATTCATGCACAGAGTAAGTTTTCTTCTGCAGGAGTTCCCCGTTTGGGATTTCCTGATTTCTGGACAGATGACGGTCCTCATGGTGTTCGCCCTGATGTATTGTGGGACGAATGGGAGCAGGCTGGCCAAACCAATGACTCCTGCGTAGCCTTCCCTGCCCTCACCTGCCTGGCAGCATCCTGGAACCCACAGATGAGCAGAATCTATGGAGAATCATTAGGCGAAGAGGCTTTGTATCGAGGAAAAGACATGATCTTAGGTCCTGGCGTGAACATCTATCGCACCCCATTGAACGGACGCAACTTCGAATATATGGGTGAAGATCCTTACCTGGCAAGCATCATGGTTGTACCTTATATCCAAGGATTACAATCTAAAGGAGTATCAGCCTGCGTAAAGCATTACTGCCTCAATAACGACGAGGAATACCGTCATCAGGTAAACGTCATCGTGAGCGACCGTGCCCTCCATGAAATCTATCTCCCAGCCTTCAAGGCTGCTGTAGAGAAAGGTAAGACTTGGGGAATCATGGGTGCATACAATCTCTACAAGAACGAACACAACTGCCACAACCAGTGGACTCTGAACAAGATTCTGAAGGGCGACTGGAAATATGACGGCGTAGTGGTAAGCGACTGGGGAGGCGCACACGATACTGACCAAGCCGTGAAGAACGGGCTCGACATAGAGTTCGGCACATGGACGAATGGATTGACTATGGGTGCCAGCAATGCCTACGATAATTACTACCTTGCCGTACCATATATAAAAGGTATCCAGGAAGGTAAATACACCACCAAGGAATTGGATGAAAAGGTGCGCCGCGTATTGCGCCTCTTCTATCGCACCACAATGAATCCGAACCGTCCTCACGGTTTCCTCTGTTCAGACAGCCACTATGCAGCAGCCAGACAGATTGCCGAAGAAGGTATCGTACTGCTCCAGAACAAGAACCATGTGCTTCCTATCAATACCCAGAAAGCACAACGTGTTTTGGTAGTAGGAGAAAATGCCGTGAAGATGATGACCGTGGGTGGAGGCAGCTCTTCTCTCAAGGTACAGCGGGAGATTTCGCCGCTCGATGGATTAAAATCTCGACTGGAAAAAGATAATGTGGAAGTGGAGTTTGCCCGAGGTTATGTAGGCGATGTTAGCGGAAATTACAATGGCGTAACTACCGGACAGAATCTGGAGGACAAACGCAGCGAGACTGAGCTGATAGCCGAAGCCGTAGAAAAGGCCAAGCATGCTGATTACGTGGTGATGTTTGGCGGCTTGAACAAGAGCGATTATCAGGATTGCGAAGGTCACGACCGCAAACAGCTTGAATTGCCATACGCTCAAGACAAGCTCATAGAGGCATTGGCTAAAGCCAATAAAAACTTCATCTATGTGAATATCTCGGGTAATGCAGTGGCTATGCCTTGGAAAGAGAAGGTAGCAGGTATCGTACAGGGATGGTATATCGGTAGTGAAAGCGGTGAAGCTCTGGCTTCTATCCTCACCGGCGACAAGAATCCTAGCGGCAAATTACCATTCACATGGGTAAACTCATTGCAGGAAGTGGGTGCCCACGCATTAAACACCTATCCGGGTACCTGGCGCAAGGAAGGTGGAGCCAAGACTGAGGGCAACATCATTGATGAGGAGTATAAGGAAGACATCTACGTAGGTTACCGTTGGACTGATAAGAAAAACATCAAGCCAGCATTCGCCTTTGGACATGGATTGAGCTACACTCAGTTTGCCATCTCTAATCTTCGCAGTGATAAGAATCTGATGAATCTGAATGACTCTATCACCTTTACCGTGAATGTAAAGAACACTGGCAAACGTGCCGGTGCAGAAACCATCCAGCTCTATATCCATGATGTAAAAGCTTCTGTGGATCGCCCTTACAAGGAGCTGAAGGGATTCCAGAAGGTTTACCTGCAGCCGGGAGAGAGCAAGGATGTAAACATCACCATCAATAAGCAGGCACTCAGCTTCTATGATGAAACAGCTGCATCCTGGAAGGCAGAAGCAGGCAAGTTTGAGGCACTCGTCGGAAATGCTTCCGATCAGCTGAAACTCAAAAAGGCGTTTGAACTGAAATAAAACAAAAAAAGGTTCCTTTGGAGATTATCAAACTCCATCAAGGAACCTTTTATTTTTGTACCCAGTATAAGTTTGCACTAAACTTATACCGAATATCATCTCATTCCGATTTGCTTTACCTTTGTTTCAAATTCATCTCTTTTACAGATGGCTCCATTCTTTAGGAATACTAAAAGTACTACAGATACTGCTATCATCAGTTTAAGCTGCCGGTTACTCTGCGTAATTTCCTTCTTTAACAGAAAAAGCAATCCACATTTTCACCCTTCATCCTATGTGGGCTCCAGTTTTTTATTACTTTTGCAAAACAATGTCATTTTTTATTGTTAAATACCGTTAATACAATAAACCATCTCGAATTTTAGAAGTCCAAATGATGGTTTTGGTAGAAACCATGACTCTCTTCGTGTCGAATTAACTCCATTTTAGTATCATACTTTTTGTGTATATAAATTAATAATAAGAATAACAAGAGATAATCCGATGAAAAAAATGATGAGTAATTATTCAGGAAAACTACAACAACTGCTTTGTTTGCTGATATGTGTGCTGATGGTAGTGGTCGTCAGTATCCGTAGAGATGGCAAGGTGGCAGGACGCTATGTGAATCAGCAACAGACGGTCTCGCCAAAGACAGAGCCAATGGCTGTACTTGAAGATGGTTCCGTGCAATTGAATACTACAGAACTTGGAAAAGACATTGTAGGCTACGGAGGCATCGTGCCATTGGAGATTACCTTGCAGGATGGCAGGGTAAAGAGTATCAGAGCACTTGCCAACTCAGAGTCTCCCGATTTCTTTACTGAGGCTTCTGCCCTTCTGACAAAATGGAACGGCAAGACGATAGAAGACGCTCAGAAGATGAAGGTGGATGCCGTTTCTGGTGCGACGTTCTCTTCGAAGGCAATCATCGGAAACGTGCAGCGAGGACTTCAATATGCAGCCAAGAATCCTGTAAAGACTTCAATATGGTCAGAGTTTGATTTCTCTGCCAAGGCTATAGTCGGACTGATTGTTGTGCTCATGGCAGCCATCGTACCGCTTTTCATTAAGAACAGACGATATAGGATAGCTCAGCAAATTCTGAATGTCATAGTGCTTGGATTCTGGTGCGGTTCTTTTCTGAACTATACATCAATCATCAGCTATATGTCGAATGGCATGAACATAGTGGCATTGATAGTGCCGGTCATCATGCTAATCACGGCATTCGTATATCCACTCTTCGGCAAGAAATCATACTATTGTACGCATGTGTGTCCCTTCGGTTCTTTGCAGGAACTTGCAGGAAAATGCGTAGGATATAAAATCAGAATGAAACCAACTACAGCCAGACGACTGGATATGTTCCGCCAGATTCTGTGGGCCATACTCATGCTGTGTTTATGGACGGGTATATGGTTCGACTGGATTGATTATGAGCCCTTCTCTGCCTTTGTATTCCAGTCGGCATCATGGGTGGTCATTGCCATCGCCATAACCTTCGTGGCACTCTCTACGGTAATTATGCGACCATACTGTCGCTTTGTCTGTCCTACGGGTTCGCTCTTGAAATACAGTCAATATTCTATTTTAAAGAAAAAGAAATAAAAATAAACCGGTCATTAGAACGCATATAAACGATGCATTCTGACGGCCGGTTTTTACTTGGTATGAACTTTCAAAAATAAAATCATCATTTCTAGGGACACCGCTCTTCATCTTTGTCTGCGCCGATACCACCCGTATGGCAGAGGGACAGAGCAAGGAACTTTGGATACAGGATTTGTCGGCAGTTTCCGAGAATATTCTCCTGGCAGCCCATGCCATGGGATTGGGAGCCTGCTGGACTACCATCTATCCTATCCAGAAGAAAGTGAATGGCATTTCCAGAACATTGAATTTGCCTGGCAATCTGATTCCACTAAATGGTATCATCATCGGTTATCCTGACGAGCCGGAGCAGCCAAAAGATAAATGGGATACCAAGAAGATTACCTACGGAATACCAAATTAGCGCATACCTAAAAATGATGATTTTCAAATGCCGCTTTGCTTATTACAGAATAATTTTGTAATTTTGTGCCATATTATTATAGGATACAATAAATACAATTATGAAGAAAAGAACTTTGTTTTTAGAGGTAATACTAAGTCTGGGAATAGCTGGCAGCATGATTGCAACAACCAGAAGCTCACACTCTGAGGTAATGACCAAGGAAGCTGATGGTACTTACATCATCAATACCACCACCCTGTGTAAAGACGTAAAAGGATTTCGTGGCAATACGCCCCTTTCTATCTATATCAAGAAAGGAAAAATAGTAGAGATCAAGCCGCTTGCCAACAAGGAGACTCCCAACTACTTCAATAAAGTAAAACAGGGTTTGCTCAACAAATGGAATGGCATGAAAGCCAGCAAGGCGGCTACTGTCCAGGTAGATGGCGTTACGGGTGCCACCTTCTCCAGCAAAGCAGTAAAGGAAAATGTAAAGCGTGGCATTGCTTATTACCAGAAGCATAAATAGGGAAAGATTGATTCATAAAATAATAAATCCCGGCAGGAGATAGCATGCAGCTATTCTCTTGCCGGGATTTTTAGTAATGTAGCTTAGACCCTTGAATTTTCCTTTTTCCTGGAGAGAAACATAAAGTCCTTACTCCTCCCCATTCTGGCATTCGCCCGTCTCATAACTCTTCGTCATATCCTTCAAGATACCGATCATCTCCTGCCTCAAGCTCTCAGGCTTCAGTACGATGATATTTCTGCCATGCCACAACAGTTCCTGAAGGAAATCACGGCTGGGGCGAA